>WNFD01007841.1_pt1 | contig 13999 bp, 14 predicted proteins | sample 5400491 | NCBI WGS metagenome assembly WNFD01 (sample SAMN13153343, study PRJNA577476) | soil metagenome | isolation source: 120 cm saprolite under Douglas fir tree site 2 hole 2 replicate 2 | place: USA:California | collected 2015-04-18
GGGCACAGTGGCAGGGGGAGCGGGGATTGCGGCCGAGGCCTGCGGAGCTGCGGCCGGAGCCGGTGCCTGCGGTGCGGTCGTGGCGCCCGTGGCGGCCCTGAGGACCGGCTGGGGACCGGTTCCGCTGGGGAGGGTGGGGTGGTAGTCGGCGAAGAAGCTCCACCACGCTCGGTCCACAGAGCCAGGGTCGGCCAGATACCGCTGGTAGAGCTCCTCGACAAGCCATTCGTTGGCGCCGAAATCGGCCTGGTTCGCGACGGGATCCGATGCGGCTCCCTGGCGTGGCGCGCTGGCTGGCTGGTGTACTTGCCCGGGCTCTTGTGACGCTTCGGGTTCGCGGACCTCCGCGCTACCCTGCGGTGACCCAGAAGACACGGCGGACATCGACCGGTTAAACCCTCTTCCGAAGATGTGTAATCGTTGATTGCTTCTGCCCATCAAGGCTACCCGGCGCCATCCGGGACAGGGCCTCAAGACTTCAGGCGTCCAGCGGTACGGGTGTGGCCTGAGTCACTCGCCGTCGGCGTGCGCGAAAGTCCGCGTCACGCCGGGTGCCGGCCGGTACCATCGGCGGGGAATGGCATATGGGGGGCATCCTCCTGAGGGCAAGGCACAAAGGCACAGGTGACAAGGGATCCGACTGGCCAACCCGAGGCTGGCGACGCTTGGGGTCCATCGGGTCCCCCGCGTCCCCGGTCCTCGCGTGCTGGCACCGGGCCCTTCCCGCGTGTTCCGGCCCCGGATCGCAGCGCCCCGGATCGCAGCGCCCCGGATCGGTGGAGCGGGATCGTCCCCGGCTACGAGTTCGAGGGGCGGCGCTCGCGGCCAGGCCGGGGGTCCAGGCAGGCCCGGGCCGGGCTCGGTGGCGGGGGACGGGACGCTCATGGTCGTCCGGGCCGGCCGCAGCGCCCGCGGGACACGCGGCATGAGCAGTCGCGAGCCGATGAGACGGGCGGTGAGCCGCGCCGTTTCAGGTACACGCCGACGGTGAGCCAGCCGCTGTCCGTGCCGCCGCAGGCGTGGCCCGACGATGACCTGCCGGCCATGCCGGGATTCGAATTCCATGACTGGGCCCCGGGCCCGTCGCGGGAGGCGTTCCCCCGCGAAGCCGGCCCGCGACAGGCCAGCCCGGATGCGGGGCGGGAGGACGGCCCGGGTTGGACGGGTTGGACGGTCCGGCCCGACCTGAGGGCGGCCGGCGCCGAGTGGGCCAGGCTGCTGCGCTCGCTCCTGCCCCAGCCGGTCAAACGCAGGTGGTCGCGGGAGTTCCTGGCCGGGCTGGACTTCCGGGGCTGGGGCCTCAGGGTCGCGATCCCGATCCTCGCCATGGTCGTCTTCGGCGTCGCCGTCGTCGTGATAGCCGACGCGAACAGCGGCAACGCCGGTCCCACGCCGCCCGCGACCGCCCTCGGCTTCCCGCCCGCGACCCTGGCGGGCACCGAGTTCATGGCGGCGGACAGCGGCCGCGGCATCAGCCAGACGCTGGGCCGGGTGACCAGCGACGGCAACGAGATCGTGGCGGTGGGGTCGCAGACCGGTGCGCGCATCGCGCGGGCTCAGTTCTTCGTGTCGCTGAACGACGGGCGTTCCTGGACGATGGGGTCGGTACGGTCCGCGGTCGGCGGAGCGCCGCCCCCGGGGCACGCGGCCATCTTCGTGGCCGGCGGCCGGGGCGCGTGGGCGGCCCTCGGTCCCGGTTCGATCTGGACGAGCCCGGACGGCCGGACCTGGACGCTGGCGCCGGGCACCGGTATGCCTCTGCTCCCCGGCGACCAGATCAGCGCGGTGAAGCGGACGGCGGCCGGCTTCATCGCCGTCGGCGCGAACGTGCCGGACCGGGACCTGGCCCGGTCCACCCCGCTGATCTTCCTGTCGGCCAACGGGATCAGCTGGGAACGGCTCGACGCGGCGCGGCTTCACCTGGCCGCGGGCGCCGGCCGCGCCCTGGATGTCAGGTACGCGGCCGCGGCCGGGAAACGGATCCTGATCGCGGGGGACGCTGTCACCACCGAGATCACCGGCAAGCCCAGGCGGGCGGTGACGGTCCGGGTCGGCGCCGCCTGGCTGAGCGACGACGGCGGCTCGACCTGGGTGCCGGCCGCGGGCTCGGCCGCGGGCCCGGCGCGGGCCGGGCCTGGCGCGCAGCCGCAAGTGGCCGGAGCCGTCGCCGTGGGCGACGGGTTCGTGCTGCTGCGGCCCGCCACGGTCGCCAGGAAGCCGGCCGTGGACATCTACCGGTCACCGGACGGCACGGCGTGGACGTTCGCGGCCACCCTCAGCACGGCCGCCGGCTTCAGCGCCGGCATGGTGAACGGCGGCCCCGATGGCGCCGTCGTGACCGGGCAGGCGGGCCGGACGCTGACCGCGTTCGTCTCCGCGAACGGCGCCACATGGCAGCAGACCCGTCCGTTCGGTACCCCCGCCGCGGAATCGGTCTCCGGCGTGACGCTGGGCCGAGGCGGCGCCGTGGTCATGGCCGGTACGACCAGCGCGGGCCCGGAAAGCCGCCAGCCGCTGATAACCCTCGTGGGGACGAGCGCCGGCGCGGAACACGTGGACATCGCGAAGATCCCCGGCGCCGTCGATCCGCAGCTGGCCGTCAACGCCCTCGCCGCGCAGAGCAGCACGCAGGTCGCGGTGGGCAGCGCCAATGGCTTCCCCGCCGCGTGGACCACTGTCGACGGCGGCAGCTCGTGGACCCGGGCCGCCGGCGCCACCCCGGCGGTGCTCAACCGGCCGGGGATGCAGCAGCTGACGAGCGTGACGCACGGCAACCTGGGGTGGCTCGCCGTGGGAGGCGTCACGGCGGGCGCCGCCGAGCATCCGGTCGTGGTCGTCTCCGCAGACGGCAGCAGCTGGCAAGCCGCCGACGGTGAGCGTGTCTTCGCCGCGCCCGGCCTGTTCACCGAGCAGGCGGCCGCGGACGGCAAGGGCTATGTCATCGTCGGCCATCAGGACGTCAAGCAGGTCCAGAACGGCAAGGTCATCTCCGACCGCGCCGTCGCCGCGGCCTGGTGGTCCGCTGGCCTGAACGGCTGGCAGCGCGCCGGGGACGCGGCGGCGGGCGCGCTGGACGGACCGGGTACCAGGCAGATGACGGCCGTCACCGCCAGCTCAGCCGGTTTCGTCGCGGTGGGCTCGCACGGCGACCAGCCATCGGCCTGGACCTCAGCGGACGGCCAGACCTGGAGGCAGGCCGACCTGCCCCTTCCGGTCGGTTCCACCAGGGCCGTGCTGCAGCACGTCGCGAGCAGCGGCCGCACCGTGGCCGCCGTGGGCACCGCGCTCACTACGACCGGCCGGCAGGTGCCCTTCGCCGCGAGCTCGTCCAACGGCGGCGCCAGCTGGATCGAGTCGGCACTGCCGGTTCCCGCGGGCCTGTCGTCGGTCACGGCCCTGGCCGCGGCCGGCGGCACCTTCACCGCCACCGGGACCTACGGCAGCACCCCCGGCCACCAGGACGTGGTGGTGTGGACGTCGCCGAACGGGTCGGCGTGGCAGGCGGCCGAGCCCGCCGGGCAGGGCCTGACCGGGCCGGGCATCCAGGCCATCACCAGCCTCACGGTGTCCGGCAGCATGCTGACCGGCGTCGGCTTCACCGCCTCGCCGGCTGGCGAGGAGCCCGTCTTCTGGCAGGCTCCGATCCGGTGATCCCTCAGCTGCCGCGCACGGCGGCCGGCCTGCCGAATACGTCGTCCCGGCGGTTATCGAGGCTGGGCAGGGGACCACGCCGAGCGGGTCGACGAGCATGCTGCGCCCGATTCCGGTCGCGGCCCGGGTGGGCCGCTCGTCCGGGTCAGGCACCTGCCCCACGGCGGCGACCCACATGGTGTTCTCGATGGCGCGCGCCCGCACCAGCGTGACCCAGTGCTCCTCCTTGAACAGCCCGGCGGCCCAGGCGGCGGGCAGCACGAGCAGCGCGGCCCCGGCGACCGCCAGCGCGCGGGACAGCTCGCCGAACCGCACGTCGTAGCAGATCGCCAGGCCGGTGCGCACCCCGGCGAGCGTGCAGATGACCGGGGCGGACCCCGGCGCGACCTGGTCCGATTCGCGGTGCCCGAACGCGTCGAACAGATGCAGCTTGCGGTAGGACGCGACCAGCTCGCCGGTTCCGTCGTAGGCCACGGCGGTGTTGTACACCCGGCCGTCCGGGGCGGGCTCGAAGACTCCCGCGACGAGCGCGACCCCGGTCTGCTTCGCCGCGGCCGCCAGCCCGGCGCAGAACGGGCCGTCCAGCGGCTCGGCCGCGGCGCGCAGGTCCGACCCGAACCTGATCTGGGTCGCCTCGGGGAACACCGCCAGGTCGGCGCCCCGGTCCGCGGCCTCGGCCAGGGCAGCCCGGACGCGGCCTGAGTTGACTTCCGGCCGTGAGCTGACCGGGATCTGGCACAATGCGACGCGCATATCCGCAGCCTAACCGGCCGCGGCATGATGTCATGTGCGGGTGGACCGACCTTTCCTTAACCGACGCCTTTACGGCCTCGGGACGACGATCTTCGCCGAGATGTCCGCCCGCGCGGTCGCGACCGGATCCATCAACCTGGGCCAGGGCTTCCCCGACCGGGACGGGCCGGTCTCGATCGCCCGGGCCGCGGCCGACGCCATCCTGGCCGGCCGCGGCAACCAGTATCCGCCCGGCCCGGGTATACCGGAGCTGCGCCAGGCCATCGCCGCGCACGACGAGCGCTTCTGGGGCCTGCGCTACGACCCGGCCGACGAGGTGCTGGTCACCGCGGGCGCCACCGAAGCGATCGCCGCCGCCATGCTCGCGCTGGTCGAGCCCGGCGATGAGGTGATCGCGTTCGAGCCCTACTACGACTCCTACGCCGCGAACATCGCCATGGCGGGCGGCGTCCGCGTCCCGGTCACGCTGCGGCCGCCGGACTTCCGCCCCGACCTGGACGAGCTGGCCAAGGCGGTGACCGACCGGACCAGGCTCATCCTGCTCAACACCCCGCACAACCCGACCGGTTCGGTCTTCACCCGCGACGAGCTCGCCGCGATCGCGGGCCTGGCCGTCGAGCGCGACCTGCTAGTGGTCACCGACGAGGTCTACGAGCACCTGGTCTTCCACGGCGAGCACGTGCCGATCGTCCAGTTCCCCGGCATGCGCGAGCGGACGGTGTCGGTCAGCTCGGCGGGCAAGACGTTCTCGTTCACCGGCTGGAAGATCGGCTGGGTCAAGGCGGCGGCTGAGCTGGTGACCGCGGTGAAGACGGCCAAGCAGTTCCTCACCTTCGTCAGCGGCGGCCCGTTCCAGTACGCGGTGGCCGAGGCGCTCGCCCTGCCCGACGAGTACTACACCACGTTGCGCGATGACCTACGGGCCCAGCGAGACCTGTTCACGTCGGGCCTGAGCGACATCGGCTTCGAGGTGTACGAGCCGCAGGGCACGTATTTCGTCACCACCGACATCCGGGGCCTGACCGACCTGGACGGCGTCGAATTCTGCCGGACCCTGCCGGAGCGCGCGGGCGTGGTCGCCATCCCCTCCGCCGTCTTCTACGACCACAAGGAAGCAGCCCGCAGCCACGTCCGGTTCGCCTTCTGCAAGCGCCGCGAGGTGCTGACCGAGGCGCTGGCTCGCCTTTCCCTGCTGGCCAGAGGCTGATCCGGCGCCCGCGCCCAATCAGCGATAGCGGGCCGTCTCGGCCTGGTCGGCAGTCGCCGCCCAGCTGGCGAGGAGGTTCAGCGCGTCTTCAGATGCGGAGCCGGGCTCGGCGGTGTACGCGGAGATCCGCAGGCCTTCGTCCGCGGCGAGGTCCATCGCCTCGAAGGCCAGGGTGAGGTCGCCGACGACCGGGTGGTGGAAGCGCTTGACCCCGGTGCGGTGGAAGCGCACGTTGTGCGCGGCCCACCAGGTGCGGAAGGTCTCGCTGCGGGTCGACAGCTCCCCGATCAGGCCGGACAGCGCCCGGTCGTGCGGGCTGCGCCCGGCCTCGGATCGCAGCATCGCGACCGTGTCCTGGGCCTGGCGTTCCCAGTCGAGGTAGAACCGCGGCGCGCTGGGGTCCAGGAACAGGAACCGGGCGGGGTTCGCCGGCCGGGCCGGGCTGGTGAATACCGGTGAGAACAGGGCCTGGCCGAGCCGGTTCGCGGCCAGGATGTCCAGCCGCCCGTTCCGCAGGTACGCCGGCGTGGTGGTCATCGAGTCCAGGATGCGCTGCACGCTGGGGCGCACCTGGTGCCGGGCGGGGCGGCGGGGCGCCCGCGCCGTGGTGCTGGCCGCCCGGGCCAGGTCGAACAGGTGCGCGCGCTCGGCCTCATCGAGGTGCCGCGCGCGGGCGAGCGCGTCCAGCACGCTTTCGGAGGCGCCGTGCGCGTTGCCCCGCTCCAGTTCGACATGTCGCTGCCGGCCAACCAGCGCAAGCTCGACGCCGCCGAGCAGCTCGCCGAGCTGGCCGGTGTGGCGGGGATGACCCTGATCCAGCTGGCGATCGCGTTCGTCCTGCGCCACCCTGCGGTGACCGCGGTGATCATCGGCCCGCGGACGATGGAGCACCTGGAGTCCCAGCTGGCCGCCGCCGGCGTCGAGCTTCCCGGCGACGTGCTGGACCGCATCGACGAGATCGTGCCGCCCGGCACGACCATCAACCCCGCCGACGGCGGGTGGGTCAGCCCGGCCCTGCAGGCGGCGGCGCGGCGCCGGTAGGCCGGCATGGCGCGCCGTAAACGCCCGGACGACGACAACCGGCGTGTCCTCGCGGTCCTGGCCTACCTTGGTTCCTGACGGGCGTGGACTCCTGACGAACGGAGGACGAACCGAATGGATGGTGAGCTACGGCGGGCGGCGGAGGCGGCGACAGGCTTCATGCCGAGCGCCGAGGGCCTCGCCCTGTTCAACGCGGCCGCGAGCTACTCCCGCCGCGGGCCCGTGCTGGAGATCGGCAGCTACTGCGGCAAGTCCACGATCTACCTCGCCGCCGCGGCCAGCGCGGCCGGCCAGCTGGTCGTCACCATCGACCACCACCGCGGCTCGGAAGAGCACCAACCCGGTTGGGAGTACCACGACCCGCGGCTGGTTGACCCGGGGACCGGCCGTTTCGATACGCTACCGAGGCTGCGGGCCACGCTGGCGGCGGCCGGCCTGGAGGACCACGTGGTGGTCGTGGTGGGCCGGTCCGCCGAGGTGGCCAGGCTCTGGCGCACGCCGATCGGCATGCTGTTTATCGACGGCGGCCACACCGACCAGGCGGCGATCACCGACTACGAGGGCTGGGCGCCGTGGGTCGCGCCGGGCGGCGTGCTCGCGATTCACGACGTGTTCGCCGACCCGGCCGAGGGCGGCCAGGCACCGTACCGGATCTACCAGCGGGCGCTGAAGTCCGGTGCGTTCACCGAAGTCCGCGGGGAAGGCTCGCTCCGCCTGCTAGAGCGAACCGGCGACGGTATCGGCTGGCCCCGCGTCCCTGAAAATCCCCGCGCCGCCGCTGAATCCCATCAGCGCGTCGGCGGCCAGGACCACCGCGGCCGCGGTCCAGCTTGACCGCTCGCGCGGGAACGGAGCCTGGTTGGCGAACTGCCAGCCGGTCCAGTAGGAGCCATCCCGATGGCGCAGGTGCTGGGCGCTCGCGAACACCTCCAGGGCCGGTGAGCGCATTCCGCAGGCGTCCAGGGCGATGACGAGCTCGCAGGTCTCGGCTCCGGTGACCCACGGCTGGTCGCTCACGCAGCGGACGCCGAGACCGGGGACCACGAACGTGTCCCAGCCCGACGCCAGCCGGCGGGCCGCGTCCGCACCGCGGACCGCGCCGCCGAGCACCGGGTAGTACCAGTCCATGGCGAACCGGCTCTTATCCGCGAACGCCTCCGGGTCGCGAGCCACCAGGTGCCCCAGCTGATCCGCCGCGAGTTCCCAGTCGGGCCTCGGGTCGTCGGCCAGCTTGGCCAGCGCGATCGCGCAGCGCAGGCTCTGGTGGATGCTCGAGCAGCCGGAGAGCAGCGCATAGGCTCCCGGCGTCCCGGCGGCATCGCGCTCCCACCGGACCTCGCCGCGCGGCGTGCGCAGCCCGAGCGCCCACTCCACCGCCCGGCGGACAGTCGGCCACATGACCAAACAGTGCCGCTCGTCGCCGGTTACCAGGTACTCATGCCAGGCCCCGACGGCGACGTACGCCGCGTGATGGCTTTCCGCCGCCGGGTCGATCACGCGGCCGGCCGCGGTGGACCGGGGCCAGGATCCGTCGGCGCGCTGCGTCTCGCGCAGCCACCGGTAGGCCCGCCTGGCCGGCTCGCGCAGCCCGCAGGCGCTCAGGGCCATCGCGCACTCGACGTGATCCCAGACGTCGACGTGCCCGTCCGGCCACGCGATCGCCCCCGACCGGTCCTGCATCCGGGCGATGGACTCACCCGTCGCGAGCACTTCGGGCAGTGCTAGCCCGGGGGGGACGACCCCCCCCAAACCCCCCCCGCTCACAGGGGGGCTCCCCGCCCCCCCGTACCCCCCCGGGGCTTGACCGCGTACACCACGAGGCTCTTCCCGATGAGCGGGTTCAGCGCCTGCTCGGCAAGCCGGGTGGCGGTCGGCTTGCGCATGATGTCCCAGACCAGCATCCGGTGATACGCGCTGGTCAGCCGGTGTTTGTCGTTGTGCACGCCGACCGCGCATTTCAGCCACCAGTACGGCGAGTGCAGCCCGTGTGCGTGGTGATGCCAGCCCGCCCTCAGCCCGGCCCTGGCCAGCTTGGCTTCCAGCTCGACGCGTGTGTAGATACGCACATGTCCCCCGGGAACCTCGTGATACTCAGTGGACAACGCCCAGCAGATCCGTTCCGGCAGCCAGCTCGGCACCGTGACCGCCGCCAGCCCGCCCGGCCGCAGCACCCGCGCAAGCTCGTTCATCGCCCGCTGGTCGTCCAGGACGTGCTCGAGGACCTCGGCCGCGATCACCCGGTCGAACGTGCCGTCGCCGAACGGCATGGCGGTGGCGTTCCCCGAGATGGCGGTCGCGCCGGCCTCCTGGCTGGCTTCACCCGCCGCCCTCATCGCACCGAACATCCCGGTCACCGGGGCAAGCTCGGCCGGGTCAAGGTCGAACGCGACCACGTTCGCGCCGCGGCGGTACACCTCGAACGCGTGCCGGCCGCCCCCGCAGCCCAGGTCGAGCACGCGGTGGCCAGGCCGGACCGGGAACCGGCGGAAATCGACGGTCAGCACCTGGCTAGCCCCTCCGGTCCCATCGCCTCCAGATACTGCTCGACGGTCGCCTTGGCCACTGCGGACCAGGCGAACCGCTCGCCGACCCGGCGCAGCGCGCGGTCCGCGAGCGCGGCCCGCTCGGCAGGGGAGTCGTGCAGCCGCCTCAGCACGGCGGCGAGTTCCTCGTCATCTCCCGGCGTGACCAGGACGGCGGCGTCGCCCGTGACCTCGGGCAGCGCTCCGGTGCGGCTGGCCACCAGGGGGGTACCTGACGCCATGTGCTCCACCGCGGGCAGCGAGAACCCCTCGTAAAGCGACGGCACCACGGCCGTCTCCGCGCTGGCCAGCAGCGCGGAGAACGCCTCGTCGCCGAGTCCGTGGGTGAACGTGACCCGGTCGGCGAGGGACAGCTGGGCCGCCAGCCGCTCAGTGGCGGGCGCGGGCTTCCCGACGATGATCAGGTGCGCGTCCCTGTCCGTGACGAGCTTGCCCACCGCGCGCAGCAGCGTGGCGATCCCCTTGATCGCGGAGTCGGCGCTGGCCACCGCGATGATCCGGCCGGGCACCCGGGCGGTCTGGCGCGGCCGGAACACGCGCGTGTCCACACCCAGCGGGATGATGTGCACGTGTTCGGGCCGAACCCGGAAATCGCGGCAGATGTCGCGCTTGGACGACTCCGACACGGTGATCAGCCGGCCCGACCCGGCGATCCGGCGGGCCACCCTGGCCTGCATCCGGACGAACCCGTACCAGCGTCGCCTGGACAGCGCGCCAAGCCGGCCGGCCGACGCCAGGTCGATGCGCTTATCCACGCTGATCGGATGGTGGATGCTGGTCACCAGCGGCAGCCCGAGCCGCCGCACGCGGAGCATCCCGTAGCCAAGCCCCTGGTTATCGTGGACCACATCGAAGTCCGCGGCGCGCGCGGCCAGCACGCGCAGCGCCCTGACGCTGAACGTCAGCGGCTCGGGGAAGGCGCCGCCCCACATCATCGCGGTCTCGAGCACGTCCGCCCAGTCCCGGTACTCATGCCAATGCGGTGTGCGGAACGGGTCGTCGTCGCGGTACAGGTCGAGGCTGGGGATCTCGCGCAGCACCGGGCCGGGGTCAAGGTCGGGATACGGCTGACCGGAGAACACCTCGACGTGGTGCCCGAGCGCGTGAAGTTCCCTGCTCAAATGGCGTACGTAGACACCCTGGCCGCCGCAGTGCGGCTTGCTGCGGTACGACAGCAGCGCGATCCGTAGCGGGCGGCTCAAGATAACCACGGGGCACCTTACCACCCGGTAGCCCACTGGGGCCGGACCGGACCCGAGTAGACCGCAGTGATCCCGCGCCGGCGCCGGGGCCGGTGCGGTGTTTTGAGCTGAGACCCTGGTTGCGTTACAACAGTGTCGGCATTTCCCGCAGGCAAAGGAACATAGGGATGGTATCGACGTGACGCACAGGTTTCCGGCGCTGATCGCGGCTCCGGCCCCGGCGGAGGGGCGGCTATGGCTGACCGGAGCGCGGATGTTCGACGGCACCGGGGCACCGCTGCGGGAGAACACGGCGATCCTGGTCGAGGACGGCATCATCCGCCGTGTCGCGGACGCCCGTGAGGCGTGCCCGGACGGCGCCCGCCCGGTGGACGTGGGGCAGCGGGTGCTCATGCCCGGGCTGACCGACGCCCACACGCATGCGTCGGGCCGCGTTCCGAAGACCGCGAAGGGCGCCGAGGAGCCGCTGCCCGGGGTGGCGGCGCACTTCCTGCAGGCCGAACTCCGCGACTATCTCCGCTTTGGCGTGACCACCATCCGGGTCTGCGGGTCGCAGGGGCACATGCCGCAGACGGCCAGGCAGGCCATGCGCTATGGCGCGTTCCGTGGTCCCCGGCTGCTGACCTGCGGGAAGATCGTCTCCGCGACGGCGCCAGGCGGGCGTTTCTACGGTGACATGTACCGGGAGGCCGACGGCCCCGATGACATCAGGCGGGCGGTCAGGGAGCAGATCAGGGCCGGTGCGGACTTCGTCAAGGTGATGACGACCGGCGCCCGCTCCAATGAGCTCGAGGATCCGGAGCCGCTCCAGCTCACCGAGCCGGAACTGGCCGCCGTCACCGACGAGGCGCACCGGATGGGCTACCGGGTCGCCGCGCACGCCGAGGGCCTGGATGGCTGCGCGGCGGCGATCAGGCACGGCGTGGACACGATCGAGCATGGCATGTACCTGCACCGGCGGCCGGACCTGCTGGAGGCGATGGCGGCGGCGGGCCAGGTCCTGGTGCCCACGTTGTCGGGTTACTACTGGATGGCTGGCCTGGGGGAGGCCATCGACCCGTCGACCGCGGACGCCGATCCCGACATGCCGCCGATGCTGTCGGAACTGGCGCAGCGCAACCTCGAGGAGGGCGCGGCCAGCATGCGGGCCGCCCGGCAGGCCGGCGTCAAGATCGCGCTCGGCAGCGACATGAGCCTGGCCGCCGGGCTGGAGATCCAGCGGATGGTGCACCACGGGCTCACCCCCGGCCAGGCCCTCGTCGCCGCGACCAAGACCGCGGCCGAGGCGCTGGACCTGGACGAGCACATCGGCACCGTGACCGAGGGCAAGCTCGCCGACCTGATGATCGTGGACGGCGACCCGCTGCGAGAACCGCACCTGCTGTCCGACCCGGGCCGCATCTGGCTGGTCCTGCAGGGGGGCGTCCCCGTCGCCGGCCAGGCCCTCACCAGCCCGGCCCCCTGACGGGACGGCGGAACCCGTGCGCAGCCTCGTGCCCCTGTCCTGGCCGGCCCGGCCGCCGGGTGAGCGCCGTGGCCCCGGCCGGTCCGTCTTCGCCTGGGCTTACCTGGTCTGCTTCGTCGGCACCGAACTCGTCTACACCGGGCTGAATCCGCACGCGCAGGCCAGGCTCATCGAGTGGGCCAGCACGGACGTGGCGAACCTCGCCCGCGAGCCGGCCGGCCCGCTCGTGCTCTCCGCGCTCGTCACGCCCGGGACTTCGTGGTCTGGCCGGTGCTGATCGCGCTGGCGGTGTTCGGCGCGAACCGGGCGCTGGGCAACGCCGCGACGGCGCTGGTCTGCCTGGCCGGGCACGTGATCGGCTCCGGAGTCAGTGAGGGCATGGTCGCCTACCGGGTGGACGCCGGCCAGCTGCCCGGCGCGGACAGGTACCTGACCGACGCGGGGCCCTCCTACGTCGTGGTGTCGGCCATCGTGATCGCGCTGGTGTGCGGCACGTGGCCGGCCCGCATGCTGGCGGCGGGAGATTTCGCGGTGCTGGTGTTTCCCGGGCACATCTTCGGCGGCCTGAGCCAGCTCGACGTTCCCGCAGTCGGGCACCTGACCGCGCTCGTCACCGCGGCCGCGGCCACCGCGCTCATCCTGGCCCGCCGTGCCCGGCGGGCAAGCGGCCGGTAGGCAAGCGCCCTGGGGTCAGGAGGCCGCGTGGCCGACGGCCATGCCGATCAGGTAGGTGATCCCGGCGGCGCAGGCGCCCAGGATCAGCTGCCGGACCGCGCCTCGCCAGAACGGCCGGTCGGTCATCCGGGCCACCATGCCCCCGCCGGCGATCGCGGCGACGGCGGCGAGGCCGAGGGCGACGGCCATCAGATGCAAGCCGGCTAGGTAAGGGATGAGCGGGATGATCGCGCCGATGGCGAACGAGGCCAGCGAGGCGCCCGCCGCCACCACCGGCGAGGGCAGCTCACCGGGATCCACCCCTAGCTCTTCCAGCGCGTGCACCGCCAGCGCCTTTTCCGGGTTCACCGAGATCTCGGCGGCGGCCTGCCGCGCGGTGGCGGCGCTGACGCCGCGGGCCCGGAGCATGGTCGCCAGCTCGGCCTGCTCGAACGCGGCGTTGTTCTCCAGCTCGAGCCGCTCCTTGTCGACCTCGGCGTAGATGAGCTCGTTCTGGGAGGAGACCGACACATACTCCCCGGCCGCCATCGAGCCCGCGCCCGCGGCCAGCCCGGCCAGGCCGGTGAGAACGATCGTGTGCGCGCTCGCGCCGCCGCCGCCCACCCCGGCGATCAGCGACACGTTGGTCACCAGCCCGTCCATGGCGCCGAACACGGCCGGCCGCAGCCACCCACCGGACACGTCCCGGTGGTGGTGACCGCCATCGTGTCCGTGCGTGTCGGTCCTGGCTCGGTTCTCGGTGGCCATCCGGACTGCCTTCCCTCTCCGCGCCGTCGCACTCCAGAACCGGCGCAACCTGCTGAAGCAGGCTACCCGGCGCGGACCAACGTGCGGTGCGCCGTGGACGGCGCACCGCACGAGGGCCGGGTCCCAACCCTTCGAGGCGTTCAGGAACAGGTGCCCTTGCCGATGAGCAGTTCCTGCGGTTCAGCGACTCAGTTCGGGGCTGCCCGTAGCTGAATTGCGCCATCGCTCGCAGTGGCGATGTATCGGCCGTTTGGCGACCATGCCAGGGCGTCGATACTAGCTCCAGTGAAAGTCTGGAAGCCAGCACGAGCCGACCAGGTCCGCCGGCAGCGATGGCCGGCCCGTGCCCGACGGGAACAAGCCCGCGGTAAACGAATCGGGGAACAGCTCCCGACGGTGCTCCGCCAAGAACGCGAACACGCTGCCGGACGGCACCAGGTGCCCGGCCATCTCGCCCCCATCCAGCAGTTCCCGGTCCATCCGCGACTGACCCTGCATGGCAAGATCATCTCAGATAATCGAACACTAGGCCGACAGAAACGCCGAACCTGGGCGTGCGGGTTATTCAGTGCCGTCCCAGAGAGGCTTCGCCTCGGACCGCCCAGTTTCGTGGTTCCGGCCGCGCGTAGCTGACCGGGGGTTCATCCTCAGACCGTAGAGGCACGTACTGAGGGTGATCACGATGGAACGTCATGAACCGGCTGCGGCCGGGCGG
>WNFD01004845.1_pt1 | contig 13998 bp, 9 predicted proteins | sample 5400491 | NCBI WGS metagenome assembly WNFD01 (sample SAMN13153343, study PRJNA577476) | soil metagenome | isolation source: 120 cm saprolite under Douglas fir tree site 2 hole 2 replicate 2 | place: USA:California | collected 2015-04-18
CGGGCGCGTCGTTCCGCATCCTCTGCGTCACCTCGAGCCACCCGAGGCGGTTCTTCGCCACCTCCTGGTGCTTGGGATCCGAGCTCCACAGCGACGGATCCTTCGCCCAGAGGCGCGCGCCGGCCTTCTTGTCCGCGGCGATCTTCAGCCCCTGCTCCGCCGCGTCCTTGCGCCGCCCGAGGCGCTCGTCCACCTTGCGCGCCCTGCGGAAGCGCTGCGCCTCGGAACGCGCGCCGATCGCGTGCAGGAGGTTCTTCAGCGCCGTGCTGAACAGCTCCAGGCCGTCCTCGGTCAGCTTGCGGCAGACCTCCTCGAGGTCGATGCCGATCTGCGCGAGCCGCGCGAGCTGCGCGCGGGCCTCGCCGACACCCTGCAGCACCGAATCCGGCACGACCTTGCCGTGGTCGTTGAACGCCAGCAGGGTGGCGAGCGGCATGGTGTTGACGGTGTCGCGCCCGATGAGCGGCTCGACGTAGAGGACGTCGCTGTAGGCCTTGTTCTTGGTGCCGGTCGACGCCCACAGCGGCCGCTGCCGGGTGGCGCCCTTCGCCTCCAGCGCCTTCCACCGCGGGGTGGCGATGGACTTGAGATAGACCTGATACGCCTCCTTCGCGTTCGCCACGGCGATCTTTCCCAGCAGCGATTTCTCGCCCTTCTGCTCGAGCAGCTTGTCGACCGCGGTATCGACCCGGCTGACGAAGAACGAGGCGACGCTATGGATCTGCGCGACCGGCAGCCCCTTCGCTACCCGGTCCTCCAGGCCCGCGATGTACGCGTCGATGACCTGCTGGTAGACGCGGTTGGAGAAGATCAGGGTGATGTTGACGCTGATCCCCGCGGCGGTCGCCTCGCGGATGGCCGGGATGCCTTCCGGGTTGGCAGGGATCTTGATGAACAGGTTGGCGCGGTCGACCGCCTTCCAGAAGCGCTTCGCCTCCTCGACGGTCGCGCGCGTGTCGCGGGCGATGAACGGCGACACCTCGAGGGAGACGAACCCGTCTTTCCCGCCCAGGCGGTCGAAGAGCGGCCGCAGCACGTCGCAGCCCGCGCGGACGTCGCCGATCGCCAGCGTCTCGTAGATCTCCATCGGCGTACGGCCCGCCTCGATCAGGCGCGACAGCTCGTCGTCGTACTCGTCCGTCTCGACGATCGCCTTCTCGAAGATCGCCGGATTCGCGGTCACGCCGCGGATGCCGTCCTCGTCGACGAACCGGAGCAGCTCGCCCGAGTGGATCAGCTTGCGTCCGATCAGGTCCAGCCACGGGCTCTGGCCGACCTCGTTCAGCATCTGGGAGGGTTTCATGGTCTACCCCTTCGTGTTCGTGCGCGCGCCTTCGGAGACCCAATTGCCGATGCGCGCGGCGATCTTCTGCGGCGTCATCCCGTACGCTTCCGCCAGCGCCTTCTCCGGCGCGCTGGCGCCGAACCGGTCGATGCCGACCACCAGGCCGTCGCCGATCAGGCGGTACCAGTCGAGCCCGCCGGCCGCCTCGACGGCGACCAGTTTCGTCCTGGTGTCGTGGGGCAGCAGCTTGCGCTGCTCGTCGCCGGGCCACTCGAGGAAGCGCTCCACGCAGGGCATCGAGACCAGGCGCGTGCGCGCGCGCAGCCCGGCGTCGAGGAACTGGAGGGCCTGCTGCGAGGCCGGCAGCTCCGACCCGGTGGCCACGATCACCAGCTCGGGCTCGCCCTGCGCCTCCACCAGGGTGTAGGCGCCTCGCAGGATCTTCTGCACGTCGCCCGCGGTCGCGCGCTGCAGCGGCGGCAGCTTCTGCCGGGTGAGCACCAGCGCGGTCGGCCCCTCCTTGCGCTGCAGCGCCGCGGCCCAGGAGGCGGCCACCTCCAGCGGATCGCCGGGCCTCCAGACCTGGAGGTGCGGGATGGCGCGCAGCGAGGCGAGCTGCTCGATGGGCTGGTGGGTGGGCCCGTCCTCCCCGAGGAAGATCGAGTCGTGCGTGTAGACGAACAGGCTCTGCAGCCTCGACAGCGCCGCCAGCCGGATGGGGGGCCGCATGTAGTCGCTGAAGAGGAGGAACGTCGCGCCGAACGGGATGAAGAACCCGTCGTAGGCGAAGCCGTTCACCATCGCGCCCATGCCATGCTCGCGGACCCCGAAGTGGATGTTGCGGGCGCCGTACTCGCCCGGCCTCACGTCGCCGCCGTCCTTGAGGTACGTGAACGTCGAGGGGTCGAGATCGGCGGAGCCGCCCACCAGGTTGGGCACCAGCTCCGCCACCTTCTGGATGACCGCCTGCGACACCTTGCGGGTCGCCTCCGGCGCGGCCGTGCTCGCGACGACCTTGGCGAGCTGCTCGGGGAGATCGCGCGGCACCTCGCGATTGGCGTACTGGTCCCACAGCCGCGCGTGGGCCGGGTCCTTGCGCCATTGCGCGAGCTTCTGCTGCCAGGCGTCGTAGCCCTTCTTCAGCTCCTCGACGCGCGCGGCCCACAGGGCGCGCACCTCGTCGGGGACCAGGAAGGTCGGCTCCTGGGGCCATCCCAGCCTCTGCTTGGTCAGCCTGACCTCGTCCTTCCCCAGGGGCGAGCCGTGCGCCTCGTGCGTGTCTGCCTTGTTGGGCGAGCCGTAGCCGATCACCGTGCGCACCGCGATCAGGCTGGGACGATCCTTCTCTTCCTTCGCCGCGCGGATCGCGCGGTCGATCGCCTCCGTGTCGTTGCCGTCCTCGACCTGCTGGGTGTGCCAGCCGTACGCCTCGTACCGCTCGAGCCGGTCCTCGGTGAACGTCACGTCGGTATGGCCGGCGAGCGAGACGCGGTTGTCGTCGTAGAGGAAGATCAGGTTGCCGAGTCTCAGGAAACCCGCCAGGGACGAAGCTTCCGCCGAGACGCCTTCCATCAGGTCGCCGTCGGAGCAGATGCCGTAGACGTAGTTGTCGATCAGCCCCGCGCCGACGCGCGCGGCGAGCATCTTCTGCGAGAGCGCCATGCCCGCGGCGTTGGCGATGCCCTGCCCGAGCGGTCCGGTGGTCGCCTCGACGCCGGGGGTGTCGCGGAACTCGGGATGGCCAGGCGTCTTCGAGTGCAGCTGCCTGAACTTCCTGAGATCTTCGATCGCCACGTCGAACCCGGACAGGTGCAGCAGCGCGTAGATCAGCATCGAGCCGTGGCCCGCGCTGAGGACGAACCGGTCGCGGTTGGGCCAGCGGGGAACCTTGGGATTGAAGCGCAGGTGCCGGGTCCACAGCACGTGGGCCATGGGGGCCGCGCCCATCGGCATGCCGGGATGGCCGCTGTTGGCGTTCTCCACGGCGTCCACCGCGAGGAAGCGGATGGTGTCGATGGCCTTCTTCTCCAGCTCGGGCTTCAGGATGGGCATGTGTTCCCTAGGGAATGGTCGCAGGTGTGTGACGCGTCTGGGGCAGAAGGGTTGCTTCGTCCGCGGCGAGCGCGGCGGCGCCCAGCACCGTGGTGTTCGGGTCGAGCACCACCTGCACGGGGATCGCCTCGAGCACCGGCCGCATGCGCCCCTTGGCGAGGAAGGCGGCGCGGAACCGGCCGTCCCGCAACTCGGGCAGGATCTTCGGCGCGATGCCGCCCGCCACGTACACTCCCCCGGTGGACAGCGCCTTGAGCGCCAGGTTGCCCGCCTCCGCTCCGTACAGGGTGCAGAACGTCTCCACGGCGCGCCGGCAGAGGGGAGCGCCGCCGCGCGCCGCCGCGGTGATCGCGGCCGGCGCGTCGCCACGCGAGTAGAGCGCCGCTTGCGCCACGTGCGGGGGGAGCGGCGCTCCGCTTTCGTGCGCGAGCGCCTCCGCGATGTTGACCAGCCCGTCTCCCGACACGACCCGCTCCCAGGAGACGTGCTCGTAGCGGCGCAAGAGGAACCGGAGGATGCCAATCTCCATCTCGTCGCGCGGCGCGAAGGAGCTGTGGCCGCCTTCGGTGGCGAGCACCTCCCGCCGGCCGCAGGCATCGAGCACCGCGATCGCCTCGCCCAGTCCCGTCCCTGCGCCGATCAGCGCCCAGGGCCCGCTCGGATCCGGCACCCCCTCGTTGAGCGTCACCAGGTCGGCCTGCTTCACCGCCGGGAGCCCGAGCGCCAGCGCGTGGAAGTCGTTCGCAAGCCGCACCGACTCGATTCCCCAGATTCCGGCCAGCTCGCGCTCGTCGAGGATCCAGGGAAGGTTGGTGGTGTGCGAGCGGCCGCCAGACACGGGCCCCGCGACCCCGAACGCGGCGTGCCGCGGAAGGGGCCGTCCCAATTCCTGCGCGAAAGCGCGGCCCATGGCCCCCAGGCCAGGGTACTGGCGGCTGTCGAATCGGCGGCTCTCCAGCAGCTCGATCGAGGGCCTGCCCGCGGGTCCCGCAGCCTCGCCGACCTCCGCGATCGCGAGGAGCGTCTTGGTGCCGCCGACGTCTCCGGCGAGGACCTGCATGGTGCGGGCACCCTACAAGACGGGGCCGGAAGATCAAGGGACTCGGGACGCAGCGGACGAGTGGCGGGCGGCGCCGCACCCCATTGCCGCGGGACGGGTGGCTGCGTACCCTTCCCGAGGATCGGAGGAGTGTCGATGCGGAAGATTCTGTGGTGGGCGGCAGCCGTGCTGCTCCTCGAAGCGGGAGCGGCGCGCGCGCAGGTCGAACAGTATCCGGGGACGGCGGGCACTATCATCCCCATCGGAGACACGGCCTGGAGCGCCACCGCGGGGCGCACCGCCGGCTCGGGCAACAGCGTGGTGCAAGCCGAGGCGGGATGGCCGGGCATCAGCTTCACCTACGTGCACGGCGCGAACGAGCGGACCGACGTCGGCGCGCGCATCAACTTCAACTACGGGTTCATGAACACCACCACCAGCCTCACCGGCGTGGACCTGCAGGTCCCCTACCGGTACCGCATGACCGACGACCCGAGCGGCGGCATCAACGTGGTGCTGCAGGCTTCGCCGGGGCTCACGCTGTACTCGAACCACGGCTCGACGCTGTTCGGCGTGGGCGGCCCGCTCGGCATCGTCGTGGGCACCCGCGTGAGCGACTCCGTGACGCTGGACGCGGGCGCCGAGATCCCGGTCCTGCTCTCCTTCACCAATCCCTTCGGCGTCGTCTTCGGACCTCTCTTCGGCGTGGGCGGCGAGTACATGGTCGACCGGAACCTCATGGTGACCGCGCGCGTCCGCATGGGGCCGGAGATCTCTCTCGACCACACCGGCTCGAACGCCCAGTTCGGCCTGCAAACCCTGATCGGCGTCGCGTACAACATGCGCTGACCCGCCTCTAGAGGGACTACTTCGTTTCAGGGGAGGGCGGGAGACACGGGAGAACGGGAGAATTTTTTTTGTGAAAAACAACTCCCACCCTCCCGCTCCTCCCGCCCTCCCCTGAAACTCTTTTGGTCCTCCTCCGTCAGAGCAACTGCACGAGGGCGGATTGGTCGAGATCGAGGCGGGCGCCGTCGAGGGCGGCGATGGCGGCGTCGTGGATGCGCGACTCTTCCTGCAGGACCTTCTCGCGCTGCGCGGGCTTCGCCTTGGTCTGGGCCAGCCAGCGCGAAAGCCGCTTGAGCGAGGCGTCGCGCTCCGCCGAGGCGCGGTCCTTGGCCTGAGCGACCAGCCTCGCCAGCCGGCGGCGCGCCTCCGCCTCCGCCTCCTCGAGGCCCTGCTCCACCGCTTCCACGAACGGCGCCGGCGGCCCCCCTTCGGGCGCGGGCACGGGTTCGATCCTGCGCGCCGAATCGAGCTGCGCGGCCAGCTCGTCGGACACCTGCGCCCCGCCGCCGTCCAGCCGCGCGACCACGCGGATGAGCGCGTCGTCGAGGTGCCGGGCCGCGCGCCGCGACGGCACCTTCGCTCCCTGCGCCAGGTCGGCGGGCTCCGGCAGCGTCACCAGGAAGCGGGCGTCGAGGGCGGCGCCGGATCCGCCGCGGACGCGCGCCCGGTACACCGTCGCGCGGCCCAGCTCGCCGTCCCGCACCCAGCCGAACAGCGCCTCGACCAGCGGATGGCCCGTGGCGAACGAGTCGTGCTCCTCGTGGGCGACGGCGACCGCGCGCCGGAACGAGCCGAGGACGACGCGGTCGCGCGACAGGTCGAATCCCGCCAGCGCGTCCACCTTCAGCTCGGGGCCGACGTGGAAGGAGACCTCGCCGGGCAGGACGTCGACCTCCACGTCCACCGCGAGCCCCACCCGCCTGGCCGCCTCGATGGTGACCACCTCGAGGCGGCGCTCCAGATGGTCCGCGACCGCGGCCAGCGCCACGGCGGGCTCGTTCCCCGGCGCCAGCGTCACTCCCAGCCGGCCCGCCCCGCGCCGGGCGAGTCCGCCGACGGCGTCCAGGTCGCAGCTGCGCCGATCGAGCAGCGGGTCCACCGCGCGCACCACCTCGGCCCGCGCCGCCGCGACGCGTTCGGCGAGCGCGCCCAGGGTGCGCTCCCAGAGCTTCTCGTCGTCGGCGGCACGCGCCCCGAGAGCGGTCAGCTCCGACTCGACCGACTCGAGCACGTAATCGAGGCCGCCCACCGGCTCGCGGAACACGCCCACCGCCTCGTCGAGCAGGTCGAGGACGCGCGCCGCGAGGGTCCCCTCCGGCCGGAAGGCGAAGATGCGGACCTCGCGCGACTGCCCGATGCGGTCGATGCGGCCGATGCGCTGCTCGATGGCCGCCGGGCTCCAGGCGAGATCGTAATTCACCAGCACGTGGCAGTGCTGGAAGTTGCGCCCCTCGCCGCCCAGCTCGGTGCAGAGCAGCACGCGCGGCCCGTCGGGATCGCGGAAGCGGGCCACCAGCTTGTCGCGCTCGGCCGGCGAGAGATCGCCGGCGTACGCCAGCGCCTCGATGCCCTTGCGCTTTCCCTGCGGCTTCGCGAGCTGGAGCCGCAGGTAGTCGATGGTCTCGCGCGCCTCGGCGAACACCAGCACTTTCTCGCCGGCCACCTCGCCCTCGAGCAGCTCGCGGAACGCCTGCAGCTTGCTGTCGTTCTCCGCCGCCAGCGCCGAAGCGCGCGGCGCGAGCGACCGGAGCGCCTTGTCCGCCGACGCGGCGAGCGCCGCCGAGAGCGCCGGGGGCGAGCTTCCCAGGTGCCTCAAGAGCCCGGAGAGGACGGCGCCGCCGGGCAGCCGGCCGCGCGCATGCGCCTCCGCGAGCGCCGCGCGCACGTCCCGCTCCAGCTGGCGCTCCGCCGGGGACTGCGCAACCGCGACCTTGGTGAGCAGGCGCGGAGTGAACCCGCCGACCACCGCGCGCCGGTTGCGCAGCAGCCGCGACGACAGGCCGTAGCTGCCTCCGAGGTGCGCGAGCAGCTCGGTCCCCTTCAGCGACTTCAGCTCCGGGTCGTCCGGGAACAGCGCCGCGATCCGCCGCGCCGCGGTCGAGTCGCCGGCCAGGAGCGCGCGCACCTCGGCGGCGAGGTCGCCCTGGCGGGCGAGGCGCGTCCGCAGCTCCTCCTCGCTGGCCGGAGGCGCCGGATCCACCAGGCGGAGGAGCGCGTGGTACTCGCCGGGATCGAGCTGCAGCGGCGTCGCAGTGAGCAGCAAGAGGCCCCAGGAGCTGCGCGACAGCGCGTTGGCCACCTCGTACGCGCGCGCGCCGCGCAGGTGGTGCGCCTCGTCGAACACCACCAGGTCCCAGCCGGCTTCCGCCGCCTCCTCCGCTTCCTTGCCGGCGCGCGAGAGCCACTCCAGGGAGGTGACCACCAGGTTGTGCCGCGCCCAGGGGGAGCCGGGCGCGTCCGGATCGGGCTCCTCCTGGCGCGCGTCGCGGGCCCGGTCGGGGTCCATCAGCGTGAACAGCAGGTTGAACTTGTGGAACAGCTCCGCCAGCCACTGCACCGTCAGGTGCGAGGGCGCCACCACCAGGCAGCGCCGCACCAGGCCGGCGTGCAGCAGCGCCGAGAGGACCAGGCCCGCCTCGATCGTCTTCCCCAGCCCCACCTCGTCGGCGAGGACGAACCGCGGCTGCGCGGCGGAGAGCACGTGGTGCGCCACCGACACCTGGTGGGGCTTCACGTACACGCGGCTGGCGAAGAGCGCGCCCAGCGCGTCCGCGCGCCGTTCCAGATCGAGCCGCACCGCCTCCGCGCGCAGCTCGAAGTCCTCCGGCGCGCCCCAGCGTCCCGACGCGAGCTGCTCCGCGGGCCCGGCCCGCGGCGGCACGGCGCGCAGGTCTGCCTCGCTGCGCACCTGCGGCTTCTTGCCCTCGGTCTCCACCGTGTACCGGTGGAAATCGCCCGCGCCCCCGGGCAGAGGCCGGAGCACGCGCGCCGCGCTGCCGTCCGCGAGCAGGACGGGGCTGCCGGGAGCGAAGCGGAAGCGCACCAGCTGCGGATCCCGCGAGGAGAGGATCACCTCGCCGCGGCCGGGGAACTCCGCCGACAGGCGCGGCGCGTCCTCCGACACCGCCGTCACGTGTCCCACGCCCCATCCCGGCTGCGCGTGGTGGAGGACCTTCATTCCCGGCCGGAAGTGCGCCACAGGCGGAGTCTTCTATACTGGCCGCGGATGGACGGCCACGTGGCGACTCCGCAGCTCGCGGCCAACCCGCCGGTCGCCCGCTCTCGCCCGCGCGTCACGGACCTCCTCCGCGCCGGGCTCTACCTCGGCGCAATCGGATTCGGCGGGGGCCTGAGCGTCCTGGCCAACATCCAGGCCTACGTGGTGACCCGGAAGCGCTGGCTGACCGACCGCGAGCTCACCAACACCGTGACGGTGGCGCAGATGCTCCCCGGCGGCGCGTCCGCCAATTCGCTCGCCTACATAGGCCTGCGCTTCGGCGGCGGGCGCGGCGCCCTGGCCGCCTACGTCGGGTTCGTGCTGCCCGGATTCGCCTGCGTGCTGGCGCTCGCGTGGGCGTACGTGCGCTTCGGCACCACGCCGGACCTGGCCACGGTGCTGGGCGGCTTCAACGCCGCAGTGGTCGGGATCATCGCCAGCATCACGCTCAAGATGGTGCGCACCAGCGTGAGCCGCCTCTGGCAGATGGGCGTCGCCGCGCTGGCGCTGCTCTTCAGCGCCGTGGGGAACGCGCCCCCCGGCGAGATCGTGCTGGTCGCCATCGCGGCGGGGCTCGCGGTCGACCTGGGGACCAAGCGGGCGCGCCTCGCCAGCGTCCGCCGCCGGCGCAAGAGCGACCAGGAGCCGCCCGTCGCGCTGCCCGAAGAAGGCCAGCCCCTGGAGACGTCTCCCAAGCCCCCGGAGACGTCCCCCAAGCCGCCGGAGCCGCTCTCCTCGCCCTGGCCGGCCGCGGTGTTCTCCGTCCTCGCGGCCGCGCGGCTCACTGGAGTCGACGGGGACCTGCTGCAGATGGGACTGACCTTCTTCCGCACCGGCCTGGGAGCGTACGGCGGCGGCTTCGCCATCGTCCCGCACCTCAAGTCGGTCATCGACACGCGCGGCTGGCTGACCGATCGGCAGTTCGCCGACGCGGTCGCCATCGGCAAGCTGACCCCCGGACCCGTGCTGCTCCTGGGCACCTTCATCGGCTACCTCCGGCATCGCCTCCTGGGGGCCGTCGTGGCCACCGCCTCGATCTTCGCCGCACCGTTCCTCCTGGTGGTGCTCGCGGGCAGCACGCTGGACCGGCTGCGCTCGCGTCGCTTCGTCCGCGCCGGATTGCGCGGCCTCACTCCCGCCGTGCTGGGGCTGATGGCGGCGGCCGCCATCGCGCTGGGCGACCAGCTCGCCGGCGAGTCGGAGATCGGCATCGCGGTCGCGGTGGCCCTGACGCTTTCGCGCTTTCCCCTCAACCCGGCGCTGATGCTGCTGATCGGCGGCGTCGCGCGCCTCTCCTTACGGATGGTGGGACTGTGAACGTCGACGGACAGAGGCGCGCAGCGGGCGAGGCCGCCGCCGCGCTGGTGCGGGACGGGATGACGCTCGGCTACGGGACCGGCCGTGCCGCGGCGGCTGCGCTCGAGGCGCTCGCCCGCCGCAAGCTCAAGATCCGGGGCGTCCCCACCTCCGAACGCACCGCGGCCCTCTGCCGCTCGTTGGGCCTCGCGCTCACCACGCTCGAGGAGACTCCCGAGCTCGACCTCTGCATCGACGGCGCCGACGAGATCGACCCCCAGAAGCAGGCGCTCAAGGGCGGAGGGGGCGCGATGGTGCGCGAGAAGCTGGTGGCGCTCGCCGCGCGCAGGCGCGTCCTGGTGATCGAGGAGGCCAAGCTGGTCCCCCGGCTGGGGACGACGCGCGGGCTGCCGATCGCGGTGCTCTCGTTCGGCTGGAGCAGCACGCTCCGGCGCGTCGCGCAGGCGTTGCCCGGCGCGGCCCGCCGCCCCGAGCTGAACGACGACGGCAACGTGGTGGCCGACGCGCCCATCCCTGCGGGAGCAGATCTGAGGGCGCTGGCCGACGCCCTGAAGCGGATCCCCGGCGTGGTCGACCACGGGCTCTTCCTGGACCTGTCGCCCGAGGTGCTGGTGGGTACGCCGCAAGGCGTGCGGGTGCTGTAGAGCGCTTCAGCGCGCCCCGGCGGGGGCGTGCTCGTGCCCATGCTCCTCATGATCGTGCCCGTCCGCGTGCCGGAACGGAGCGAACCACCCGCGCACCCCGGAGCGGAGCGCGAGGGCCAGGGCCAGCGCGAAGAGGAACGCCGCGCACGCCGTTGCGGTGGGAGCGGCCGCGAGCTGCGCCGCGACCGGATCCTGCGCGCGCGCGAGCACCGACGCGGCGGTTCGTGCGGCTCCGCGCAAGACCGGCAGGCGCTGGAGCGCGGCGCCCACGGCGAGCGCCGCAGCGAACGCGGGCACGGCGACGAGGAAGGACCGCACCGCGGATGCGCGGCGCAAAGGAACGGCCCCGAGCGCGAGGAACGGCAGCGCGAGCCCGGCGGGCAGCCCGCGGTGGACCAGCGCGCACGCCAGCAGCGCGGCGCCCGACGCGCTCGCCCGGGCAGCCACGGCGATCGATGCGGCAACCAGCACGACCCCGGCGAGACCCAGGGTCGCGAACCAGCGCGGCGGCGCCAGCACGTCCACCGAAGCGGCGAGGAAGAGCAGCGCCAGGAGCCAGGGACCGCGCCGGGCGAGCTCGTCGGGGAGAGGCGCGGGCGGGCCCACCGCGGCCTCGCCGCCCCAGAGGCGCTGCGCGGCCACGAGCAGCGCCGCGAGCGCCGCACGGATGCCCGCCGCGGGCCAGCCGAGGAGCGCTCCGGTCGCGAACAACCCTTCGAACGGGGCGCGCAGCCGGTTCAGCAGCGGATGGCGGCGCACCAGCGCCTCCGCCGCGATCGAGGCCACCAGCGCGGGGGCGACGCCGAGCGCGAGCGCGGTGGCGGTCCTGGCGAACTCGAGGATCCCGCGCGTGGTCCGGGCGTCGAAGAAGGCGCCGAGCCCGACCAGCGCCAACCCCGCGGCGGCGGCGAGCAGATCCAGCGCCCGCGCCGCGGTCGAGGAGAACCGCTGCTCCCGGATCTCGTCGGCGACGACGTGGAGGAGGGCGCCGGCCACCACCGCGGTCGCGCGCTGCACGGCCGCGGCGTCCGCGCCCGAGGCCAGACCCGGCACGAGGTTGCCTCCGATGACGCCCAGGATCCCGGCCAGGGCCACCAGCCCGACGCGGACCAGCGTCGCGCGCACGCCGAGCAGGTCGAGGAAGGGCAGCGCCACCGCCGCCGTGAGCGGCGCGTGATGGGCGACGATGGCGATCTCCAGATCGGTGCGGTTGTCGCGCCCCTGCAAGCTGGCCAGGAGCGCCAGCCCCTCGAAGAGCGAATGGAAGATGAGCGCGGCGAACCCGACCTCGGCGGCGACGCGCATTCCCCGGATGCCCCGGCGCGCGAGAAATTCGGGCCCGAGCGCGCGCGCCCCGACCTCCAGCAGCCAGGGCAGCACGAAACCGGCGGCGATCCAGAGCAGCGCGGTGGGGCCCAACAGCGGCAGCACCTCGGGGAGGAGATGGAAGCCGACCACCCCCGCGGCGGCGGTGAACGCGAACGTGCGCGTCAGCTCGAGCAGGACCCCGTGCCGGCGCGCCGCGAGCGCCAGCGCCCCTCCGAGCAGCGCCGATCCCGCGGCGAGGAGCAGGCCTTCGATCACGCGTGGCCCATGCACGCGGCGCACAGCCCGCGCAGCTCGAGGAGGTGCTCCTGGATGCTGAACCCGGTCGCGCGCCGCACTCCGGCCAGGGCGCGCTCCAGGGGGCGCGAATGGAACTCGCGGGCGCTGCCGCAGCCGGTGCACACCACCGCGTGGTGGCAGCGGGGCTCGCGCCCGGCGCACGGCCGCACGGCGGTGGATCCCAGCACCCGGTGGAGCAGCCCCAGCTCGAGCAGCGCGGCGACGTTCCGGTACACGGAAACGAGGTCCATGGGCGTCCCGCGGCGGCGCAGCTCGCGGTGCAGCTCGCGCGGGCCGAGAGGGCGCGGGTCGCTCTCGATGAGGTCGAGGAGGGCGCGGCGGCTGCGGGTCATCCGCCCCCCGCGCCGCCGCAGGGCCGCCTCCGCGCGGGAGGAGAAAGACGCCGGCATGCCGGGCAAGGTACGGCGGCGCGAGCGAAGATGCAACACAGTTGCGTTTACCATGCCGTTGACAGCGCGCGCCCCTGCCATTACTTGGCGCGGCTTCCGGGCGTCACCGCCCGACACCCATCGAGGAGAGCCGAGTGCGGACATCCATGAAGGTGGGCGCCGCCGCAGCCTTCGCGATTCCGGCGGTCGCGCTCCGCCTCGCCGGCGTCCATCTCGCGCCGCCGGTCGCCATCCCGGTGTTCGGCGCCGCGATCGTCGCCTCGGCCTTCCTGCTGGTGTGGGCGGCGGAGGCCGCCCAGCACGACATCTCGGGCAGCCTCGCCACCGCGATCCTCGCCGTCATCGCCGTGCTTCCCGAGTACGCCGTCGACCTGTACTTCGCCTGGAGCGCGGGGCACATCCCGCAGAACGCGCAGTACGCGGCCGCGAACATGACCGGGAGCAACCGGCTGCTGCTCGGGCTCGGCTGGCCGTTCGTCGTGGTCCTGTTCGCCTGGGGGGCGCGCAGGCGCGGCGAGCCCGCCAGATCGCTGCAGCTTCACGAAGGGCGGCGGATGGAGCTGCGCTTTCTCGGGCTGGCCAGCCTCTACTCGCTGATCATCCCGTTCACGCGCCGGCTCGCGCTCTACGACTCGGCCGTGCTCCTCTTGCTCTTCGGCCTGTACCTGTGGCGCGCCGCGCAGGGAGAGCGCCGCGAGCCGGCGCTGGTCGGCGTCGCCGAGGCCATCGGCAGCCTGCCCAAGCGCAAGCGCCGGACGGTCGTCATCTGCATGTTCGTCGCCGCGACCGCCATCGTGCTGCTCTCGTCGGAGCCGTTCGCCCAGGCGCTGGTGAGCGGAGGCAAGACGCTGGGGATCGACGAATTCCTGCTCGTCCAGTGGCTCGCGCCGCTCGCCTCCGAGTCGCCCGAGCTCCTGGTCGCGGCCGTCCTGGCGCTGCGCGGGCACCAGGACGCGTCGCTCGGGACCCTGCTTTCCGCCAAGGTGAACCAGTGGACGCTGCTGGTCGGCAGCCTGCCGCTCGCCTACCTCGCGGGCGGCGGGGGTTCGGGCGGGATCGTGCTCGACGCGCTCGTCCGCAGGCGCGCGGACCTCCTGCTGCTCCTCCGCGGCGCGCTGGCGGCGCGGAGGTGAGGCGGCCGCCGCCGGCTCAGGCGCCTTGGAGCACGCGCGCGATCGCCTGCGCGGCGCGCGCGAGCTCGCCCTCGGGCGCGAGCAGGCTCACGACGAGGTGCGCGCCGGCGGGGAAGTCGAAGAAGTACCCGGGGTGCACCAGCACGCCCGCCTCGAGCAGCGCGAGCGCCCACTCCTCCTCGCCACGGGACCGCGGGACCGAGAGCACGGCGGACCAGCCGCCCTCCGCCGGCAGCACGTCCCATGGAGCGTCCGGCGAGCGGGCGCGGAGGAGCGCGGCGCGGTTTCCTCGCACCCGGTCGAGCACGCGGCGCTGGAAGTCGTGCCGTCCGCGCAGCAGTTGTCCCGCCGCGAGCTGCACCGGGGTCCCCACCGACAGGTACGTGTCGGCGATCAGCTCCAGCCTCTGCACCGCCCGCGAGACTTCGTCCGGGGGCCCCGACACCG
>WNFD01005055.1_pt1 | contig 13998 bp, 6 predicted proteins | sample 5400491 | NCBI WGS metagenome assembly WNFD01 (sample SAMN13153343, study PRJNA577476) | soil metagenome | isolation source: 120 cm saprolite under Douglas fir tree site 2 hole 2 replicate 2 | place: USA:California | collected 2015-04-18
TCCTGATCGGCTCGGCCGGCTTGGGCGTCCGCGAGCCGATCATCCTCCGCGTGGGCCGCTGGCCGGTCCTGGGCCCCTTGGTGCTCGCGCTGCGGGGGCGTGGCTTGACCGAGCGCCTCCTGCAGTCCACCTACCTCGACCCGTGCAAGGTGAGCCCGGCGGACGTGGACCAGTACTACGCCCCGGTCGCGGAGCCGGAGTACGGCCGGGCGCTGCACGCGGTGCTCCGAGAATTCCGGTTCGACGGTCTCGGCGGCGGGGTCGATCGGGTGGCCACGCCCACGCTCGTGGTGTGGGGTGAAGCGGACCGCTGGGTTCCGATCGCGCTCGGGCGCCTGTTGGCCGCGAGCATTCCGCACGCGGCGTTCTTGACCGTGCCGGCTGGGCATTCAGTGCAGGAGGAAGCCCCCGACGAAGTGAACCACCTCCTGATCCAATTCCTTAAGGAAGGGCTCGCTCGCGTCCCAGCGGACCTGGCGTTCGAGCGAGGGGGCGCTACATTTTCATCAACCAATCGGTTGATAAAATGGCACCATGAAGCCCAAGCTCGCTAATACCAGAGCGTTACGCATCATCGCCGCGGCTGGCGAGGAGTTCGCCCGCCGTGGCTTCGAGGGGGCACGCGTGGACCACATCGCGCGCCGCGCCGGCGTGAACAAGCAGTTGTTGTTCTACTACTTCCACTCCAAGCGCGGTCTCTTCGCCGCCGTGCTCGCCCGCGGGGCGGCGGAGTTCGAGCGCGCGCTCGCCGAGCTCCCGGCCGGCGGCGCGGGCCCGCGCGACAAGATCCGCGCCGCGCTCGCCGCCCAGTTCGACTTCCTCGCCAGCCATCCCGATCTCGTGGCGCTCCTCAGCCAGGCGGGCCGCTCCGACGCGCGGCCGTTCGCGCCGGCGATCAAGCGGCTCGTCGTGCTGCTCGCCGAAGGGCAGGGGCGCGGCCAGGTGCGCGACGACGTGGACCCGCACCTGGCCGCAGCACAGGCGCTGGTCCTCGCTGCGGCAGCGTTGGAAGGACGCCGCCGTGCGACTGGTACTCGACGGCGTGGCGGCTCACTGAGCCCCGAGCGGCTTGACATGGCCGTGGGCCGCCCGCCCAAGCCCTAGCCGCTGAGCGCGCGGCCCCGTGCTACGGGTTGAACCAGTAGGACGCCTTGACCAGGAAAGTGTTGTTCGGGTGCAGGCCGAAGAGGTCGCCGACGTCACCAGCGATGGAGCGCGACCCTTCGGCCCCGAGCACGCCCTGACGCCCCTGCGTCCACACGACGAACAGCACCGACCCGGGACGGTACTCCCAGCGCAGCACGGCGGTCGAGTTGAACTCCTTGAAGTTGAACCCGTCGGGGGACGCGGCGTACGGTTTATAGCGGGCGTCGAACGCCGCGGCGCCGGGATCGGCGAGCTCGCGGATGTTCGAGAACGTGCCCCGGCTGACGAACGGCTGACCGTACAGCTGCAAGGTCAGGACCGTCGAGATGGTGTAGTCGATCCGGCCGGTGAGGTACGCCTCTTTCTGGGTCAAATGCGCGAAGGTGTAGTGAGCGCCGAACGGTGCGGTCGAGTCCGGGATGACGCCGTGCGGCTGCACGTCGCGGATGTTGTGTGACGCGCTCAGCGTCAGGGACGTGTTGAACTGGGAGGCGATGCGAAAGGTGACCTGGACGTTGCCGTTGAACGTCGTCGTCCGACCGCCGTCGCCCCGGAACCACTCGAACCACGTGTAGGGCACGAACGCCGGGCGCCCATCCCCGTCGATTTCCGCAAACACATCCAGGTAGGGGTCGTTGCGCACCGCCGGGCCGCCCCGCGAGCAGTTGCGATCGCAGAACGTGGTCCCGAGCTGGCCCGTCGTGGCGCTGCTATGGACCCACCACCCGTTCTTCAGCTGCACGTGGCCGTTGGTATTCGCCGCGCGCTCGACCGCCGTGCCGTCCGCCGTCCAGTACTGCCACCAGTTGAAGTTCCAGATCGCCAACTGGTACACCGACGCCGGCTGCAGCGACTGCAGCCCGAACCACGTGCTCCAGCTCTGCTGGTCCGCCTGCCGGAGGAAGCCCAGGTCGTTCGGCTCGAAGCCCGCGGAGCGGCGCTGGTAGGCGGTCTCGAACCGGGTGATCCCGCCGCCGAGTTTCGAGAAGAACAGCTCCTCCGCATTGCCGGACAGGGTGGTCCGCGTCGGATCGTACGCGAGGCCCGAGTAGGGGCGCTGATAGTAGTGGACCGGGTCCTGCTGGGTCGCGGCGATCGCCGCCGGGGTCCCTGAGACCTGGCTCAGATCGAGCGACCCGGAGACCTGGTAGTGGCCCTGCAGGAACCGGTGCCGGAAGTCAAGCGCGCCCACGTAGGCGCTGCGACGTAGCGCATTGTCGCTCGACGGGTCCAAGTCGCGGTTCACCGTGGTCACGATGGCGCCGATGCCACTCTCGCCGTTGCGGAAATCCTGTTGGGTTCGCACCACCGCGTAGTTGGTCGCCGGCTCCAGGGTGCCGAACGGGCCGCTCACGCGCTCGGTGACCGCGTCCAGCAGGCCAACGGTCTGGCCGCCCGGGAGGCGGCCGGTGAGCTTCGCCGCCCCGTAGATCGTCGTGGCGGTCGGTGAGCCTGCACCCCCGTTGCCCGGGAGCTGCGGGGCGCGCCCGATGCGCCGTGAGTAGAACAGCCCCTCGTTCCGGCAATTCACCTGACTGCAGTTCACGTCGAAGCGAAAGATCCCCGCCCCCTGGACGAAGAACGGGCGCCGTTCCTGGAAGAACGTCTCGAACGCCGTGAGGTTCAGCACCGCCGGATCCGCTTCGACCTGCCCGAAGTCGGGGTTCACCGTCCCGTCGAGCGTCAGGTTCGAGGTCAGCCCGTACTTCAAGTCGGCGCCCACGGTCAGCCGTTGCGAGCGGTCGAAGCTGCTCACGACCGGGACGGACACGTTCTTCGTCACCAGGTAGGGCGCGAACTCGGGTCGCCGCGGGGACGGGAGCCCCACGAGCCCGGCCAATTCGCCGAGCTGGGACGAAATCCCGGACTGCGAATTGCGGTACAAGGGCCAGCTCTCCCGCTCATTGTAGCGCTGGATGTCGCGCCAGATCCCGAAGCCGAAGGTGTTCGTGTCGCCAGGGACGTATCGCAGCTGCGTCAGCGGGATCTGGAACTCGGCGGTCCAGCCGAGCGAGTCGACCTGCGTCGCTACGTCCCACACCGCGTCCCAGGCGTCATCCTCCTGATTGTCGTTGTAGATCGCGTAGTCCCGCTTCACGCCGGCCGGATTCACGGCGAACTCGAAGCCCGAGCGCCGATCGTGGTAGGAGTCGATCATGATCTTCAGCTGATCGGTGGCAGCCCGCACGTCGCGCCGCGCCAGCAGTTTGAGAATGCTGTCGGGATGGGGATCGAAGGCGCGGATGAAGACGTAGAGGTTGTGGTCGTCGTAAGCGACCTTCGCCGCGGTCGCGAAGCGCGGGTCGCCATCCTGGCGCGGCTGGAACTCGCGAAACGCGGTGATCGCCGGTGCGGTGTTCCAGACGTCGTCGTCGTCGCGCCCATCAATCACCACGGGGCGGGTCGCCCGCACCGCGGTGGCGCGCGTGGCGCCGGCGGGCGGGAGGGCGCCGGCGGGCGCCGCACCAGCGGCTTGCAACAAGACGGCGAACAGGACGGCAGCCGGCACAGGGAGCCCCCAAGTCAGGTTGCAATCTTAGACACGTCCTACGGGTAAAGGGTTGAAACGGTTCCCGCGGATGGGGGGCTTTGAGTGGGTTTGACACGTTCCGGACGTGAGGAGCCCCCCGGCGGGACACGCCGGGGGGCTCGGGAAACGGGGACCGCTCGGGAGTGGAGCGGCCTAGTTGTGCGTGGCGATCAGGCTCGGTTCGACCGGGACGTCGCCATCGAACACGATGTGTCCGGCCTCGAAGCGCGCTCCACGCAGGGCCAATGTCAGGACTTCGTCCAGGTCCTCCACCAAGTGGATCTCGAGCGTCTGCCGCACGTCGTCGGGTAGATCCTCCAAGTCGGCGGCGTTCTCCTTGGGTAAGACGATCGTACGGATCCCCGCGCGCACGGCACCGAGCACCTTCTCCTTCACCCCGCCGATCGGCAGCACCCGGCCCCGCAGCGTGATCTCGCCGGTCATCGCGAGGTCGTGGCGCACGCGCCGCTTGGACAGGGCCGACACCAGCGCCGTCGCCATGGTGACGCCCGCCGACGGCCCATCCTTCGGGATCGCCCCCGCGGGCACGTGCACGTGCACGTCCGTGTCGACGAACGCGTGGGTCGGGATGGCGAGCTGGTCGGCGTGCGACTTGGCGTAGGTCAGGGCCGCGCGGGCCGATTCCTTCATGACATCGCCGAGCTGGCCCGTGAGCACGAGCTCCCCCTTGCCGCGCATCACGCTCGCCTCGACGAACATGATGTCGCCGCCCGCCGGCGTGTAGTACATACCGGTCGCCACGCCGACTTGGTCCTCGCCCGCCTTGTGCTCGGGATGGACCTTGGGCCGGCCGATCAGGTCGTGCACATCGGCCGCATCGATCGTGACGCGCTCCACTTCGCCGCTCGCGATCTTGCGGGCCACCTTGCGACCCAGTTTCGCGATCTCGCGCTCGAGCTGGCGGACCCCCGCCTCGCGCGTGTAGCTCGTGATGATCTCACTCAACGTGGCATCGGTGATCGCGAGTTGCCCGGTCTCGATCCCGGTTTCGTGGAGCTGCCGGGGCACGAGGTAGCGCTTCGCGATCTCGAGCTTTTCGCGCTCGGTGTAGCCGGCGAAGTTGACCGTCTCGAGCCGATCGAGCAGCGGCCCCGGGATGCCCTGCAGCAGGTTCGCCGTGGCCACGAACAGCACTTCCGACAAGTCGAACGGCACGCCGAGATAGTGATCGGTGAAGGAATCGTTCTGCGCCGGATCGAGCACCTCGAGCAGCGCCGCCGCCGGGTCGCCCTGGAACGACACGCCCAGTTTGTCGACTTCGTCGAGCAGGAACACCGGGTTCTTCGCCCCGGCCTGCTTCATCCCTTGGATGATGCGTCCCGGCATCGCGCCCACGTAGGTGCGGCGGTGGCCCCGGATGTCGGCCTCGTCGCGGGCGCCCCCGAGCGAAATGCGGACATACGGCCGCCCCATGGCGCGCGCGATCGACTTGGCGATCGACGTCTTGCCCACGCCCGGCGGACCCACGAACAGGAGGATCGACCCCTTGGTCTGTTTGTCGTCCTCGTTGCCGCGCGCCGTCTGCGGCGCCGTCCGCTGCCGCAACTGGCGCACCGCGAGGAACTCGAGCACCTGGTCCTTCACGTCCTTCAGGCCGTAGTGGTCCTGCTCGAGGATCTCCGCCGCCCGCTTCAAGTCGAGCGACTCCTCGGCCCGTTTGTTCCAGGGCAGCTCGGCGACCGTCTCCAGGTAGGTGCGAATCACCTGCGCTTCCATCGAGTCCCGACTCGCCCGCTCGAGCCGCTGGAACTCGCGGTCGACTTCCTTTTTGGCGGCCTCCGGCAACTCGATTCCCTCGAAGCGCTTGCGCAACTCGGCGAGGTCGCCCCCGCCCTCCTCCCCCTCCCCGAGCTCCTTCTTGATCGCCTTCATCTGCTCGCGCAGGAACATCTCCCGCTGGCGCTCGCCCAGCTCCTCCTGCACCTGCGACTTGATGTGCTCCTGCGCCTCCAGCACACCGATCTGGCGCTGCACGTGCACGAGCACGCGCCGCAGCCGCTCCTCGACCGATAGCGTCTCGAGCAGCCCCTGCCGCTCGGCGGGCTTGATCTCCAGGTACCCAGCCACGAGATCGGCGAACCGACCGGGGTCGGTGACGCCCTCGAGCACCTGGGTCACCGCGTCCTCGGGCAGTCCCGCCTTCTCGCCCAACTCCGCGGCCCGCGCGCGCGCCTCGCGATGCAGCGCGACGAACGCCGGGTCGGCCAGATCGAGCGGCGCTTGGTCTGCCACCTCGCGCACGACGGCCTCGAGGTGGCGTTCGTTCTCGGTGTAGTGCAGGGCCATGGCCCGGGTCTCGCCGTGCAGCAAGAGCTGCACGCCGCCCAAGCCGCGCTGGACCTGGCTGATCTTGGCAATCGTCCCCATCGTGTACAGCACGCTGGGGGTGACGGTGTCGACGTTGTCGCGCTGGGCCACCGCGAACACGCGGTGCGATTCGCTCTTCAGCGCGGCCTCGATGGCGCGCAACGTCGCCGGACGCCCCGCGCCAATCGGCGTGGACACGCCCGGAAACAACACGATCTCCCGCAGCGGCAGCACGGGAAGCGTCAAGCGGTCAGACATAGGCTCGGATCTCGTAGAAAGGGTGAACCTGCTCCATTCGGGCGGGGATGAGCATCGTCCGTGCCATCCCTCAAACGCTGCGCTGAGCACACGCGTTCCGAGCGCCAGGCGTCAATTAGGCAGGGCCTGCCGAATAGCCACCGCTGCATCTCCCGCGGCCCGTCAGCGTGGCGCGCTGCCCCGCCGTAAGTCGAACCGCACTTGCAGGTTGCCCCCCAACGCGCTGGTGGCTAATCTATGCGCGCCCCCTTGACCGATCCTCGATGAACGCTGCGGACACCGCACTCGCCGCCCGCCTCACCCAGGCCCTGGGCTCAGGCTACACGCTCGACGGCGAGATCGGCCGGGGCGGGATGGGCGTCGTGTTCAGCGCGCGCGACGAGCGGCTGAAGCGCGGCGTCGCCGTCAAGGTGCTCCCGCCCGAGCTCGCGTTCCGCGAGGAGATCCGGCTGCGCTTCCTGCGCGAGGCGGAGACCGCGGCGCGGCTCTCGCATCCCCACATCGTCCCGATCCATTCGGTCGGCGAGGGGCCGGACGGGCTCGTCTACTTCGTGATGGCGTACGTGGACGGCGAATCGCTGGGAGCGAAGCTCAAGCGGCGTGGGCGCCTGCCACCCGACGAGGCCCGGCGCATCATGCAGGAGACGGCCGACGCCTTGGGCGCCGCGCACGCGCTCGGCATCATCCACCGCGACGTTAAGCCGGACAACATCCTGCTCGAGGGCAGCCGCGGCCGCGTCGTGGTCACCGACTTCGGCATCGCCAAGGCCCTGTCGTCGACCACGGGCGGCGCGACCCTGACGGCGACGGGCGTGGCGATCGGGACGCCGCACTACATGAGTCCGGAGCAGGCGGCGGGGGATCGCGAGATCGACGGGCGCTCGGACATCTACAGTCTGGGCGTCGTCGCCTACCAGATGCTCGTCGGGGAGCTGCCGTTCCAGGCCCCCACGGTGCCGGGCATCCTGATGAAGCACATCACGGAGCTGGCGCCGCTCGTCACCGACAAGCGGCCCGATGTCCCGGAGGACCTCGCCGCCTGCGTGATGCGCTCGCTCGAGAAGGATCCCGACGACCGCTGGCCCACCGCGGACGCCCTGCGCCGGGCGCTCGAGGCGCGCAGCGCGACGCTCTATAAGCCCCGCCGCTCGAGTGCCCGCGTGGCCGCGCCGTCCCGCTCCGCGCGGCTGCCCTTGCCCCCGGCATCGCCCGCCCAGGCCCGGCGGGAGCTGGCGCGCAACCTGCGGCCCGTTGAGCGCGCGCCCGAGCGGCGGCCAGCGCTCGTGCCGAGCGGCGAGCCGCAGATGGTCCGCGAGCTGCGGAGCCGGTTCGTCACCTGGGCCTCGGTCTGCGGATCCCTGTTCGTCATCGACGTGGCGGCGAACCACCGCCCGGGCTTCTCGCTCGTCGTCGCCGCCGTGTGGGCCGCCTGGAAGCTCGTGCCGCGCTACGTCCGCCTGTGGCACGCGGGCTATTCCTGGCGGGACGTCCTCGCCCGGCCGCCTGCGCCGGACGCGATCGAGGCGCGCCTCGCGGCGGGCGGGAGCCGCCCGGTCGAGCTGCCGCGGGCGACGACGGACGAGTTCGGGCGCGACGCGGAGCCGGTGCAGCAGGCGCGCAGCGATCGCAAGGCGATCCTGCGCATCGTGGATCGTCTCCCCAAGTCGGAGCGGAAGCTCCTGCCCGACATCGTGGCGACGGCGGATGCGCTCCTGAACCGCGCCGAGGAGCTCGCCCGCATGCTGCACGCCATGAGCGGCAGCGTGGACGAACGGGCCCTCGCGCGGCTCGAGGAGAAGATGGCGGCGACGCGGCGGCAGCCCGAGGGCGCGGAGCGCGAGCGGCAGATCGGCCTGCTCACCCGCCAGCGCCAGGCGCTGACCGACCTGCTCACGCGGCGGCAGCTGGTGGCCGACCAGCTCGAGTCCTGCGTCCTGGCGATGCAGAACGTGCGCTTCGACCTGCTGCGGCTCCGCTCGGCCGGGGTCGCCGTCGTGCTCGACGACCTGACCCGCGCCACGCAGCAGGCGCGCGCGTTATCGCGCGATGTGGACCATGTGATCGCCGCGGCCGGCGAAATCAAGGAAGCGCTGGGCGAGCAGCCCGGCGCCTAGCGCGTCTCCCCGCGGCGGCAGCGCTGCAGCCGTTCGGGCGCATCCGCCGGGTCAATCGCAAACTCGTCCAGCGTCAGGAACTGGGTGGCCGCGTCCGGGCAGCGCCCGTCGCGCAGGGCCACCGTCGCGCGCAACTCGTACAGCGTCGCCCATCCCGGGTGCAGGCGCACCGCCGTGGCGAGCACGCTGTCGGCGAGCCGGGGCGGGCCCGTGAGCGCGAGCGGTGTGAGCGCCTCGCGCACGGCGTCCGCGGGCAGCGGATGCCGGTAGGTGCCACGGCCGATCGCGAGCGCGCGGAACAGCCCCGCGGCCGCCTCCGACCAGCGCCCGGCGCGCGCCGCGACCGCCGCCAATCCCGCCTCCGCTTCGGCTGAGTCCCCGCCCCGCGCCAGGATCTCACGCAAGAGGACGGTGCGCCGGGTCGTGTCCCCGCGGTGCTGCGCCAGCCCGGCCGCGAACAGCAGCGCCTCGGGGTGGCGCGAGCGGGCGAGCAGGCGCGGCAGCGCGCTGTCGGCGAACGCCGAGTCGCCGGCCGTGAAGCGCGCCCGGGCGAGGCGCACGGTCCAGACCGGGTCCCCGGGTGCCGCGCGGTGTGCCGCCTCGAGCAGCGCGAGCTGGGTGGCCGCGCCGCGCGGCGCGGTCATCGCCCGCGCGAGGAGCACCGGCGAGGTGCCGGGCACGTCGCCCGCCCGCACGCCGATCGCCACGAGGGAATCGAAGACGTAGGGGTCCCACACCGGATCGAGGAAGCGCCGCGCCGCCACGAACTCGAGCTCGGGCCGATCGTCCGAGTGCGCGAGCGTCGCCCGTTCGGCGAGCCGCGCGGCCCCGGCCTCGCCGAGCAAGCGGCGGCCGAAATGATCGCCCGCCGAATCGACCCCCAGCCACTCCCGGCTCAACGCCCCCACCGACGTGGCGGGCGCGAGGAGCCGCGCGAGCCAGGCGCGGTCGTAGCGGATCGGCCTGCCCGACCCGAGCACCATCAAGTCGAGGCTGCTCGAGAACCACACCTCCACGTGCGGGAACACCGCGCGCAGGTTGCGCACCACGCTGGCGACCACGGGCAGCGGCAGCTGGTACACCTGCACCCATTGGCAGTACACGCCGTCCTCCGCGAGGCGCGAGCGCACGATCCGGAAGAACTCAGGCGTGTAGAGCGTCGCCACGCCGGCGACCCACGGGTTCGAGGGCTCAGAGACGATCACGTCGAACCGGTCGTCGTGCAGCTGCAGCGCGCTGCGCGCGTCGTCCACCACCGCCTCGACCGTGCGGCGCGCGAGGACGGAATCGTTGACCCCTTGGAACAGGCCGCTCATCGCCAGCACCGCGGGCTCGATCTCCACCACCCGCACGCGCCGCATGCCCGGCACCTGGGAAAGGACCCGGGTCGTGACGCCGCTGCCGAAGCCGATCACGAGCGCCGACGCGGGCTCGGGCCGGGCCGCCGCCGGAGCCAGGCCCAGCATGATCTGGGTGTTCATGTCGCCGTGGTCCGACGCGTCCACCTTGCCGTTGAGCCGCAGGGTCCGGCCGCTCAGGCCCTCCCACACGCTCACCGTCGCGTTCCAGCCCTCGCGGAACGCGAGCTGGCGGGTGCCGCGGTGGGTGAGGAACGCGCGGCGGCCCGCGGCGTCCATTGGCTGGCGGCCATAGATCGTGGGACCCAGGTCGATCAAGCGCGTGCTCCAGCCGGGAGCGGTGAAGGCGGCGCCCAGGGCCACGCTCCCGAGCAGGCCGCCGACGAGCACGCGCGACTGCAGCGCGCGATGCTCTGCCGACCCTTCCGCCACCCCACGCGCCGCATAGATCGCAAGCACCAGGGCGACCACACCGTTCACGACGAGGCCGATCCGCAGCGTGGTCTCCGTGCCAAGCGCGACGACGAGGACGAACCCCGTGAGCACGGCGCCGGCGATGCTGCCCAGCGTATTGAGCGCATAGGCGGCGCCCACGTCCGCCCCGCGCGCCGCGTCGCGTGGCGCGGCCAAGTCGGCGAGGAGCGGGAAGCTCAAGCCCATACCGATCGCCGGGATCAGGACGACCGCGCCCACCGCGACGCCTAGGAGGGCGAGGCGGGCGGTCGTACCGAAGCCCGGATGTTGGAGCACGGCGAGGATGTAGAGCGGCAGCGCGCCGAAAAAGCCGAGCAGGAGCGCGGCGCCCGCGCCCGTGATCCCCTGCGCCACGGCCGCGTCCGCGGCGGTCGTGGGACGCGCCGTGCGCCGCCCCGCCACGACGGCGCTCCCCAACCCGATGCCCAAGAGGAACATGAGGAGCACGAGCGTGAAGGCGTAGGTCGATCCCCCGACCACCATCACCAGCACGCGGGTCCACGCGATCTCGTCGAGCAGCGAGGCGAACGCGGTGAGCGCGAGCAGGACGAGGGCGAGGCGCCGCAGCGTGTCCGGGGCGGGCGCGCGCCCGGGCGGCGCTGCGGGGCCGGGCTCGAGCGGCTGGGCGAGCGCCAGGGCCGCGGCCCCGAGCGCCAGGTTCACCGCCGCCGTCCCGATGAGCGAGCCTTGGATCCCGACGCGCTCCACCAGGACGAACCCGGCGAGCGCCGTGCCGACGACGGCACCGAGCGTGTTCAGCGCGTACAGGCGCCCGAGCGAGGGCTGTAGCCGGTCGCGCTCGGCGCCCATGAACCCCTTGGTCAACGCCGGCAGCGTCCCGCCCATCAGGGTCGTCGGGATGAGCAGCACCAGCGCCGCGAGGCCGAAGCGCAGCGCCACGCTCGCCCCGCTCCCGAGCGTCAGCGCACCCGCCGTGCCGACGTAGACCCGGTGCGCGAGCGCGAGCACGAGCGGCGAGACCAGGCCGAACCCGCCGATGGCGATCTCGAGCCAGCCGTACAGCGCCGCCGGCTTGGCGTGGCGGTCCGCGCGGCGCCCGAACAGCCAGGCCCCGAGGCCCAGGCCGCCCATGTAGGCGGCCACCACGGTCGTGACCGATTGGATGGTGGAGCCGAACGACTGGTACAGCACGCGGACCCACAGGAGCTCGTACACGAGGCCCGTGGCCCCGGACAAGAAGAACAGCAGGCTGTACGCGCGCGCGGCGCTAGAACGCATGCAACTCGCGCAACGCGGTGACGAGATCCTCCACTTGTGGTAGGATGAAATCCTCGAGGCTCGGAGCGTAGCCGACGAACGTGTCGGTCGCGGCCACCCGCTTCACGGGCGCGTCGAGCCACGGGAAGCACTCGTCGGCGAGCCGCGCCGCGACCTCGGCGCCGTAGCCCCAGGAGAGCGAATCCTCGTAGGCGACGAGCACCTTCCCGGTCTCCTGCGTCGCCGCGACCACCGTCTCCCAGTCGACCGGCGACAGGCTCCGCAGATCGATCACCGCCACGCTCACCCCGTCCGTCTCCTCGAGCTGCTTCGCGGCCACGAGCGCGCGCTGCACCAGGGCGCCGTAGGTCACGACCGTCAGGTCGCGGCCGGCGCGCACCCGCTTCGCCTTGCCGAACGGGATCATGAAGTTCGGCCCAGGGTTAGGCGCCTTGTTGTAGGTCTGGCGATAGAGATGCTTGTGCTCGAGGAAGAGGACGGGGTCGTCGCAGCGGATCGCGGTCCGTAAGAGCCCGTTGGCGTCCAGGGCCGAGCTCGGGCAGATGACCCGCAGCCCGGGCACGGCGGTGAAGACGACCGCGCCCGTCTGGGAGTGATAGATCGAGCCGCCCTTCAGGTAGCCGCCGTAGGTCACGCGCACCACGACCGGACAGCTGAAGGCGTTGTTCGAGCGCCACCGCATCGTGGCGAGCTCGTTGCGGAGTTGGTGGTAGGCGGGGAAGATGTAGTCGAAGAACTGGATCTCGACCACGGGCTTCAAGCCCCGGGTCGCGAGGCCGATCGCGCGGCCCACGATGTTCGCTTCGGCGAGCGGCGAGTTGTACACGCGCTCACTCCCGAACTGGCGCTGCAATCCCCAGGTGACCTTGAAGACGCCGCCTTTTCCTTTGAGGTGCGCCAGGTACTGCTCCCGGCTGACGTCGGCGACGTCTTCGCCGAACACGAGGATGCGGGGCTCGCGCGCCATCTCGTCCTTCAAGCACCCGTTCAGGAGATCCACCATGGTGGTGGGATCGCCCCCGAACTGCGGGTCATCCTCCGTGTCGAACTGCTCGGAGGTGGGATCCACGTCGGGCGAGTACACATATGCCAAGGCGGTCTCGGGGGCGGGCTGGGGCGAGGCGAGCGCCATGTCGGCCGCCACTTCGATCTCCTCCTCGACTCGGCACTTCACGGCCGCGAGCTCGGCCTCGGTGGCGACCCCGTCGGCGATCAGCCGCTTGGGGAACACCTGCAGGCAATCGCGCCGCGCGTCCGCCTCCCGCTCCCGGGGCGGCCGGTACAGCACCTCGTCATCCGAGAGTGAGTGGGAGTAGGGGCGGATGACGTGGGCGTGCACCAAGGCGGGGCCCTTCCGCTGGCGCACATACTCCGCGGCGCGCTGCAACACTTCGTAGGAGGCGACGGGGTCGCAGCCGTCGACCTCCTCGACCAGGAGACCGGGGAAGGTGCGGACGAGCTTCGACACCGAGCCGCCGGCCGTCTGGACCTCGACGGGCACCGAAATCGCGTAGCCATTGTCCTCGATGAGAAACAGCACCGGCAGCTTCAGATTGCTGGCGCTGTTCATGGCCTCCCAGAACTCGCCTTCGCTCGTCGTGCCGTCGCCGGCGGAGACGTACACGATCTCGTCTCGCTTGATCGGCTTGTCGGTGATGGCGTCGAGATGCTCGTAGCGCAGCCACGCCTCCGCGCACCCCACCGCCTGCAGGAGCTGCGTGCCGGTGGGGCTCGACTGACTCACGATGTGCAGCGCCTTGTCGCCCCAGTGGGACGGCATCTGCCGCCCGCCCGAGTTCGGGTCCTCGGCCGCCCCGACCGCCGCGAGCAGCATCTCGGTCGGCGTCATGCCGAGGCTCAAGCACAGGGCGCGGTCGCGATAGTAGGGATAGAACCAGTCGTAGGCGGGCCGCAGGACTTTGCCGGCGGCCACGAGGACGGCCTCGTGGCCCGCGCCCGAGATCTGGAAGAAGATCTTGTTCTGCCGCTTGAGCTGGACCTCCTTGTCGTCGATGCGGCGCGACAGGAGCATCACGCGATACATGTCGATGAGGTCGGCCTTCGACAGCGACTTGGCGGCCCGGGGCCCGAGTTGCGTGCGTGTCGCCATGGCTCCAAAGATAGTGGACACCGCGCGTGGCGGCTGCTCCCGAGCGGAGCAATATTGTTGCCATGAACGACGCCGCCAAGGAAACCGTGCTGCGCCAGTTCCGCTACGGCCTCTACGCCCTCACGGTGAAGCACGAGGGCGACGAGCACGGCCTCACCGCGATGTGGGTGAGCCAGGCCTCGTTCGACCCCGCCATGGTCGTCGTGGCAGTCGAAAACAATTCCAAGACAATAGGGATGGTCCGCGACGCGCACCACTTCGCGCTCAACATCTTGCGTCAGGGGCAGAAGGAACTGGCGGCCAAGCTGGGTCGGGCCTCGGCGACCGCACCCCACAAGCTCAAGGGGATCAAGACCAAACCGGCACCTACCTCCGGGGCCCCCATCCTCACGGAGGCCCTGGGCTGGGTCGAGTGTCGAGTGGTCGCGACATTGCCGAGCG
>WNFD01012866.1_pt1 | contig 13997 bp, 12 predicted proteins | sample 5400491 | NCBI WGS metagenome assembly WNFD01 (sample SAMN13153343, study PRJNA577476) | soil metagenome | isolation source: 120 cm saprolite under Douglas fir tree site 2 hole 2 replicate 2 | place: USA:California | collected 2015-04-18
GTAGCGTTCGCCAACGCTGCGTTCACGATCACGGTGACGGCAGATACATTGAGCATCGTCAACTGCGGCGGCGGTGTATTCAGTGTTGACAGCCTTTCCGCCGACATTTCTATTTCAGGCTTCGACACTGCTACGATTCTGATTCCCACACGCTTGTTTGATAACAACAGCGTTAGCGCCTTAGGGTTTTCGCAGGCAAGCTGTACCGGCGGCGACTACTTGGACATACGCAACGACGCTTTCGCGGCCTACAATCTGGCAACGGCAATCGGTCCGATCTTCGACCCCAACCCGTTTGCAGCTCAATTTCAAGGCGTGCCCACGACAGCTGGAACCCTAACCCTGACCAGTGCGCAGGACGTTACGTTCAATGCCCTTACTGGCTGCGGCGGTGGTGGACCCATTCCGCAAGCGTCTTCTTCGTTCTCATCAGATCCCGGCCTGCGAGGCATCATCAGCGGCGTAAGCTACGGCGTCGCCGAATAGTCGGCCGGCGTTCCGAGGCGACCTCGAGGATCGAGCCAGCAATACAGCCCGGGCACTACCCACAACACCACCGGCCCGGAGAGCACGAATCCGCCGATCACTCCAATCGCTTGCATCAACTGTGAACCCTCGCCAATCGCAAGTGCCAGCGGGCCCAGTGCGAACGCGGTGGCCAGGATGGTCATCGCCACTGGACGGAGGCGACGTCGGGAGGCCGCCGTCCACGCGTCGATCGGGGACAAGCCGCGCCGCAACTCCAATCGAGCATCATGGATTACGAAAATCGCGTTCTCCCCCACGATTCCCACCATCATGATCGCGCCCACATAGCTCGAGATGTTCAAGGTCATCCCGCTGAGGGTGAGCGCAGCGAAGACTCCGGCGAGGGCTGCAATCGCAGCTGCGGCGGTTACGATCGGGGCCCGCCAATCCGCGAACTCGAAGAGCACCACCACCGAGACGAGCACCAGGCTCGCCAACAGCACGTACAACAGGCCGCGAAACGATGCTTGCTGCTGCTCGAAGAGCCCGCCGTACTCGATCGACATGCCTGGGGTGAGCGGTACCTTGGAGGCGATCTTCGGCTGAATGTCATTCATCGCTTCCCCCAGACTGCGCCCGTTCAAGCGGGCGGTCGCGCCGACAAACGTCTTGAGATTTTCGCGATGGATCTCCGCCTCCGGCTTACCGGTGATGATCGAAGCGACGTCCCGCAGCGGCAGCAGTGCACCGGAAGGGGTACGAAGGCGAACTTCCTCCAGCGGCCGAGTGCTCTTGGCAAACACGCGCAGATCGTACAGTCGCTCCCCCACCCGCAGCTGGTCGACGACGGTACCGAGGATCGCCGGCTCCACCTCGGTATGGATGTCCTCGGCGGTCATCTGGTAGCGAGCGGCCATCACCGGATCGACGCGCAGATCCAAGGCGGGGCCGGCAATCACGATGCCATTGAACACGTCCTCGACGCCGGGCACGCTCGAAAGTACGCTCGCCACTCTCTTGGCGGTGGCCTCGACCGTGGCGGAGTCGGGTCCGAAGACTTTGACATCGATCGGCTGAGGCGCCCCTCCGGTGAGGTCTCCGATCTCATCTTCCAGGAGTTGGCCAAAGTCGGTGCGGATCGCGGGCTCGACCGCGGCGATTCGTTTTCGCAAATCGTCGATCACCTCGTCAATTGGCCTTCGTTGCTTTCGCGGCTTCAGTTTGATCACGTAGTCGCCACGATTCGGCTCGGTGATAAAAAACCCAAGCTGGGTTCCCGTGCGACGCGAGTAGTTCTCCACGTCCGGGATGGCCATGATCACCTTCTCCGCCTGATTGAGCATCTGGTGGGTGTCGGTGAGGGAAGTGCCGGGCGGAGTCCAGTAGTCGAGAACGATCGAGCCCTCGTCCATCGAGGGCAAAAAGTCGGTAGCGATCCGCTGGTACAGAATAAAGGCGGCCCCGATCATTGCGACCAGGAGCAACAGTGGCGGGGTCGAGTGCTGGACGAAAAATCGGGTCACCCCTCGGTACCCATTGGAAAAATGGCGCAACCATCCCAGCCCGGGACGCTCCTGCCATGCGGGCCTCGGATGTGGATGCGATTTCCCGGAGAAGAGCTCCACTGCGACCGGTACGGAGATCAAGGCGAGGACGAACGAGACGACAAGGGAGAGCGCCATCGTCACCGCCAGCGGCTTGAAGAACGCACCCGCGATTCCGGTCAGCACTGCAAAGGGCAGCAAAATCACGGTGGTCGACAGGCTGGATCCGATCAGAGCGGGAAGAATCTCTCGCACACCGCTTTGCGCTGGATTCTCCGTTCCCAGCTCGCGATGTCGATGGATGTTCTCAATCACCACAATCGCATCGTCCGCGATCAGTCCGAGGGCGGCAGCGATCCCGGCCAGGGTCATCAGATTGATGGTCTCACCGGACACGGCCAAAGCGAGGGCGACGATCGCGACCGCCACAGGAATGTTGGCAACCGCAATCAGCATCTGGCTCCAGCTGCGAAGAAAGACGAGCACCACCACCGCGGCAAGCGCAATTCCGATCAGGATCGCATCGCGAGTTCCGCGCAGCGAGTCGGAGACGAAGCGGGCTTGATCATAGAAGGTCAGCCACTGCACATCCTTGGGAATCAAATCGGTCTGCTTCTGAAGCAGTTCTTGGATGCCTTGCGCGATCGCCACGGTGTTCGCGGAGGGTTGTCGGATGATGTTGATCAGCACCGCCGGGTGTCCATTGGCGGTGGTGCGAATGTACGAAATCTCGTCCGCCACGCGCACCGTTCCCAAATCGGACAAGCGCGCGGGGAGGCCGTCGGGGATCGGGACCGTGATCCGCGATAACGACTCGACATCCCCAACCCTCCCATTGACCAATGCCAAGTAGAGCTCATGGTTCTGCTCCACCAATCCCGCGGAAAGGATTTGATTGCTCTTTCGAATCGCGGTGATCACGTCGGAGGCAGCAAGTTGCCGAGCTTCGAGCGCAGCGCGATTCAGCTCCACGCGAAATTCACGGCGTAAGCCTCCCTGGACTTCAACTTGCGAGACGCCCGGGATCCGGATCAGAGCAGGCTTGAGGGTAAATTCCGCCAATTCCCGCAGCTGGGCCGGAGTCTGGGTCTCGGAGATCAGCGCGTACCCCTGAATCGGAAACACCGCCGGGTTCATCCACTCCACATCCAGCTTCGTGCCGGCGGGGAGGTTGGGCAGCACCCGTTGTGTCTCGGCTTGCACCCGCTGCAGGGCAACCTGCATGTCGGTTCTCCAGGTGAACTGACCCGTCAGCTCGGAAGAGCCGCGCGCGGTGGTGGACCGCACCAGGTTGATCCCTGGAACGCGAAGCATCGCTTCCTCCAACGGACGAGTCACGCTGGGCATCATCCGCGCGGCGGGCTCCTCCCCGACCTCGGCAATCACTTTGACCACCGGGAAGGTGACTGAAGGAAAAATCGACGAGGGCAACTGTGCGGCCTCGTAGAGCCCGGCGGCGGCGAGGATCGCGATCAGGAGGTAGATCGCCACCGAGCGCCGCTTCGCAGACTGCAGCAAGGTCATTGCTCGACCCGAACCTGCGAGCCGTCAGGAAGGCCCACCTGACCTGAGCTGATCACTCGCGTACCCGGTTCCAGTGTCGGGGACAGAATCTCCACCAGTCCGTGGTCGGCAATCCCGGTCTTCACCTGGATCCAATGTGCTTTTCTACTCGAATCGACGGTGGCAACCCGAGTGACGCCGTTGATGTCGTCACGCAACACGGCGGCCGAAGGCACCGCCGTGGCCTGGCGGTGAACCTCGACGGTGATCTCCGCGGTCCCCACCAGCCCCACCGCCAGCGGGTTTTCGCTTTTGTCGAAGTCAATCCGTACCGGCGCGCTGGAATCCTTGGCGGACCCCGCAGGCAGGATGAAATGCACGCGTCCATTGAGTTTTCGGTTGAGAGCCGGAACGTCGACAGTGACTGGCTGGGTAGGGCGAACGCGCGCCAGGTCGCTCTGCGCGATATTGGCGATGAAGACGATCGAATCGGCGGCGGCTAGGCTGATGATGTCCTGATCCGCGGTCACCAGCGCGCCTTCGTCCGCCCCGTGGGCGACCACCACCCCGGCTTCCGGCGCTCGCAGCGCCGTCTTCACCATACTTCGCCGCGCGATTTGCAAGGCACGCTCCGCATCCTCCCGCTCCTGGGGCGTATGGGCCGCCCTGAGCATCATTTGGGCTCCGTTCACGGCCGCTTCGGTCTCGATCGCCAGAACGTGGCCGAGTACCTGCCGGTCGCGGACCCTGTCTCCGTCCTGTACCAACAGGTCCGTCAAAGTGCCGCGAAACGGCGCCCGCACCTTCTGCTGCTCGAGCGCGTTGGTCTGCCCGGGGCCAGCCGCGGTGACGGACAGATCGCTTCGAGTCACCAGGCTCACCTGAACCGGCACGCCGGCCTGCTCCGACGATTCGCCGCCATCCGCAGTTTCGGTGTTTTGCTCGGCCACCGAGCGCGCGCCGGAGTTGCTGCTGCAAGCGGTTGCAAGCGCCAACCATGCTGCTCTTAGTCTCACGGGGTCCCCCATCTTAGCGATTGCGCCTCAGCCACTCGGTAGCGATCGAGCGCCTGGGAATAAGAGACCTCCGCATCGATCATCGACGTGTACGCGTCCAGCACTTCGAGGGCGGTAGCGGTCCCTCCGTAATACAGGCTCTCCATTTGAACGTACGAATCGTGCGCGAGGGGAACCGTGCGTTTACGCGTTTCGATCTCGCGGTAGAGCCGATCCAACGCCGTCTCGGCGCGATCCCACTGAAGCTGGGCCTGACGCCGGGTCACGGTGATGAACGCCTGGGTTTGTTTTGCGATCAACCGTGCTTGCTCGAGCTGCGCGGAGGTGACGCCGAAGTCCCACAGCAACCAGGTCAGATTGAGGGTGATCGATGCGCCCAGATCATCGCGAAGCCGCTTCACGAAATTTGGGGACGTCGACGGGCCGAAGCCCGGTCCAAACAGACCGGTATCGGCGTTCACCTCGAAATGGGGAATGCGAAGGCTGCGGACGGTGCGGATGTCGGCTTCCGCCGCCCGCTGATCCGCTTGGGCCATCAAGAGATCGGGGGCGGCAAGCCACGCGGTTGACTCCAAACGGCGGGGCCTCGGAGAGGGAGGCGGAACCGCCGCAATTTCAAGTGGTGCCTCGGGCTCGCGACCCATCACCTCGTTGAGCTGCAACCGCGAATCCGCCAGGCGCCGCTCGGCATCGGTCACGTTGGCCTCTTCGTTGGACAAACGCACTCGGGTTTTGACCAGATCCTGGTCCACCCCCAGGCCCGCAGCCTTGCGCTGGACGATTCCGGTCAGGTAGGTCCGCAGCCGGTCAACGCCGTCTCTGCGATATTTCACCTCGACCTGGATCTGCAGGATTTCGCTGTAACGGGTGCGAACCTCCAGCTCCAGGTCCTTCTCGGCAACGCGGTAACGTGCGCGGGCCGACTGGAGGCGCGCTCGAGCGCTGTCGATCCTCGATTGGATACCGCCCCCCTGGTACAGCGGCTGCCTCGCGGTCAGCAAGAGCCGTTCCTCGTCGATGCTGTTGCTGGGGTCCGAGTACGCGAAATGGTTCGGCGCGTGCCGAAGATCTCCGATGATTGCAAACGTCGGCCCTCGTGCTCCGACCGCTTCATTGACTCTTTCGGAGCCGATTCCGACGTCGAACGCGGAGACCGGAAGGCGCGCGTTGGCGGCCCGCGCTAGCTCGAGTATCTGATCCAAGGTCCACGTGTCGGGTTGAGCTGAAGGCTGGCCCCAGGCGACGGAACAACCCAAGACGCACAGCAGCAGCGCGTGCGCTCGCGCGGTCCAAGCGTCACTAACGCGAAATGCATTCACCGCCGGTGGGATCCTCTGTGCCGTAAACTTCGACACACTAACCTTCGTCGTTTTCGACCAGCAACAATCACGCAAGCTTCTTCATCAAATCTTAATTCCGGCTGAACGAGCGTTCGTGATTCAGGGCCGCGCCAGTTCCACACTCGGATTCTAAGCTTTTGGCCCATTTGGTCGCCCTCCGCCGTTTCAGTAAGCTGGTCAGTGGAGGACGCGTGGACGGTAACCGACTGGAACGACTTACCCGGCCCACGGCCATCGTTCTCTGGCTCGTCGTCGCGGCAACCGTGGTGGTGGGGAGATCGGGTTCCCCTCGATTTCCGTACTGGGCGGCTTACTGGAGCATTGGCTTCGTTGCTTGCCTCGCCACCTCGCTGACGCGCGTCGGTCGTGCTTGGGCTCTGCCAGCGATCGGTGTCCAGGGCGCGATGGTCGGCGCGATGACCGCGCTCCTGGGCAACGGGTTCGAAGGGCTGCTCCTCGTTCCGATCGCGCTCGAGCTGAGGTTTCGGCTTCGTCCGTTTGCCGCTGCCCTCGGGGCGCTGGCGATCACAGTGCTGTTTGCGGCAGGCGTGGGTTTTCACATGAACGCTTGGTCCGCCTGGATGCTGGCGCTTCCCTATGCCGCGATCCAGGTGCTGGTGCTCGCGGCGAGCATCGCATTCGAACGGGAGAAAGCCCTTCGCACCGAGTTGGCGAGCGCGCACCAAGAGTTGCAAGCACTTGGCCCAGTCCTTGAGGAGGGTAGCCGGAACGCCGAACGGGTGCGGCTGTCGCGCGAGCTCCACGATGCCACCGGGCATCGGCTGACTGCGCTGGCGCTGCAGCTCGAGGTGGCCTTGCACGCGGCCGAGGGCACCGTCCGCGCGCGGATCGAAATCGCTCAACGGGTGGTGCGAGAGCTGATCGACGACATGCACCGAATCGTCGAAGCCACGGATCTCACCGACAGCGAGGGACTCGCTGCCGCCCTGCGCGAGCTGGCGCGCAACTTCCCTCGGCCGCTCGTTCACCTCTCACTGCCAGAGCGCCTTCGCGTCCTGGACGCAGAGCGCGCGCACGTGTTGCTGCGATGCAGCCAGGAGATCCTGACCAACAGCGCGCGGCATTCCGGGGCGCAAAACCTCTGGCTGGAAATCACCCAGGGTGATACCGCGCTGCATCTTCGCGCTCGAGACGATGGGACGGTGGCGGGCGGGCTTCGCGCGGGAGCGGGCCTTCGCGGAATGCAGGGGCGCTTCGAGGGGTTGGGCGGAACGCTTCGCTATGAGCCTGCCCCGCAGGGCGGTCTGGAAATTCTCGCCTCGCTGCCGAATCAGCCCGGATGATCCGCGTCTTCCTCGTCGAGAACGAGCACCTGGTCCGCGAAGGATTGCGGGCCCTGCTCGCGCTCGAGGCGGAGATCTCCGTCGTCGGCGAAGCGGCGGACGGCAGGGCGGCCATCGACCAGGTCCCGGCGGCGCGGGTTGACGTGCTCGTCCTGGATCTTCGGATGCCCGAAGTTTCCGGCCTGCAGGTCTTGGAAGAGCTGGGACAGCGTGGGAGTTTGCCTCCCACGCTGATTCTGACAACGTTTGATCAGACCTGGGAGCTGGCCCAGTGCGTTCGGCGAGGGGCTCGAGGATACCTCCGAAAGGACGTGACACTCGAGCAGCTGGTGCAGGCGATCCGCCGGCTCGCGTCGGGTGAGACATTCTTCCACCCAGCGTTGACGGAGCGACTGCTCAAGTCGGCGCCGCTCGGTTCAGACGCTCCAGAAAGCCCCGAGGCGCTGACTCCGCGCGAGCTCGAGGTGGTGAGGCTGATGGCCGGCGGGATGTCGAATCGCGAAATCGCCGAAATGCTCGGAGCGGCGGAAGGGACGATCAAGCATCACGTCTCGAATCTGCTGGGAAAACTCGGAGCGCGGGACCGGACCCAGGCGGTGCTTTTCGCGATTGAGCGCGGACTGTTCTCGCAGCACTGATCCGAAAGTGCCACGCGGTCGCTAAGCCTTCGGGCGATGTGCGCCGCGCGACGCTCCTGCACTCTCGAGCAGTCTGATCCCTCATTCCTTGGAGCAAAAATGACCCACCTACTGCTGCACTCGCTTGTCACCATCCAGCTGCTCTCGGCTACGCCTGAGGAGACCCGGTTTCTCGAAGCGATCACCAAGGACGACGTAACCGCCGTCCGCTCGCTTCTCAAGGAGGACCCCAGCCTCGCGCGACGAGCGAAATCCGCAAGGGGAAGCTCCGCGCTGATGGTCGCGGCCTACGTGATGACCGACTCAGAATACTTCTACCCTCCCGCCAAGAACGAAATCCTGCAGGAAGTGATCCGCGTAGCCCCACCCACCGACGTCTTCGAAGCGTGCTTGGTGGGGGACTTGCCCCGCGCCACAGCCTTTCTGGACAAGGAACCCAATGCAATCCGCGGAGACAAGCTGGGCTGGTCGCTGCTGCATGCCGCGGCCTACTCGGGGAACATCGACTTGGTGAAATTACTGATCAGCCGTGGGGCAGTGTTGGATGCGATCGCCACCACCAAATACAAGAACACGCCGCTTCAGACGGCGATGTTGACTGGGCAAGGCGCAGTGGCGCGCGTATTGGTCGAGGCGGGCGCGGACGTGAACCATAAGCAGTGGGAAGGCTTTACCGTCCTTCATGACGCCGCGAGGCAAGGGAACCTGGATCTGGTGCGCTTCTTGATAAAGCGCGGCGCGGACGTCAATGCGCGCACCATAGATCGCCGCCGAGCTTGAGAAACTCGCGATCAAGAGAGCGCAATGAAGACATTCCGTCTCGCGGTGATCGCGACCATCGCCATCGCCGGACCGGCCGCGGACTGGCCGGCCGAGGATCCCGGATCTCTCCAGCCCGAAGTGGCAGACCGAGAACAGCGACAAAACGATAACAAAGGTGATCGCCAACGGGTCCGAGAAGAACCCGAAAATGAAGGCCTACAAAGAAATCTTCAGCCCGACCGAGATCGCTTCGCTCATCCCGTACATCCGCAACCTAAAAGATAAATAGCCGCGCGCTACGCGTCGGGGGGGTGGCGGTTGTACCAGTTCGTTGCCTGTTCATACGCATGGGCGAGACGCAGCACCATCGCATCGGCATGCGGTGGACCCGTGATCTGCATTCCGATCGGCAGCTCGGAGCGGGTGAAGCCACACGGCACGGAGATGGTTGGCAAGCCCAAAACATTGAAGGGGCGCGTGTTGTGCAGCATCTGGAGTTCTTTGCTCCGGAGGGTGTTTAGATCGCCGAGGAGCTCGGCAATCGTAAACGAAGGCACTAGCACTGTAGGAGTAATCAGCAAGTCCACGGTGTCGAAGATCTTTGAAGACGAGCGGCGAATCTGTTCGAGCTGCCTCCGGCTCTGAATGTAGGCGGGGGCTGCGACGTCGGCTCCGGCTCGGATTCGTTTGAGCGTTTCCGGTTGATACAAATCGGGCGTCTTGGACACGTATTCCTGATGGTACGCGTACGCTTCGCCAGGCAGAATGCTCTTAATCGGGTCTACGATTGACGTATATGAGTCGTTGGTGGCCAGCGGCCCGATGTCGCGCTGGCTCGCGGTGAGTTTTTTCAGAACCGCAAGTGCGGAGTCCAGCGCTGCTTGGATGTCGGGATCAAGCTTCTCGTAGAAGTAGGCACGCGGAATCCCGAGCTGCAAACTGGAGGTCTCGACCTTGAGAGCCCCTGCGTAATCCGGAACGGGAAGGTTGGCGGTGGTCGCATCATCCGGATCGTAGCCGGCGATGGCCTGGAGCATGAGAGCCGCATCCTTGACCGATCGGGTCATCGGTCCGACGTGATCCAAGGACCAGGCGAGTGGCACGACGCCCCGAAGGCTCACGCGTCCGTAGGTTGGTTTGATCCCGACGATGCCGCAGTACGCGGCGGGTTGGCGGATAGAGCCTCCGGTATCGGAGCCGATCGCGCCATAGCAGAGCCCCGCGGCCAGGGCCGCTGCGGATCCGCCGGAAGATCCGCCAGTGCTGTAGTCCGTTCCCCAAGGATTTCGAACCGGACCAAATGCGCTGATCACCGAGCTGCCACCATACGCAAACTCATGCATGTTGAGCTTGCCGAGGAACACAGCCCCAGCCATCTTGAGGCGGCGGACGACTTCGGCATCCTGGGCCGGAACGCGATCCTTGAACAGATTGCTTGCGGCGGTGGTGCGAACGCCCGCGGTGTCCACCAAGTCTTTGAGCGCAATCGGGATTCCGTGGAGCGGGCCTTTCCAGCGTCCGCGATTGATTTCGGATTCCGCGGCGCGTGCCTCCGTCAATGCGGAATCAGCTGTGATCAGGATGAAGGCGTTCAGCTTGGGATTGAGCTGTTCGATTCGGCCAAGACACGTTTTGGTCAGCTCGACCGGGGAGATCTTCTTGGCTCGTACCAGTTCAGACGCCGCAGCCAGACTGAGTGCCGAGAGACTTGTGGTCGCTCGCGCTTTCACAGGAGGCGATTCGCCAAATGCAGTGATTCGCGGGAGTAACGTTCCAGCCGCCCCCGCCACGACGCCTTTTACGAACGACCTCCGGGATAATCGCGCAACGCTCATTGTGCTCCTCCTCGCGCGCAAACCGTGCCTCTATGGCACGGAAACGCGCGAGGGCCAAGCGTCACGCGACCCGGGTCGCTGGCGGATTAAGACTTGAGATTGTCCTGTAGCTTCTGCGCCGTGCTCAGGTGCTGCTTGAACTTGGGAAGCAATTTGTCGATCAGACTGACCATCTCGGGATCGTTGATCTGCGAGCGGGCCCTGGTGAGTTCGTCAATTGCCTTCTGATGACCGTTCACCATCGCGCGAGCGAATTCCCGATCGAATTCCGCGCCCTTGAGGTTGCGGAGTTTGTCGATCGTCGCGTGGTGCTCGGCCATTTCGTTCACGTGCTCACTACCGGCACCGCCAATTCCAGTGGTGCTGTGTGCGTATTCGCCGGTCGCGCTGCCGACCGCCTTCGATTGGCGCTCGTCCTGACGGATCTCGTGGAGCTTCGCCATCTGCGCACCTGAGGGAAGATCGATGTTCTTGCTCTGAGCGAGTGCCACTACTTGCTCATCGGCCTTCGAGTGATCCGCAACAATCCGATCGGCGAACTTCTTCACCGCGTCGGAACTACTGTTTTGTTTTGCCAGGTTTGCGAGTTCGATCTCGGCCTGGTTGTCGTGATGGATTTTTCCGAGCAGCAACGCCTCCCGGCTTGGCCGCGTGGCGGCCATGGTATCGGTCGCGGCCGTGCCGCTGGGCGGCGCCTTTATGTCGGTCGACGGCGACGACGGCACGCTGTCGCGCGATTTCGGCATATCGGCTGAGCTTGGGGTTTGCGAATACGCTGGCCAACTGAGCAGGGCACATCCTGCAGCGATCAACAAAGCTTGTTTCCACATCATCAGTATCCTCCAGTTCGGTACACCAAAGCTGGACGCTGTGCACCGAGATCACAAGCGGGACGAGCTTGACTCGCCGGTCACGCGACCCATAGCCCGTGCGCTCGTGCGCCCACCTGAGGAGCCTCGAACCTCGAGGAGATTCAAGGCCTGCGCGATCCTGCAACGGGCTGTGGCAGGCCTCGCGACGGGCTAAAGGCGGCTGCCTGAGCGCCTGTTTGCTCGCCCGCGGAAGTCGAGAGGTGAGCCGTCAAAACGGCTGCGCCCCTTACGCCGTGCGCTCCAGCTCGTTGCGCGTGCTGGTCACCGGGTTCAACCAAACGACTTGCCAGTCCGAACTCGCTGGGCGGAACATCCTGATTGTGGTGCAATATCAACTCCTTTGGCGTTGCGATTTCACGCACGTTAGGTCTGGTGGTCGCTTCTGACTTGGTGAAAATTGCTCTCGCAACCGCCCTGCGTTGATCCGCTGAAAGCCCTGCTGGCCTTCAAGTCGAGTTCCGGTGGCGCCGGGGGGATCGCGGCGCGCACCGTGGCGAGCGGCGCTGGCTGGGAGGTGCTGGATCTGCTGTGTACCTTCGGCCCCAGCGATCGGCGTTTTGAGGAGCAACACCAGTCGATGTCGATTTCGGTCGTGCTGGCGGGCTGCTTCACCTATCGCTCGGAGCGCGGGCGTGAATTGCTATCGCCCGGCTCGCTTTTGCTGGGGCAGGCATCTCGCCTATTCGAATGTGGCCACGAGCACGGCGATGGAGACCGCTGCCTCTCATTTCAGGTCGCTCCGTGGCTCTTCGAAGAAATCGGGCGGGACGCGGGCGTTTGGCACTCTTCGTTTTCGAGCACCCACGTTCCACCGCTTCGGTATTTAGCGCCGCTGCTCGCCCGAGCGAGGCTCCTCGCAGATGGGAGCGGAGAGGCCGAGGAGCTGGTGCTGGAGCTTGTCGCAGCCGTTCAACGACACACGATCGATGCTGTCGACACGCCAGCAGTTCCGGTGCGCGATCAACGCCGGATAGGTCCGGTCCTACGGCTCTTGGCGGAACGGGTGGAGGCGCGACATACGCTCGCGGACCTCGCGCGATACGCTGGACTGAGCCGCTATCATTTTCTGCGGACCTTCAAGTCGGTGACGGGTATCACGCCACGCCAGTGGCTAATCCGCGCCCGCTTGCAGCGAGCCGCGCAGCTGCTCAGAAGCGGCTCCACTCCGGTGACCGAGATTGCGTTCGAGGCCGGGTTCGAGGACTTATCGAACTTCATCCGAACATTCCGTCGGGAATTCGGCCTTTCGCCGAGCCACTACCGAAACCACCGAACCCGAGCGACTCCTTGAACGCGAACCCGCTTTCCTTCGTACTGGTCGCTTTGCTGTTCAGTCAGACCCCATCTGCCCAACCCCGGCGCTATCGGATCGTCAGCGAAGCCGAGCCGGGCAGGGGCATCACCGTGCAAGTGCCATACAGTTTCGGCACCCATCAAGTCGCCGCCCATCAAGTCGAAGGCGAGATTCAGATCGATCCCGAGAGCCTGCGAGTGCAAGGAGGGCTCTTCCGGGTGTCGATTTTTCAGCTCAAGAGCGACGATCCCCAGCGCGATTGCCACATGCGCGAAGGGCTGGGCCTGGACTATTCGCGCTCGCGCTTTCCAAAAAATCACGTCTGCGACGCTCAGAACCGGCTACCCAGCCAAGGAAATGACGCGGTCGCCTTTCCATACATCGAGCTCCGCATCACCAGCTCGCAGACATTGGATGACCCGCGGCTTCTCAATCAAGGCAAGGAGATCCGAGTCGCCGCGAGCGGGACTTGGATGATTCATGGGGTTAGGCGCCCCGCGAGCCTTCAACTCACTGCATCCGACGACTTGAACGGTGCGTTCCGCGTTCGCGGTCGACAAGCATTTGTGCTCGGTGACTTTGGAGTGGAAGTCAAGTCGGCCAGCGTTGTGATTTTTTCCAGCTCGCTCCGAGGCGAAGCGACCGCAATCTTCAATCTGCGCCTGGAGCCGGCACCCGCAAGCTAGAGTCGCCGCCTGATGCGGTCCGTGCTCGATGGCGGAACCGCGCTACTGCGTCGCTTCGTGATGTCCGTGGTGCTCCGGCTGGTTCTCGTGGGCGGGATTCGGCTTGCTGCTCGCGAGGATGGTGACGCTGTTGCGCGCGCCTTGAATCTTCGCCACGGTTCGCGCAATACCGGCGTCGTCAAACTCGATGTGAAGTTTGTAGGCACCGGCGGAGTCGATCCCACGGTATTCCCAGACCTCCTGTAGATCGCGGTGCGGACAGCCGCAGTACGATTCGCCGTAGTTGGTGGCCCGCCACGGGACCCCGAGCAGTGCCCTCACCTGGGCCTGGGTGAAGCTGCCGACCTGAATTTTGGAGGACTCCTCGGCGGGGTCGCGCCGCTGAGCCGGCCTCTCTGTGGCGCAACCGGAAATCAAGCACAGCACCAAAGCCGCCGCCGATCTGACGTGTTTGGATTTCATCGCTTCAGTGTTCAGCCTGAGGCTTTCCCTCATATTCGACGATGTCGCGCGCGTGTCCGGTGAGCCTGAGGATGTGCATTCCCGTGCCGGCTCGGTCAACGATGTAAATCAGCCCTCGGCCGTCCAGTTCCACATTGTTCGTCTGGATCGCGTTTCTGCAGACGGTGCCTCCATCCCCGTAGTTGACGCAATTGGCGATGGTGTTCTCGTTCGGGGCAGGAATGAAATAGGCGACCTCCTGCGGGACGAAGGGATCTCGGATATCCCAAACGC
>WNFD01004481.1_pt1 | contig 13996 bp, 7 predicted proteins | sample 5400491 | NCBI WGS metagenome assembly WNFD01 (sample SAMN13153343, study PRJNA577476) | soil metagenome | isolation source: 120 cm saprolite under Douglas fir tree site 2 hole 2 replicate 2 | place: USA:California | collected 2015-04-18
ACGTGCGCAAGGCCCTGCGCCGAGCGCGGTGACCGCGAAGCAGGCCGCGTGATCGGGAAGATCAGCACCCCGCGCGGGGAACACGTCCAGCCGTTGCTGTACTACCTGTACGGTCCCGGCCGCCACGAGGAACATACAGACCCCCACATCGTCGCCGGCTGGCGTCACCCCGCCAGCCTCGAACCCCCGCTACGACCCGACGGCACGCGGGACTTCACCAAGCTCGCGGGACTGCTGCTGCAACCACAGGCCGCACTCGGGAAACGCGCCTACGCGCGGCCGGTGTGGCACTGCTCGATGCGCGCCGCGCCTGAAGACCGCATGCTCAGCGACGACGAATGGGCCCAGATAGCGCATGACGTCATGCACCGCACCGGCCTGTCGCCGTACGGTCAGGAAGACCAGGCCGTCCGCTGGGTCGCCGTCCGGCACGGAGATGACCACATCCACGTGGTCGCGATGCTGGCCCGCCAGGACGGCGGTAAGCCCAGCCTGTCCTGGGAACGGGTCAAGGTCCGCGCCGCCTGCCTGGCCGCTGAGCAGCGCTACGGGCTGCGCTCCACCGCCCCCGCCGACCGCACCGCGGCCCGCCGACCGACCCGCGCCGAGAACGAGAAGGCCGCCCGCCGTGGCCTGGAGGAGGCCCCGAGGATCACGCTGCGGCGGCAGGTCAGCACCGCTGCGGCGGCAGCGGGCAGCGAGCAGGAGTTCTTCGCCCGCCTGGACCAGGCTGGGGTGCTGGTGCGTAAGCGGTTCAGCGTCACGAGCCCGGGTCAGGTCACCGGGTACTCGGTCGCCCTGCCCGGCGACACCACCAAGGACGGCGGACCGGTCTGGTACGGCGGCGGGAAGCTCGCGGCAGACCTGAGCTGGCCCAAGCTGGCGCAGCGGTGGACCCCGGACCGGGCCGCACCTGGCCAGCCGCATCTGACCCTAACTGCCGGGGAACGCAACGCGGTCTGGGACCATGCCACCCGCGCCGCAACCGACGCCGCCGCGCAGATCCACACCCTGGCCTGGACCGACCCGGCTGCCGCCGCCGATGCCGCCTGGGCCACCTCCGGCACCCTGCACGTGGCCGCCGCCGTGCTCGGCAGCCGCATCCTGCGCCAGGCAGCCGACGCCTACGACCGCGCTGCCCGCCCACCCTACGGCCGCATCCCGCCACCATCCCCGGCCGGGAACCAGCTCCGCCAGGCCGCCCGGCTGCTGTCCGCGTTCGCCTGCCTGACCAGCGACCGCACCATGGCCCCGATCATCCTCATCACCCGGCTGGCCGCGCTCGCCGAAGCCGTCGCCGAACTCCGCGACACCCAGCAGCACGCCGCCCAGGCCGCCGCAGCCCACGCCGCCGCCGAACAGCTGCACGCCGCCGCACACCCAGGACCGCCCGCACAGCCGCGCCCGGCCCAGCACACCAGCACCGCCGCCCAGCTCGCCGGGCAGTCCTTCCCCCAGCCAGCCCGGCCAGAAACACCAGGACAACCCGATCCGGCTCCGGGCGGACCGCCGCCAGTGCGACGGACGCCACCATCCAGGCCACGCGGCCCTACCCGCTGACGATGCGGGCACGGACAGCTCAGCGCACCAGATCTATGACTCCAGCGCCTGGATGTTACGCATCACTGGCGGGAGCATCTTGCAGCACCATTGCTGCATGTGCGTCCGTGCGGCATCTCCGCCACGCTCATGTCACCGCCGGTACGCCCGGCTCAGCGGTACCAATCAGCGCATGGCCACCGCGGGCTCATATCACCGATGGTGACGGCCAGCCGGGAAGTGGTACGTAAGATCCGCCTGCCCTGCAACCTGATCGCGCAGACGGCCGGATCGCGTCACGCCGAACTGATGCTCCGGGTCTGGCGACTCGCACAATCCAACGGCCCGTCAACGCCCGAATCTGCATGCCGAATAGCGGACCTTGCGAAATCGCATAATTATGCGCTGAGCTGCATGTTGCTGACGGCGGGGAAGATAGTTGGACCCACCTCACCGTTCTTATCCGGGACGCGCCGAACGCCGAATCGGCGTTGCCGAATCATCATGGGCAGGTGTCTTGCATGGCGCGCATATTCGCCGTTCCGGTGCTGTGTTTCGCCCGGGCCGTGAAGCCGTACGACGCGAGTTTCGCGCGTTTCGGCGCTGGGGCATTTCGCTGGCCTGGCGGCCCCTTCAGAGGTGTTGCCGGTTCCCCTGGGCCGTCTTTCCCGTCTCGGGCGGTTCGTCAGCACATCCGTTGAGCGGCGCCGAATGTCGGCAGGTTGAGGCGCTGCTGGCCGACGGCGCCCCGGGCGCGGAAGCGCTCGCGGACACCGTGGCCGATCAGGTCCTGGACTGGAACGTCATGGTGCACCACTGGTATGACGCGGACGGGGTCCTGCGCGCATCGCCTGCCGAACGGCGGGAGCTGGGTCTGGGCTCGGGGGTGGCGCGGCTGCGGGACAGGGCGCTGGAGCTGGCCGGGCGCCCGCCGGCGCTTCCGGCGCTGGAGGGTCCGGTCAGCCGGGATGACGGATGGGGCTTGGCGGTGCTCGGCTGGCTGGGCGTCGTCGAGGACTGGCCGCCGGGAGCGGCGGCGCTGCTGGAACACTGCGCCACGGCGCGGCCGGCGCGGCCGGGGCCCAGGTGGGACAGGACCGGCCGGCAGCGGCTGGACGGCGTGGCCGGGCCCGGCGCGCTGCTGCGCCGCCTGCTGGAAGCGGTGCTCAGCGCGGAACCGGTCAGCTACCTGACCGACAGCGGCCCGCGGATGCTCCTGGTCGGGTTCAACGAGCAGCTGATCAAAGGTATCGTGTGGGCGGCCGGGCTGCTGGACCCGCCGTGGCTGCCGCAGGTGCTCGGCGCCGTAGCGGCGCGCTGCCTGCGGTTGTGCAGCGGGCACGTGTTCGGGAATACGGCCGTGCAAGGGGAGAAGGTCCCCTACGCGTGCTTCCGTGCCCTGGTCGCCTCGGGCTCGGACGCCTCGCTGCTCGCACTGGCGCGGACCGGCCAGGCCACGTCCAACGGGAGCGTGCTGAAGAACCTGGCCAAGGCCCTGGAGGAGGCCGCATCACGGCGGGGCACATCCTCGGCCAGCCTGCTGGACCGGCTGATCCCCGATCACGGGATCGCCGCGGATGGCCAGGTCAGCATCGACACCGAGGCCGGCCGGTGGACAATCCGGCTCGATGACCGTGACGGCGCAGTCGCTTCCGGCCCGCCCGGCGGAGACGCCGCCCCGCCGCCGGTGTCGCAGGCCATGGCCGAGATCAAGGCGACCGTCCGGACGGTACGGGGACGGCTGGAGGCGCTGTTCGCCGGACGACGGCAGTGGCACGCCGACGACTTCGCCGACTGCTACCTCCGTCATCCGCTGGCCGGCTGGCTCGCCGCCCGGCTGGCCTGGACGTTCATCCCGGCCGACGGCAGCCCGGCGGTCTGCGGGTTCCCCGATCCCGCGACCGGCGGCGTCCGGACTCCGGCGGGCACGGTGCCGGTTCCCCCTGGCTGTCTCGTCCAGTTTGTCCACCCGGTGACCCTGGACGCCGGGGACCTGGCCGCTCTCCGGCGGCTGGGCGAAAGCCTGGAGATCCGCCAGCCGGTGCGCCAGCTATGGCGCGAGACCTACCGGCTCACCGCCGCCGAGCGCGACACCGGCTTGTACACCGAGCGGCACCGCGGGCACATCCTGCGGTTCGCCCAGGCCTACGGGCTGGCGCGCCGTCGCTGCTGGGCTGGCGGATTCCTGTCCGGCGCGTGGGACGGCGGTGACACCGCAGCCGCGCGCCGCGATTACCCCGCCGCGGGCCTGCAGGCGTCCTGGGCCATCGCCCGGCTCGACGACCTGAGCTGCGAGGTCGCCGTGGACCTGTGCATCACAGAACAGGCCTGGTTCTCCCCGCTGGGTGATGCCGTCATGACGCCGGTCCCGCTGGCTGACGTGCCCGCCGAGGTGTTCTCCGAGGCGATGCGCGATCTGGACCTGGTCGTCAGCGTCACGACCGTGGCCAACGACCCGGCCTGGCTCGAGGAACACCGCGGGCAGCCCGCCATCGACCAGTACTGGGAACGCATCGCCCGCGGCGGCCTGGACCAGCTGCGCACCCACCGCCGCGAGATCCTCGCCCCGTTCTGCGCGGGCCCGGCCAGCCAGCGCTACCGGCTCACCGACCGCGAGCTTATCGTCACCGGGTCGCTGGCCAGCTACCGGATCGACCTGGCCACGGCCAACGTCCAGACCGAACCAGCCGGCAAATGGCTGTCCTTCGACACCAGGCCCGCCCCGCCTGCGGATTACCCAGCCGGCATCCCGAGCCTGCCCGCTCTCGACGACGACGAGATCCTGCAGCGCATACTCATCCGCGCCGCCATCCTCGCCGACGACGAACAGCTCGCAAGCCGCAAGCTCCTCAAGCAGATCAGAGGCTAGCCGCGTACCCGGACCCACCAGCCGGAGCGCCGCGAACACACCACCCGTCCGCGGCCTGCTCACGGCACCCTCTGCCACCGGGCTCCATCGCGCCCAGAACGCCGGTTCGCGTTCACCATGGCGGTCGCGGTGCGTCACCGATTCGCGCTGGCGTGTCCGCTTGGCGGCTGTAGCCGTCAAGCGGACTTACTGCCAGCCGGTGTGGGTTACCGGGCGGCGCCGGCGAGATAGGCGGCGACGATGTAGGTGGCGTGCCGGTCCAGGCTGCCGCGGGCCCGGTCGTATCTCATCGTGGTCCGCGGGTCAGCATGTGAGGCGGCTTCCTGAACGTCGCGCAGTGGGACGCCGGCGTCGAGCGCGGCGGTGATGAACGCATGTCTGAGCGTGTGCGGTCCGACAGGTTTGGTGATCCCGGCGCGGCGCGCGACCTTGCGGACGATCCGCCCGGCGCCGTGCCGGTCAAGCCGCCTGCGGTCAGCGGTGAGGAAGATGGGACCGTCGCAGCGTTCGCCGGTGGCCAGGTCGATCGCCCGGGCGGTGCGGGGCGCGAGCGGGATGGTGACGACCTTGCCGCCCTTTCGGGTGATGGTCAGGGTCCGGTGCCCGCGCTCCAGGCCCAGGTGCTCGATGTCGGCGCCGGTGGCCTCCGAGACCCCCAGCCCGTTCAGCGCGAGGAGCGAGATCAGCGCGTGCTCGGGCGGCGGGCCGAGCACGGCGGCGACCAGCAGGGCGCCCAGCTCGTTGCGGTCCAGGGCGGTGGCATGGGGCTCATAGTCCAGGCGGGGGCGCCGGACGTGCGCGGCCGGAGAGTGGTCCAGGAGTTCTTCTTCGACGGCGTACCGGTAGAACCCGGCGATGGTGCTCAGCCGGCGGGTGACGGTGGCCCGGGCGCGGCCCCGGGCTTCCAGATCCCTGGCGAAGCACTCGATGTCGGCGCGGCGGACGGCGAACAGGACCAGGGACCGGGTGTGGCACCAGGTGGTGAACTGGCGCAGGTCGAGTGTGTAGGCCTCGCGGGTCAGCCCGCGGTACCCGGCCAGGAACCCGGCGAGCGCGAGCCGTTCGGGGTCGGTAAATGCTGGCTGGATTGTGACGAGGGTAGTGGATGTGGCAGCAGTGGTCATCGGGTACCTCCGGGCCGGGCTGAGACCCGGGAGGCTGGGCCAGCTGCGGGTCCCAGTGATTGAGCGGAAACCCAGCGTAAGCCGCGGCAGCCGGTCACACTATGTCGCAACCCGCTGTCACCCGCCAGGAAGCGGAGCCTCGCCGACTACTGGAGAAGCGCTCCAGACCGCCGAATAGGCGCTGCATGTCAGTGACGAGTTCGCCGCAGCCGACCGGCAAAGAATGGACGGTTCTGGCACCATATCTCCCGCGCTGCCTTCTCCTGCATCAGCATCGCATTTGTCTACGATGCCTCCGGCCAGGTCGCGGATTCGCGTCCGGCGGGGGACCCACAACATAGAACCAACCGAACTCGCCGGTAAGGCTGTGTTCGTGGGAGTCGGGTGACTGGTGTTCCCTGTGAAGCCGGCTGAGACGTGGTCGATGCATCGTTCCAAAGAGTCCCAGTCTCCGTCGATACAGGCCGCGTACACACATCACTATCGGGGATGCGGAAGCATTGACAACTCCCATCGTCCCAGCTCAGCGGGAACATTTCGAATTGTCCCCCAGGAAACTCCTATTCGCACGGCCGATCGGGGCTTAGCCGCCGTAACTATGACTCCTTGAATACCTATTGGCCCCGGCGTATCCTTGGCGTACCCTTGTGCTGGGACCCCACATGAGGGTGGTTTCCGATGCATCAAAACATGGTGCTCAGACAAGCCTGGTGGTCCGCGGTCGCTGCTGTTCTCGCTGGCGCATTAGGGCTGCTTACCATCGTGTGGCCTGACCGGATCGAACGTCTTACCATGTGGGATCCAGATCAGCAGAGCGGCTCACTCGAGATCTTCGTCGTGGCGCTTCTCGTCCTTGTCACGATGGCACTGGGCGCGCTCTCGTTGTTCTTGTTTCGCCGTCTGGCATCCGACACAGGCGCCAACTATAGCTGGCAGTCGCCCGCGGACAGCTTGACAGCGAGCGATCCCGCCCACCAACAGTGCCAATGGCCGAGCGCCCTACAGAGGCGGTAAGCATGACTTCTGATCTCCGGTTGTCCGGTGCCCAGGATGACATCCGTGCCGAGACTGACATCCGTTTCAATTACAACAATTTGAACCAGATAATCGCCGCATCTAACTCGATTTCCCATGGGCTCGCCGGTTTGCAGGCGCAGTTTTACTCCGCGGACGGCGGCGCAACCTGGCATCAGACAAGCCTGCCGCCCATCGCGGGCGGGAATACGGACGAGACGAATAGCGATCCCTGCGTCGACTGGACGTCGGACGGGACAGCGTGGGCTCTGGCCATGGGCACGTCGCTAGATGCGGATCAGCAACGCATCCGCTCATTCAGGTCCGTCGACTCTGGCGCTAATTGGACATTTGACTCGATCGTGTCGGGCGATCAGACGGCCGTCGACAAGCCGGCCCTCTGGGTCGACCACAGCCAAGGATCACCATTCAGAGACAACCTCTACGCTCTATGGGCCAACGAGACCGTGTTTCCTGATGTGCTGTCCTTCGCCCGACGTGAAGGGCCCGCTGGCGCATGGAAGGCTCCGCAGCAGCTAAGTGGCCCCGAGGTTATTGGCCGGGGTATGGGCCGGGTATGGGCGGCGATATCAAGACGAACACCGCTGGTGATGTCTTCGCTTTCTGGGGGAGCGGCGAAGGTTCAGCGCCCGGCGAAGGGACGCTATGGGCCGCTAAGTCCGTGGATGGCGGCGTCAAGTTCAGTACACCTGCCCCGGTTGGGAAGACCACCAGCGTCGGGAGTATCCACGTACCTGCCTGCTCGGACCGTGGCGCCTTTGTCAACATCTGCGGCGGCGCCTACCGTACCGCTACGCAAAGTCTCGTCTACGCCGTCTGGGCGGATCTCGTGGGTGGTACCCAGGAGCCGGGCAGCGATGTCGCGTCTCCCGCCAAAACCCGTATCTGGTTCGCACGCTCGACCAACGGTGGCGCCAAGTGGGAGAAGCCGATCCTAATCCACGATCGGGCATCGCTGAACGACCAGTTTCACCCGCGGCTGGCTGTCGATGAGACGAGCGGTGTGATGGTGGTCATCTACTATGACACGGTCGCCGATCCGGGCCGGGTCAGGACTGATGTCTGGATGCAGAGTTCGGTCGATGACGGGGCGACCTGGAGCACACCGGCAAAGGTCACTTCTGCCCAGTCGCACGAGCCCCCTGTACCCGGGTCCTTCCAGTACGGGGATTACATCGGGCTGACCGGTCACGCGGGGTCCTTTTTCGCCTGCTGGACCGACCGGCGTACCAAGGGCTTGTCAGAGATCTGGGGCGCCCCGATCACCCCGCCGGCGTTCCGGTTTGTCATCGACCGCGACACCTACGGCCAGGATGACATCGACGCGCTGCGGCCCCAGCCGGGCGGAGCTGTGATTAGGAAGGCCTTCTGGGTGTTCGTGGACGGCTTCACCGCGGGCGATCTCGGTGTCACCGGTCCGCATTCTGTCGGCGGCGCGCCGAGTGTCCCGGCCCCGGCCGGCATGACGATCAAGCCCAGCGGGGTGGACTGGGCCGGGCCGCTGCGGACGAATGAAGTGCAGACCTTCCGCTACGCCTACGACGTCGGCTTTCCCGACGACAAGGCGTTCGGATTCGCCGGGCAGTCGGAGACGCTGACTTTGACGGCGACACGGGGCAGGGTCTCAGCCAGCGCGCAGATCACGCTGCTCAAGCAACCCGACCCCTACATCCTGCACGGGGAGGAATGGTACCTGAGCACCGACATGCGCGTTTTCCAGATCGCTTCCGGACGCAGCCTTTTCGGCGTGCAGATGAACAATGACCCCCACGATTTCCTGAGCAGGGTTCTCGCCAATCTCGACGCCGGGCAGGGGAAGTCCGGCGGTAATTCCTTCGACGGCATCAAGATCGATGAGCAGACCGAAACCCTGACACTGGCACCGGCGAACAGAGCAGGCCATCGTGTATTCAACTTCGCGCTCGCCCGGGTGCGCTTCCGCGGCGAACACTTGCCCGCGGCGGCGGTACGTGTGTTCTTCCGGCTGTTCAACGCCCAGACCACCGCGACCGATTTCCAGCCGTCCACGACTTACCGGAGCTTCTCGGACGGCGCAACAGGCGGCCACAAGATTCCGTTGCTCGGCATCCGGGGCGGCAGTGGCAGTGACTACACCTCGCTGCCCTGCTTTGCCGCGCCACGCGTCGATGCGTCGCAGGTGAGCCTGACCACCCAGACGGACGCGCTGAACAGGCGAGACCTGCCCGCGACCGGCGGGCCGGAGCTGGACACATTTTTCGGCTGCCTGCTCGACATCAACGACGCCACGCCACGGCTGCCGGTCACCGTCCCCCCCAGCAACGTCGACGGCCCGTTCGCTGCCAGCACCCTGCAGGCGGTGGGCCGGTCGTTCGTCCGCAACCCGCACCAGTGCCTCATCGCCGAAATCGCCTTCGACCCAGTCCCCATCGCTGTGGGCGCCACCCCGTCGCGGTCGGACAAGATCGCGCAACGTAACCTGGCGTTTAGCAACCAGGCGAACCCGGGCATCGCCTCATCACGCCGCGCGGTGGAGACGTTCGAGATCAACCCCACCCCAGCCAGCGCCGGGCAGGGAGAGCGGCCGGTTGAACTGATGATCGACTGGGCCGACATGCCGCCCGATCAGGAGGCCAGGATCTACCTACCGGGGGTGGACGCTGACACCGTGCTGGCAATAGCGGGCCCCCTGTACGCGGCGCACGATCTGCAACGCGCCGACGCCCACACCCTCGCCTTCACCACTGGCGGCTTCAGCATGATGCCGCTCCCGCCGTCTACCAGCGGCAACCTCGCGGGCCTGCTGTCGGTCCGGCTACCTGACACGATCCGCAAAGGCCAGCAGTTCACGATCACCGTCCGCCAGGTCACTACCGCCTCTGCGGAGGCGCCGATCATCTTCGACCCCAAGACCGCCGCAGCCGGGCCCGGAGAATTCCAATGGCGGCGCGTAGTGGGCACGTTCCAGGTCACGGTGCCAGTTAGTACGAAAGAGGCGCTGCTCGACCCCGAAGAACAACTGCTGTCAATCCTGCGCTGGATCCAGCAAGGCATTCCGCAACCCAGCCAGTGGTATCCGGTGTTCGAGCGCTACATCGACCAGATCGCCGGACGGGTCAGCGGTCTTGGAGGCAACCCCGACCTAATCGGCCCGTCACCAACCGGCGATGGGCGCAAGCGGCACCTAGAGCCCGACGACGACCAGCGACGCGGCGAGCAGCGCAGGCACTTCACCGGCAAGATCACCGGTCTGGTGTCCGACCAGTTCGGCGACTTCTGCGGCTTCCTGCTAGACACCGAAGACGGCGAACGGCGCTTCGTGAGCCACGAGAAGGACATGGCATCACTGGCCGATCACGCGTGGCGCGAGCGCCTCCGCATCACCGTAATCACCGAGCGGGACGAACCCCATCGCCCGCTCGAAATCGTGCTGCGCGAGCCGTCCCTGCCGCTCGCGCCCTGAGATTACGAGGAGGTCCTTCCACCAATGGCCCCTCTTAAGGCGGCAGCGGTGGAGCATATGCCCATGGCGACGACCGGCCAAAAGGCGGAGCGTGGCGTCTCGGGACGACCGGGCATCGGGCGGCCGTGTCGGCAATGCGCGCAGATCACTCAGATCTGCGCCCATCATGGGCGACCCCTTCAAGCCCAGCCGGCCGCGCCGATCGGCGGTTTCGCGTTCGCGCTGAGATCGCAGAACGTGACCGGATTGTCGGTCGCGGGCAACTCCGCTCGGCGGTTCTCACTGCCAGGCGAGGTTTCCGGCTGGCCTGCCTTACCGGGCGGCACCGGCGAGGTAGGCGATGACGAGGTAGGGCGCGTGCCGGTCCAGGCGGCCGCGACCCCATTCGTACCGCGTCGTTGTCCGCGGGCCGGCATGGGAAGCGGCTTCGTGCGCGTCGCGCAGCGAGATCTTGACATAGAACGGGGCGGTGCCATGGTCTCTCAGCCCTCAGAATGTCACTGGCCCTCGCTAGGGTGACGGGCGTGAAGACGGTCGTCGACTCCCTGCTGAATGATCTCGGGGTTGCTGCATCCATAGTGATCGTGGCCGGCGGCATTTTCGGCGTGTACCAGGCTGCCGTAAAGATCTATAGCCGCACGGTTGGCAGCAGACGCGACCTGGCCAGGCGGCTCAACGAGCTCGCGGTGGGGGTGACACTCCGCTATGTGGAAGAGCGGTTGGGCACTCCAGCGTTCTCCCGCACTGTCGTTCTTCCTCGTCAGCCGTCCGCCGGAGTGGCGCGATCCCAAAGGAGAACGCTGCGGGAAATCGTGCTGGTCGTCGCCGGTGCCGGCGTGACAGCTGTCAGCCCTCAGGCCGCCACGGGGCAGGCCCATGCCCGCGACGCAGCGCCGTGCGATGGGCAGTCGTTCCGGGAACTGGTGTACCGGGAGAAGCACGCGTGGGTTCAGGTTCTCGCCGACGGTAACGATGCAGTCGTCCGGTTCTCGGTCACCGTTACCGATCCGCGGTTCAGGTTCTCAGTCCGGGACCTGACGTGGGGTCACCTAACGGTCAGGCTCGGGCACAGCCGGTTCTCCGATGTGCGGGAAGGCCTGTCCGCGTCCGGGCGCAGTCTCCGGATCGGCGCTCATAATCATGAGTACGCGGAGGCTTACTGGTTCGGCAACCCAGGCAACTACCAGCACTACGTGATCAGCAGCAACGAGATCGGCACCGGGGAGTTCTGGTTCTCGATCCCGGGAGAAGGCCCGCCTTGGCACCGTTCAGGAATACTGGCACTCGGTGATCCCAACCCGGCAGCCAGTCACCGCCCGGCCCTGATGAACCTGACTGGTCCCGGTTCCGGGCGGGGACGACGATCAATACGCTGACAGTTCTCGGGCCTGGCCGCCAGGCTGCGGACCTCGCAGAACCGCGGGGCCCGGACTCTACCCACGTCCGGGTGCTCGTACCGGGACGCCGCGAGCGACGTCAGATCCGCCGCCGTCTGCGCCGAATCACTCGGCAATCGCTTCGCGCTAACAAGAATCAGCCACCATCGCAAGCTCCTGGCAACGAACAGGACACCGTCGTGGCTGAATGATCGCTCTGGCGCGTTCACGGTCTGCGGACAGCCATGTGCGGATGAGCGCACATGGCTGGTCACTTATTCGGGCCACGGCCAGTTCCGTGACCTCACGACATGATCAGCATGTAATAGACGACGGAACGTGACCAGCGGGGACCAATACACCTGATGCCAGATCGCCGATTAGGAATGTCTACCGAAACAGTAGACATAGGTGAGCCTGTGCACCCAGATTGTCCGATACAGTAACTAATTCCGGCCGACCTCAAGGCGCTGGGTGAGTCAGCCCGGCGTTCGTACCCCAGGTGCCCATCATCGGCACCGGATTGCCCGCCAAGACTGCCCACCCGCCGTTGCGTGTCCAGGCGAGCCATTCCCACGCCGCCACGACGGGGATCAACCACACGTTGGTCAGCGGGTCCGGGGGAGCAAACGAAGGGATCGCGTCCTCGGCTGCCCCCTTTTCCTGCTGGTCCGACAGACTCATCGAGATACCCATGCCCACCTGGCTGAACAAATCGAGCACGATCACGAGGTGCCGTTCAGCGGCATCGCTGGCGCCTAGTTTTCCTAGCTTGTTTGCGCCCTCAGGGGAGGCCAGGAAGCTGCTCAGCCATTCATCGATTGCGGCTCCGTTCCAGCCTCGGCCACTGTAAGTGCCGGGACCGACCTGCACAGTACCCTCCCGCCCGGGCTTCGCTGTGAACGCGTAGATGGACTCGATGCCGAGTGCCGTGAGCCGCTCGACGAACGGATCGCGGTAGTCGCCCAGGTTGTGGGCTCTATGCAATCCCTTCGCCTCCATGTCCTGCAGCACGCGGCGCAAGTCTTCGGGCCGGATGGCGTTGACGCGTGCGCGGGGGTCCAGCCCAATCTGCCACACGAAGCTCGAACAAGGAAGCGTAAACGAATCGAAGCGACGCTGGGCAGAAGACGCCTGCTCAAGACGCTTCGCTTCGACCTGGCCTGTGACTTCGATGGCGGCGATCCCGTCTCCGGGCAGGTCCGCCTCGAAGTCGTGCAGCGGGCGCGGCCCGCCTCCGGGGTCGATCTCCCTCAATGTTCCCAGGATGGGTTCTAGGCGCTCACGCGCCCACCTCTCGTATGGGTTCGGTTCTCTTCCGCCCCGTCGCCGTGCCATGGCTCGTATTCTCCCACTGAATCACCATTGGTACGACTAGGTTTTCGAACGGTCGACGTCGCGACCAACAGGCGCCTGCAAGGGCGCCGACGCACGCGCTGACGCCGCGCTGCGGGCCGCGCGACTGGACCTAGCATGCGACTTTGCATTGCTTGCTCCGGGTGGCGGTGACCGTGACCACGCTGATGATCGTGTCGCTCAGGTGCACGTTGAGGATGCTCGCGGACCTACTCCATGCCGCCTGTCGGCTGCCGGCGTGAACGCGGCCAGGCCAGGGATGTAGCCGCCATCGCACCCGATCGTCACGGTGACGTCGTAGTGGCTGAGCGGTTCATTCATGTGGGCGCCGTAAATCCAGCACCTGACCACCCAGCGAGTGGCGACGTCGCTCAAGACTTCTACGTGAAGCAGGCCTCGACCATTGGAGGACTAATCACCTGCGCGACATCGAGGCGCTGTCGGTCGCCATTCCGCACACCGACGCCGTGGTAACCGACGCCGATTTGTGGGATGTCGCTACCCAGCGTCCCCACCTCGACGACGAATCCGGTACCCCGATTTTCAAGAACCTCACGGGCTGGCGGCGCAGGGCTCCGGCGTGTTCCGTGAATGTCCGCATCTGTCTTAATCGAGGCCGTGGCGGCGGAGCGCTTCGGCGGGGGTGGTGTGGTCGCGCCGGCCTTCGGGGATGTGCAGGTAGCCGGCGTCTTTGATGGCCGCGGTGACGGCGGCGCGGAGGGTGGCCAGGTTGACGGGCCCGCTGCCGGTCCGGCTGGTCGAGTTGTCTTCGCCGAAGGTGACGTCGCGTCCGTGGGTGGTGCGCCTCGATGGACCACTGCTCGCGGACCAGGCGGGCCAGGTCGCCGGCGGCGGCCTGGGCGCTGTCCAGGCTGGTGACGGCGTAGACGGTCTGCCGGGAGGCCCGGCTGGCGGCGGTGTCTTTCCGCCAGCGGGTGATCTTGATGGCCTGGCAGGCGCCGGGAAGATCTAGTCCGCTGACGTGGGCGGCCTTGAGAGTGCGGGTCTCGGCGCGGCCGTGCCCCCTGTCGCGGGTGACGCTGCCGGTCGGCACATGCCGCCACGGCAGGGCGCTGACCTGAGCGTGCAGCAGCGGCTGGTTCCGCTTGACCACGGCGATGTACTGCGCGTTCTTTTGGCTGACCAGCCAGTCCAGGTTCGCCCGCACCGTATGGAGGGGCATCGAAGGTCACCACGGCGCCGGCCAGGTCCAGCGGCCCGAGGAGCTCGGTGAAGTGGCTGGTCTCGTTGTGCT
>WNFD01015592.1_pt1 | contig 13995 bp, 9 predicted proteins | sample 5400491 | NCBI WGS metagenome assembly WNFD01 (sample SAMN13153343, study PRJNA577476) | soil metagenome | isolation source: 120 cm saprolite under Douglas fir tree site 2 hole 2 replicate 2 | place: USA:California | collected 2015-04-18
CTGTCAGTAAACGGATCGCGCTCGTTTGAGTCGTCGTCCCTGTCTTTCGAGAAGACATAGTTCAATTCAAATTGGTAATGCCTGCTCATGCGCTTTCGCGCTCCCGCGGTGAAGCCGTTGTAGAGCGATTTACCGACAGAGCTGGTAACGAACACATCACCGAGCGTGGGGAACAAACCGGTCCTGGCGAAGTTCAGAAAGCGCGTCAGATGCACGCCTTTCGAATGCGTGAAATCGAAATACAGCGAAAAGTCAGTGGCAATCTCCTGCTCGAACGCAACGTTCGCTGTGTAGATGCGGGGATTCTGATAGTCCCTACTAAAGACCCGAACGCTCGCGCCAAACGGAATCCCACCGCCCGGCGCAACCGGGACAATGTTCGGCCAGGTCGGCAATATGGTGGCAGCGCCAAAGCACGTAGAGGCAAAGGTGGAGTTACAGAATATGCCGAACTGCTGTGCTCCATTGTCGGTAATTGATCCGACTTGCGACAGCATATTCTGGCGCCCGTAATAGATGCCATAGCTGGCTCGCAAAACCGATTTGCCTTTCTTGGAAACATCCCAGGCGAAGCCGAGTCGCGGCTGGAATTCATTCTTGGGACTGTGCAGCGTGCCGTCCGACGGGAAGCGCGGATTGGACAGCAGTGCTGCGTAAGCGGTCCGGGACGGTGCAATCACCGGCTTGGGAAAGATCTGTGCTTCCCATCTTAGTCCATAATTCAAAGTGAAGTTGGGTCTGATCTGCCATTTATCCTGTGCGAAAAGGGCATAGTCCTGGTTCGTGATCGTTGACTTGCCCGGAGGCGGAACGCCAGCGATGCCCGTTGAGATTCCATTCTGCAAGTACAAGAGCAGGGGACCGCCAAGGCCGCTATTCGGAGGACCGAAAATGCTGCTTCCCATGGGACAAGTCTGACTAAATGGAGTACCTTGAGTTATCCAGCTGACGAACGCCCCGGTGGTGGTGTTAAAGCATTCGGCGACGGTAGGGCCGAACCCTCCGGTCGCATTCGGCGACGAATAACGCAGGAAGCCAGCGACACTGTCGAAAATGTAGCGCCCCTCGAAGAAGCCACGAAAGACCTGATCGTTGAGGGTGTGCAACCACTCGCCGCCAACTTTGATTGTATGGCTGCGGCGAACGATCGAAACGCTATCTTTTATGTGCGTGCGCCAACTCAGTTCATCAATCGTTGGACCGAGGAAGAAAGGATTGCCAAAGCGGAAGGTGGTGGCAAAGCCCATGGCCGTATCGGCCGGCACGTTCGAAGGAGTCGCTGCCCGCGGCCGCAACTCACGGGTATACGAGAAGTGAGCCTCGTTAATTATCGTGGGCGAAAACGTCGTGAACAGGTTCACGTTCAAATTGTTAATCTTTGAAGGACCTTCGATGCCGTTTGCCGAGGTGCCATACGTCGCCACGTCGAAGGTCTGATTGGTGTTCTTCGAATAGTCGAAGTTGTAAGAAACGCCCAGTTGGTTCGACCGGTTCAGATTGAAATCAGTCTTGCCCAGAAACGCATAGTTCCTGATTGGGTGTTTTACTGGCAATCCTTCGTCCGTGTTAGTTCTCGTCTTGATGAAGTTAATTAGCGCCAGCCGCTGACAATCTGCGTTGGAATTAATTATTGCCTCGTTGGCGCCAATGGTGGGTGCGGTAACCGGGCAGGGAGTCGTTCCGATCGGGTCACTCAGGTTAGCCCGCGTCAGGGTTTCGCGAATGCCCTCGAATGCCAGGAAGAAGAAGGCTTTGTCTTTGCGAATGGGTCCACCGACGGTGCCGCCAAACTGTTCGCGGTGAAAATCCTTGAGCGGCTTGCCGTCGGAAGTATTTGACGCCAGACCTTCCAGGCGCTGAAAGTGGAACAGACTGCCATGCACTACGTTCGTACCGGACTTGGGAATCACGTTGATGATCCCACCGGCGGTGCGGCCGAATTCCGCGGTGGCTCCGGTTGCCACTACTTGAAACTCTTTCACGGCATCGAGAGGAATATCAATCGCCGCGCGTTGGCCGCCCAGCTGCTCGCCGAAGAAGCCATTGTTGTAGTCGCCGCCATCCAGGCTCACGTTGTTGAAGACGCCGCGTTGACCGGCAAAAGTGATTTCGTCTCCATCCGGGCCCTGGACGACACTGACGCCGGGGGTGAGGGTCAGCAAGTCTTCAAACTTTCGGCCCAGAATCGGGGTCGTATTTACCGTGGTTTCATTCAGGGTGCTGCTTGATTCCGTCTTCACGGTGTCGACGGTTGGCGCGGTGACCGTGACTCGCTCCTGGACGCCGGAGACTTTCATCGACAGCGGCAGGGCCAGCGCCTGGCCTACGGTGAGTTCTGTCTTTTCCACCACGAGCGTCCCAAACCCCTGCTTGGAAACGGTCACTGAGTAGTTTCCCGGAGGCAGGGCCAGCGCGACAAAGCGCCCACCATCATCGGTAGTCAACGTCTTGGAAAAATTGGTGTCGAGGTTCTTGATCTCGACATTCGCGCCCGGCACCACCGCGCCGTTTACGTCCGTTACCGTGCCCTGAATCGTGCCCGTGGTGATTTGGGTCTGGGCTGTAACCACAGAAGCGATTGCCAGAATGACAAGCACACTAATACCAAATCCTTTGACCGATTGGGCAAAGGAGGGAAACGTTAGTCTATGCATGGTTTTCTCCCGTCGTCAGCGTTGTTAAGTCAGGTCTTCGTACTTGAGTCCAAGCAATGCTCAGAGCGAGCGGGGGCAGCCTAATCTTTCCTGAGCGGTCGAATCTTAGTTAACGCCTCGCATCCTGTCAATCATCTTATCAATTGGTTTTTGCGGCTAGTTTTTGCGGCCCAAGTAATCCTCGGGCTTTCGCAGCGCTTCTTCCAAACCATTGAGGTATCGACCGACATGCAAGCCGTCCATCAAGGCATGATGGACCTCGACGGAAATCGGCAGGAGGGTGCGTTCGTTCTCGGCGGTGAACTTGCCGAAAGCAATTCTCGGTACCGACTCGCCGCGCCCGGGAGTGCGCGCGTGCGCAAAGCTCGTAAACGATACCCATGGTAAAACCGTAAAGTAAATCAAGTCGTCACGCATTGTGGGCTTCAATGAGCCTTCAGCCTGAACCTTCTTTATCGATTGTGCGGCGCCCAGGAAGAACGTCTCGAAATTTTCGTGATAGTCAAAATACGCGTAACTAAAACTTTCGTTAGGCAGCAGGACCGTCGTGCCGCCGTTAATGACGTCATGCACGACGACTCTGCCGTCTTTCAGCCGATAGTGGAAAGGTTCGATTTCGTTCGCGACTCGAAGGGCGAAGTAAAGATATGCCAACGACACGCTGACGCCGGGACGTTCACGAAGCAGATTCAAGAGGCTGGTAATATCGAGGCGCGTGCAGACGTTGAAGTGAGGCCTCTCGTAGCCACGGAAGAACTCAAACAGATCCCGGCGCGCCCAGTTCTCAATATCGAGATACTCCGGCATAAAGGAATTCTAACCCAAGAGGTCAGTCTGCGGCGCATTGAAAACGGATGAATAGGGTTTCAATTTTGATGAGCGATGGATTCCGATGAAGCTTCAGATTGAGCCGGGAAAACGGTAGGAGGGGAACTCGCAAACGATGGCGAATGATCGAGGGGACTTGGTTTTGGCGAGCTCTTAGCGGTCGCTGGCGTGGCTGTTGGCGCTGTTCATTTGTTGCGCGCGCAGAAACTCAGCCATCATTCCATCATGACAGGCCTGGCACATCGCCAGAGTCAGCTCGTTTCCGTCCAGCCGAATGATCTCGCCACACCAACCGCATTTGACCGTAGGCGCGAACTGTTGAGCGACGGCCTCTTCTTCAGACAGCGTGTCTTCAATCAGCATTAACGTCATGGCAACTTCCTTCCAGTTGTGAAAAACAGGCGAGATGCTTTCTTGACCGAAAACATCCCACCTCAACAAAAGATAATTCGATGAGCAAAGCTCCAGTGATTTTCAAATTGCGAAGTCGCAGAGCAAGGCCCAAACCACCCCCTGCTCCCCGGAAGTCCCAAGTTGCCGTAAAGCCTTGAACATTGATTTGAACCTGCCCTGCGACGAAGTGATGGTGCCACAATGGTGTTACAGGCCGGTTACCGCGAACTTAACGCGAGGTTAATTCTTTCGCGTGGCGCTCGATGATCTCAAACGGGCCATGATCCGCCTTGCCTTGAATCAACCAGAAGCCCGATTCCTAACGTCAGAAGTGGTTCGACCGCAACCAAAGAGGTTCTTTAAACGTAAGAATAAATTCGCGACGTTTGCTTCAATCCGTGTCCGGAGATGATAATGAAGTCTCCGACGAAAACTGAGGGTTTAGTGAAAATAGCTATGGGATACAACGAGGGGCGGAGTGTTGTAGCGCCGCTTTACTTAACTGGGTTGTTGGCTTGCTTGCTCACCGGCTGTGTGAATAAGGCGCAGCAGAATTTCGATCGACCACCGGCGCCGGTTACAGTGACCGTAGCTATTTCCCAGGATGTACCAACCTACCTCGACGCCATCGGCAAAACCGTCGCGCGCGAAGTGGTCTACATTCAGCCCCAGGTATCAGGCCGCATCACAAAAATTCATTTCGTTGACGGCGCCGACGTGAAAAAGGGCGACATGCTGTTCACGATCGACACGCGGCCTTTCGAGGCGAATCTCCGTCAAGCCCAGGCGAATGTCTCTAAAGAGAACGCCTTGAAGAAGCAAGCTGAAGCTAATCTGGCCAAGGACGTCGCCCAGGCAAAGTGGGGTGAAGTAGAAGTCAAGCGATACGGCATTTTAGTCCAGGCCGGTGTCGTTCCGCGCGAGCAATACGAACAACTCCGGGCGAACGCAGATTCACTCAATGCGACCGTCGATGCCGACCGGGCCGCGGTTCACAGTGCCGAAGAGGCCATCAAGGTTGATACGGCGGCGGTTGAGAACGCCAAGGTGCAACTCAGCTACTGCTACATTCGCTCGCCGATCGCCGGCCGCGCCGGCCAGCGCCTCGTTGATGTCGGCAATGTCGTAAATCCCGGCGGCTCGAGCGCGAGTAGTGGCAGTTCTTCCAATGGACCGTCTGGTAACGGCAACTCCTTGCTGGTGATCGAGCGTCTGGATCCGATCTACGCCGACTTCACTATTTCCCAGGACAGCCTGGCTGACGTGCAACAGCAAATGCGCGCCGGCAGACTCAAGACTGAGGTGCGTCTGCCTGATACTTCGGATGATCCGGTTATTGGTCAACTCACGTTTCTAAATAATGCCGTCGAGAACACAACCGGGACTGTGAATCTGCGCGCCACGATTCCGAATGCGGATCATCGTTTTTGGCCAGGCCGCTTCGTTAACATCCGTCTGGTGTTGAGCACGATTCATGGGGCGGTGCTGATCCCTGCCAACGCACCGCAGATGTCAGGCAAAGGATCCTATGTCTACATCGTGAAGCAAGACTCAACTGTCGAGCAACGGCCGGTGTCGCTGGGCCAAAGGCAAGGAGATCTGATCGTCGTTGAAAGTGGAGTACAACCCGGCGAACGTGTAGTGACCAACGGCCAACTGGGCGTCACCCCCGGCGGCAAGGTTCGCATAGACCAGCCGGCAAACCCATCCACGACCGGTAATGGGACAAAGTAGAGGGTAATGACTCAACTTCAAGAAAGTTCAGACTGCCGGCTTTCATTCTTCGTGACTTTTCGTGTGATTTCGTGGATCGCCTGCTGGGCGCAAAGAACTCGATCCATGAAATCACACGAAGCCGCACGAAAAGAACTACCATGAATCTCTCCGAGCCATTCATTCGCCGTCCTGTCATGACTGCGGTCTTAACGCTGTCAGTAATTCTGTTCGGCGTATTGGCCTACTCTCAATTGCCGGTGAACGATCTACCGGCAGTTGATTATCCGGTGATCCAGGTGACGGTGGGTTACCCGGGAGCAAGCCCGGATACGATTGCGAACAACATTGCCACCCCGCTCGAGCGCCAATTCATGCAGATCAACGGGCTCGAGGTGGTGACTTCCAAGAGCACTCAGGGAGTCGCAACTTTCACGCTTCAGTTCGCCCTCGAAAAAAACATTGATGCCGCGGCCACCGACGTACAGACGGCAATCTCTCAAGCGATCGGCAGTCTGCCCGCCGATCTTCCGTCGCCGCCGACATATTCGAAGAGCAACCCGAACGATCAGCCGATCATGTACATCGCGCTGACCAGCGATTCCGTAACACCGGGCCAGCTCTATGACTACGCAAGCACGCAGGTGGGCCAGCGCCTCAGTATCTTGCCCGGCGTGTCGCGGATAAATGTCTATGGCACGAAGTCGGCGATAAGGATCAAAGCGAATCCGTCGGCTATGTGGGCGCGCGGAATCTCGATCGACGATCTGAGCGCCGCGATCAAGAGCGGAACGAGTTACACCGGAGCGGGCCAACTGGACAGCAACTCCGGAACCGCGATTCTAAGGCCGCAGGGACAACTCGAAAGCGCCGACCAATACAGCAACTTGATCGTTGGTGGAACCGGGGCGTCGCCTGTGTATCTGCGCGACGTCGCTACGGTTAAAGATTCGGTTCAGGTGCGTGGCTATGAGGTGCCGTCGGCGACGGTAATCGTCGCCGTCAATCGCCGCGCCGGCGCTAACGCGGTTGAGGTATCCCAGAGCATCAGACAGATTTTGCCGATGGTTAGCGCCGAGCTGCCGGGATCGATTCGCGTTACGCCGATCTACGATCGCTCACTGAGCATAGTTCATTCCGTCACCGACGTAGAAACAACGCTCCTCATCGCCTTTGTCCTGGTGGTGATGGTGATTTTTGCTTTCCTCGGCCGAGCCACCGACACACTTATCCCGACCGTCGCGCTGCCCTTGTCGTTGCTCATCACGTTCATCGCGATGCGGGCACTTGGCTATAGTCTCGACAACCTGTCGCTGATGGCGCTCACGCTGGCGATCGGGTTTCTGGTTGACGACGCGATTGTCTTTCTGGAAAACACCGTGCGCCGAATGGAGCGCGGCGAGCAGCCGTTTGAGGCCGCCATCAACAGCGCCAAAGAGATCAGCTTCACAATCATGTCGATGACCATCTCGCTGGCGGCGGTCTTCATTCCACTCGTGTTTATGTCCGGGCTGGTGGGCCGAATCTTTCGCGAGTTTGCCATCACGATTGTAATTGCGATCTTCGCTTCCGGTCTGGTGTCGCTGACACTTACGCCGCTCATGTGCGCCCGATTGTTAAAAGAACGTGGCGAAGGTTCGAAGAAGACCTGGGTGGAACGCGTGATCGGCGGCATTGAGAAACGTGTGCTTCGGATGTATGGCGGATCGCTCTGGTGGTTCCTGCGACATCGCTGGATCTCGCCAATCATCTGGGTGATCTGCCTGGCTGGAACTGTCTGGCTTTTCGTGCTGGTTCCCAAAGCGTTCCTGCCGCCGGGAGACAGTAGCGTTGTCTTTGGCGCGTTCATTGCTCGCGAGGGTTCTTCGCCTGATCAAATGAAGGCCTTGCAGAATCGTGTCGATGAAACGCTGCACCAGGATCCGAATGTCATTACCGACTTTACTTTGACTGGCGCGACCGGATTCCTCGCAGCGAATCAGGGCATCACCTTCACGTTCATCAAGCCCCCGGCGGAGCGTCCACCGATAGCAGAGGTGACGGCCCAGATGATGGGCAAGCTGAATTCAATTCCAGGAGTGTTCACGTTCCTGCGGCCCTTTCCGGTGCTTGAGATCAGCACCGGAGTGACCAGCCAGCAGCAAGGCCAATACGCCTTTGCAGTGTCCGGAGCTAATCCCGATCAAGTCTATGAAGTTAGCCAGAAGCTTTTGGGCAAGCTCATGACCTATCCGGGATTTCTCACCGTCTCATCGGACTTTTACAACAACACGCCGAATCTCGATATTGAACTGCGCCGCGAGCAGGCGAAAACCTATGGAGTCTCTGAGGCCCGAATTTTGACGCTGCTGCGCAACGCTTATTCGCAGAACTACCTCTACCTGATAAAGAAGCCAGAGGACCAATACCAGGTTATTCTGGAAATGGAAGACGCCGCGCGCGCGAATCCCGAAGATCTCTCGAAACTCTATATCAGGTCCGATAACGGCCAACGTCTGGTGCCGCTCGGCGAGTTGGTCAACTGGAAACCGACGCTCGGTCCGCAGGCAGTTAATCATCTGAATCAGTTCACGAGTGTGACCCTCTTCTTCAATCTTAAGCCCGGCGTGGCTCTGGGCGATGCCACGAATTTCATCAGCAAAGCGGCGGCAGAAGTTGTTCCGACCACGGTACGCGCGGAACTGCAGGGCGAAGCTCAGACATTCAGCAACACCGTCACGAGCTTGACGGTCCTTATGGCGCTTGCGGTGTTTGTGATGTACGTGATTCTCGCAATTCTTTACGAAAGCTACGTGCACCCCTTGACCGTGCTGTCGACGCTGCCCACGGCTCTGGTCGGCGGTTTGTTGACGCTCGTTCTATTTGGGCAGGAGGCGTCGCTGTATGCATTCGTTGGCATGTTCATGCTGATGGGGATCGTAAAGAAGAACGGGATCATGATTGTTGACTTCGCTCGCCAGCGGGTTGACGCCGGCGAGGCGGCCGACAAAGCGATTCACGACGCCAGCATGGATCGGTTCCGCCCGATCCTCATGACCACCCTGGCCGCCGTGTTTGGCGCGATGCCGATCGCGCTGGGTTACGGAGCGGATGGTTCCTCGCGGCGCCCGCTCGGGCTCGTAGTTGTCGGCGGCCTGGTGGTTTCCCAGTTCATCACGCTCTACATCACGCCGGTGATTTATCTTTATCTCGAACAGTTTCAGGAAAAGGTTCTGGATCGGACAAAGTTCTTCGGCTCGCGTCATTCACCGAAAGGGCGAGGCGATAAGACAGAACAGCCGCCAGAGTCGCTACCGTCCGACCTGGCGACCGGAGACTGAGTTGTGTTGTTTGGGTAGATAAGCCTGACCGATGCCTCGCCGCCGAGAGTCAAGCGCCAAAGGCGCGGAATGTAATAGCCTGGGCCAACGGCCCAGGACAGATTTCATTTCAAAAAACCTAAGCGCTGAAAGCGCGAAATAAAAAGAGAATTCGAATCGATTACGACGAACGTTATGTTTGCGATTGAATCGCATTGCGCGCCTTCAGCGCGCCGTGAAATTAGCGGCCCCAATCCTGGGCCGTTGGCCCAGGCTTTTACATTTCGCGCCTTCGGCGCTTAGAAACGCAATGGTGATCCATAATGTCGTGGGTGAGAGTATTATGGCGCGGACGTGACGTATATTTTGTAGTTGGGCGGCTTAACCAAGGATCGCTTGTGAAAGAACGTAGAAAGAGAGTTCGAGATCCTGAAGACATTAAGAAACGCGTAACTGGCGACATCCGAAAACTCAACAAACGGCTCCTGGAGATCGCGACGCAACTTGATGCTCAGGTACGCGCTCACCCGATCTCACGAACGCCACCCGGGAGGATCCTAACTTCCTTTTACCGAAAGGCTGTCAACACTACCAAGGCAATTCAGCTTCTAAAGGAGCACCGCTTAATTGAAGAGGCGTGGATTCTGCTACGAGTACTGCTGGAAACCCATGCCAATCTCCTCTACTTTCTTAAGAGCGATCCGAAGGACATTTGCCAGCGCTACGCGGACGCTGCAATCTTGGATAAGCTCAAACATCTTCGTGCGGTAAGCTTTTATGAGAGTACTCCCAAATCACCGCTTCACCGACGCGAAGAGTGGGAGGCAATGGAATTGGAAATCGAGGCGCGGTACACTCCTCAAGAGGTTAAGGCCATGCGCCGAAACGGCTTTACCGGCCTACCATTCGAGAATCGTGCTAACGCGGTTGGCCTCAAGGGGATGTACGACGCTTGCTATAGAATTGCGTCGCGTAGTATTCATATGTTCGACCCCGCAGAAACAACCGTAGCCTCTTACTACGCGTTTAGGGGTCGTCCCGAAGAGAGACGCAATCTTCTGCGCTTTCGCCGCCAGCAGTTAGAGTTCAATCAGAACATGCTCCTCGGCAGGATTTCGTATTTGATGGCTGAACTAATCGAAAACCATTTCATTACCGTTCAACTTATGCTTCTTGGTCTCGGCTACGAAAAGTTTCGGGACGGGATTTCTAGCTCTCCCGAAAACGAAGGCGAACAGCCAGACCCATCCGGAACTATCTGGATTTGGAGAGTGTAGGACTTAACGGCGTCCAACAAATCTGGCAAGAACCCTAAACGATCCGCGCGAGATCAATATCAAATTGCGCGTTGCTTCGACCCACTGGGTTGAATGGCAGGATCCCGTCGCTACCGCTCCGGGTTCTGTAACCTCTGTCGCCCGCTGAACCGGGCTCGAAATCTTGAGGGGACGTGATCCCCTAGTTACGCTCGCTGTGCTCGCTCACCTGGGGCTACTATTTGCCGCCGCTCCGCGGCTCGTTGAGCTAAGTATGGCGATGAGTCCTCCCAGACGATTTCGCTTAAACTACTTGGCGCAACCTGACAAATCGCTGAACCGGGAAACGTCTTTCCCAACTTGATTGATTGAATCGAGGTTGAATGTAATCGCCGCGTCCGGTTGACTCCACCGTTAGCTTTACGAAAGCTCTATTGGCTAACACATTGCCCTCCAAAAACGTCATACCTTAGTCAGTTAGATTCAGAGGGAATGTTTAGCACGACGAATATTGTTAGGTTGTTCTCCCAATTGTGCGCGGTTGGCCTTCTGCTGTTCCAAGCTCCTTTGTGCGGGAGCGCGCAGGAAACGAGGGCACCTCCCGTCTTCGCCGACTTGCAGTTTGCGTCGGGTCAAAGTGCCCGCCGAATCCCTTTTGAGCTGGTAGGCAATCACATCTACCTTCGGGGTAGAGTTAATAACTCTGAACTGCTTTGGTTTTTATTGGACACAGGTGCAGCGGGGTCATATTTCGATCCGCAACATGCCAAAACACTCGGGCTTGGCGTTCAAGGTGAATCCAAAACAGTCGTCATCACCTTTCGTGGAGTGACGCTGCGCAACCAAACTCTTTTGATCCAGCCACTAGGCTTCTGGATTTATGACGGTCACGCCGTTGACGGCATGCTTGGTTATGATTTTATCAGCCGTTTTGTTGTGGAAATAAACTATGAAAACAGAACCATAAATCTGTTCGAGCCTAAGAGCTATAAACATCTCGGTTCCGGAGAGGTTATCCCGCTCATCATGTTGGAAGATGATTCTGGCGGGAAAGTTCCTTTATTGCGTGCCCGGATTACGCAGCTTGGTCGCGATCCAATCGAGGGAAGGTTCATAGCCGATACCGGGGTTCGCGGCGCCTTGAGTTTCAACTCCCCTTTCGTGGAAGCGCATAGGCTGTTGCAGTCTGAGCAAAAGACAATTCAAGCGCCCCTCGGCGGCGGGTCGATGGTACGAGAATCGAAGCAACCCGTTGGCCGTGTGCCAAACTTACAATTAGGGAGTTTCACGTTTAAGGATCCGGTCGCCATTTTCTTCCTCGATAAGAAAGGGGTGCTCGCTAGTCCCGAGTTCGACGGCGTCATCGGTGGCGAGATCCTACGCCGGTTTAAAGTGGTCTTTGACTACTCGCGCCAGCAAATGATCCTGGAACCTAATCGTCACTTTTCCGCACCTGACGAATACGATATGAGTGGAATGCTTATTATTGCGGAAGGAAACGATTTCAAGACTCTCAAGGTGAGACATCTGATCGAAGACTCCCCAGCAACGGCGGCCGGACTGCGTGAAGGAGATGTCATCGCAGCTGTTAACGGGATACTTGCCTCGAAGCTCTCCCTGGAACAAGTGCGAAGAATGTTCAAGAAGGATGGGCAGAGTTATCTGTTGAGCATCAAGCGAGGCGACGAGAGAATGCAGATTAGAATCAAATTGAGAAGACTGATATAGACCTGCAGCTAACAACTCATTGCACCGGAGCGCGGGTCGCGTGTTCTCCTCAATCGTTCGTTGCTACTCGGCACAGAACCGGGAGCGGTAGCGACCGGGTCATAGACTCAAGCTGGCCTGAGGGGTTTGCCCTTTTTCTGTCGCCCGCTGAAGCGGGCTCGGAGTTTTGAGGGGACGTGATCCCCGGGTTACGCTCGCTGCGCTCGCTCACCCGGGGCTACTATCTGCCGCCGCTCCGCGGCTCGTTGACCATGAATTCCACGTTGAGCTTATGATCGCGTCGTTCGGTTGGATGTACTCGCGGTTCGTTGCTACGGACAACCAGTCGGAGGCTCATTAGGCGAGCCGGGCGCGAATGCGAGCTTCGACTTCCGCCCAGGAAGCGCCGGCATCGGGGTCCCTTTCGTAGGCTGCCAGGCGAGCATCAAGCAGCGCCTTTTCGGCATCGGTCAAAGGGTCGTCGGCGTCGAGCCATAAGTTGCCGTCGATTTCGGCCAGCCTAAGGAGTACCTCTTTTCGTTCCTCGCGTGTCAGTCTTGGCAGCTCTTCGAGAATCTCAACCTTGCTCATAGGAGAATAATACCGAGCATCGCGAACTCGATCAATGTAACGGATTTTGCATCATCGAGATCACTGGGAGTTCCGCTCAATAATCTCAAACGGAATCTTCGTATCGGCAAAGACTTGCCACAGAGTGACGCGGCCCTCTTTCACGATTGCTCTCCACGCCGCCGGCAGTCGCCAGCTTTCCGTTTGCTTGCCTTTGAATGCTCCGCCGGCGAAACCAAACAGTGCGACTCTCTCGCCGTCGTCAAACACGTCGGTGACTTCGATAAAGTAATCGGGAAACCATTCGAAGTAGCCGCGCCAGCCGGCAATCACCTTCTCTCTGCCGGCAACTTGATTACCGTGCGCATCGATGAACGTGTGGTCATCGCTCATCAGCACCGCGAGACCTTCAACGTCGTGCGCGCTAACGCGAGTTAATTCTTTCGCATCATCTTCTTAAGGTTCTTAAGAAAGTCTTCCGCCTCCCAATACTGCCAACGGCGGAGCGCATCGCCATAATGATTTGTTCGCTCCCCGGCAAAGTGTCGCATCAGCCATTCGGCCGCAGCCGCGCGAGGCCCTTCCTGGGACCGGCTCCCTTTCGACCGGTTGCTCTTCTTTAGCCACGACCCAATCTCTTCGATCCAAACGTCGCAGTCATGCAAGCCGCCCAAAGACGTCTGTAGGTTACTTATCTCTTTGGCAATCTTCCCCGCCTTGTTTGTCCAGCATTGCTCAAATAGTTCAACCGCGTAACGCAGCCTTTTCGCGCGGATGCGCATTCGATGGAGCTTTTTCATCTGAGTCGGATGAAAGATACACTCGCTGCCGTCGATCAATTCCTTCAGACGATTCGTGATCACTTCGACTCCGACGCGGCGAAACGTTTGTTTCGTGCGAACCGCTTTAGCTCCGGAATTGCCGCCGGAAACTTGGATCGCGGTCGCCAGTTGGCTCATAAACTCTTTCTGAAATCTCTCGACGGCGGATTTGCGAATCGCTTTTTGCAGAGCCGCTCGCCCTTTTCGTCGCCGCTCGCGATGTTCTTCCGCGATCAATTCAATCCCTTCCGCAATGTTTCCTTCCAATCTCGTTTCGAGGTTCTCCAGGGCCGGCAAAGCGACATCTTCATCGCGCACGGCACCAAGCGCATCCGCAATTATCTTTAGTTGTCCGCGCGGCAAGCTATCGCGGCGGAGACAAGGTTTGAAATCTGCCAGGGCGCTGCGCAGACGGCGCGAAGCCACGCGCATGTCGTGAACGCCTTCGGGATCGCTCCAGTCGAGAGCCCGATCGCGAAGCGCGCACATCGTTTCCAGACGCTTGCGCAGGACGAGCTGAATTTGCTTTTGCCACCAGTTGAAAGTGATGCTGAGTTTCGGCCTCTGCCGATTCGCCGTCACTGACAGTTTCGGACTCAATCGTCACGCGCGTTGCAAGACCGCGCGCCGGCTGAGAGACAACTTACAGTTGAAGACCTGTTCGAACATGTCGCGTTTCTGCTCGGCTGAGAAGATCTCGCGGTCACAATTGACCCTGCTGTGCAGCTGAATGTGCACAAGATGTCCATCGCGC
>WNFD01030968.1_pt1 | contig 13995 bp, 15 predicted proteins | sample 5400491 | NCBI WGS metagenome assembly WNFD01 (sample SAMN13153343, study PRJNA577476) | soil metagenome | isolation source: 120 cm saprolite under Douglas fir tree site 2 hole 2 replicate 2 | place: USA:California | collected 2015-04-18
CCTATCCGCGGCAAACCATACTTCTGATCCTCCACGCTCACGCCCCACCAGATGTGATCTTGTGCGGCGGCGAAGCGCAGACGTCCGCTCAGCAGTTCTCTCAACCTCGCCGACCTTTTCGTCAGGACTTGGAACGTGTGCCAGTTCGCCTTGACCATGACCCTGCAAACTGCCTCGATGTAGTCATCAGGCACGCCGTCCTGGAAGAGATCGCTCATCGAGTTCACAAACACGAGCTTCGGTGAGCGCCAAAGGAATGGCTCCGTGAGTTTCTCCGGTACCAGGCGCAAGTCGAACCCCTGCTCGTAAGGGTGCCCCTTGACCCCGCGAAACCGCTCCGCGAACGTCTCGGCGTAGCAATGCTTGCAGCCGGGGCTGATCTTCGTGCAGCCCCGAACAGGATTCCAAGTCGCGTCGGTCCATTCGATGTGGGAATTCAGTGACATCGGTTTCCATCCCGGCCTCAGTGACTCTGGATAATCTCAAAGCGCTGGACGCAGTGAATTTGGAGCTCGAGAAGGTCATGCGCGAACGAGGCATCCGCCCGCCGACCGAGAGCATGTAAAGGGGCGCCAGACGCTAGTCGGACCTAAGAGCGTGAAATGAATATGGACGCATATTCACGGTCTGAAAAGGAGTCCCACCTAGACACGATTCATTACGAAATCGCGATGCTGAACTTTTGTGGTCAGCAGCTCGATGCGCTCTCACCTGAAACCCAAAAAGCACACTTCAACACCTTCCTCGAATGTTTTCTCATCCATTACAGGAATTTGATCGAGTTTTTTTGTGGTGACCATCATAAGTGGGCCAAGAAGCCGGGGGATACGAGCGATCTGAGCACTGCGGACCCAGCAGCCTGGGCCGGACGTGATCTATCCGCTGCGGAGCTGGCGGAACTTCGAGCTCCGGCCAAAGAGATCAACCAACGTCACTTCCGCGAAATCTCGCAATATCTTCAACACTGCACAGAACGGCGATTTTCTGAAGACAAGTTTTGGAACTATCGAACCATGTATGTCGAGTTGCGGCCCATCATTGAGGCTTTTCTCAAAATATTCCCAGCCAGGGCCATTGCAAAGCAAAAGCCTACAGCGCTTGGCACCGGTAACAGCACTGCAACGGTTCAGATTTCAGCTTGGAGTTTCTGACCCTTACAGCGGTATATTCCCATGCTTCTTCGGCGGATTCTTGTCCCGCTTATTCTCCAGCATCGCCAAAGCCTGAATCAGCTTCTTACGCGTCTCCCGCGGCTGGATGATTGCGTCCACAAACCCGCGATCAGCGGCGACGTAGGGGCTGGCGAAGCGGTCGCGGAATTCTTCGATTTTCTTCTGGCGCAATTCCTGGCGCTCTTGCGGATTCGCCGCGCCATCGAGTTCGCGCTTATAAACGATATCCACCGCACCTTCCGGCCCCATAACTGCAATCTCCGCCGTCGGCCAGGCGTAGTTCACATCGGTGCGGATGTGCTTGGACGACATCACGCAATAGGCGCCGCCGTAGGCTTTGCGGGTGATCACCGTGATCTTCGGCACTGTGGCTTCGGCGAAGGCGTAGAGCAGTTTCGCGCCGTGCTTGATGATGCCGCCGTATTCCTGCGCGGTGCCTGGCAGAAATCCCGGGACATCTTCAAACGTGATCAGCGGGATGTTGAAACAGTCGCAGAAGCGGACGAAGCGCGCGCCCTTGATCGAGGCATTGATGTCAAGCGTGCCCGCCAGCATGGCAGGCTGGTTGGCGACAATGCCGACGGAGCGGCCGTCCAGGCGCGCGAATCCCACAACCATGTTTTTCGCGAAGTGCTCCTGCACTTCGAAAAAGTAACCATCGTCCACCACGGCGTGGATCACATCTTTCATGTCATACGGCAGATTCGATTGTGCAGGTACAATCTTGTCGAGTGCGGCATCAGCCCGGTCGATTGGGTCCGTGCACGGCTTACGCGGAGGATCGTCCAAATTGTTCGAGGGCACGAAGCTCAGCAGCTCGCGCACCATCGACAGGCACTCGGCATCGTCATGTGCCAGAAAATGCGCCACGCCTGAGGTTTCGTTGTGGGTCATGGCGCCGCCGAGTTGCTCTTTCGTCACTTCCTCGTGCGTCACCGTCTTGATGACATCGGGCCCGGTGATAAACATGTAGGAAGTTTTGTCGACCATCAGCACGAAGTCGGTAATCGCGGGCGAATACACAGCGCCTCCCGCGCACGGGCCCATGATCGCGGAAATCTGCGGCACGACGCCGCTGTATAACGTGTTGCGCAGAAAAATGTCGGCGTATCCCGCCAGCGACGCCACACCTTCCTGAATGCGCGCGCCCCCGGAATCGTTCAAACCAATTACCGGAGCGCCCATCTTCGCCGCCAGGTCCATGATCTTCACGATCTTCCCTGCGTTCGTTTCCGAGAGCGATCCGCCAAAGACGGTGAAATCCTGCGCGAAGACGTAGGCCAAGCGGCCTTCGATGCGGCCATATCCCGTGATAAAGCCGTCTCCATAAAACTTCTGCTCCGCCATACCGAAGTCATTACAGCGGTGCGTGACCAGCTTATCGGTCTCTTCGAAGGTGCCGTCGTCAAGCAGGAACTCGATGCGCTCCCGCGCCGACATTTTGCCTTCTTTGTGCTGGCGCTCGCGCCTTTTCTCGCCTCCACCCGCTTCGGCAAGTTGGTTGCGCTTCTTCAGCTCTGCGGCCTTTTGTTCGAGATTCATGTGCGAAAGGATTATAGCGGGTGAAATGGGCCGACAGTTGCGACCCGCAGCAAAGGCCTTCTTTCACGGGAACCGAAGGCTATCCGCAGTGCACTTACGTAATTTGTTCGGCGCTCCCGCGTTTCGTACCTTACGGGTTCAAGCAATTTTTACAGGAGGAACCGAATGTCATACAAGATGTGGTTGCGAATCGGGGGGAGCGCCATCCTCGGCCTCGCACTCTCGACGCCCTTGGCGGTCGCTCAGGACCATGGACACGGTCACGACAAGCATGATCGCGACGATGACGACGACCATGGGCACGGTCATGGTAAAGGCCACGATAAAGACCACGACCGTCATTCCTATTCCGATCACGATCGCGACGAGATGCGAGGGTGGTACCGCGAAAACTACCGGCACCTGCCTCCGGGCTTGGCCAAGCGCGACCGGCTGCCGCCCGGGCTTGAGCGGCAACTGGTGGTGCGTGGCACTCTGCCGCCCGGACTAAGAGCGAAAATTGTGGTCTGTCCCAGGGATCTGGAGCGGCATCTTCCTCCGCCTCCGCCGGATTGCGAGCATGTCGTGATTGGTGGGCACGTCGTTCTGCTCAACCGCAGAACGTTTGTGGTGGTGGATGTGTTTCACCTGGAAATCGGGTAAGTCAAAGGAGTTGGTGCGTGGAAAAGGCCAGCCGCGGCTGGCCTTTTTCATTTGCTCCGGGTTCGCGCGCATTCTGTGGAATAGGTCACCTCATGAGTCGTCAAGCCCGGGGCTGCGCCCGCGCGGAAGACGAGGGCGGCTGCCCCACATCAATCCATTTCTAGAATCTATTCCAGCGACGCCCCCAGTACCTGATACCGATACTTCTTTCCGTCCCAGAAAACAACCGAGGATGTGTTTTCGCCTTCGCCCTTCTCCTCCATGTAGACGCCGAGGATGGTCTTCTTCTTCAGCGCCAGCCTCTTTACGGTTAAAGTTTTGTAGGGCAAGTTGATCAGCAGGAATTTGGGCTTCGGTTTGTCGGAGCGCCAGGCCTCTGGTCCCACGCCATGAACGATCAGCAGCGATACTCCTTTGCGTTCCGGCGCATCGGAGGCAAATGTCGACGTGACTTTGACCTCGCCGAATCCTAGAAAGCTGTTATAGGGATCGGCGACGAGAAAACCGTATTCGGCCTGGTCGGCCATGGGATTCTTGCAGCGGGCCGCAACTACAAGGTCGTCCACACCGTCGGCGTCGAGATCGCCGACAAACTGCGGAGGACCCGGCAGTAGCGAACAGTTATCGCCAAACTGTTTGTGCACGTAGTCATCGGTCACCGCGGGCACTGGAGACTTGGCGCGAGCTGGTGGCGGAGGCGGTTGTTTCTTTTCGGCAGATAGGGTTGCGGACGCAATACTGAGCGTTAACGCCACAAGGAAAACACGGAGAACGGCGACTTGGGAGGACGACATATCCTTACTCTAATCCCGATTTTTCCTGGAGGGTAGATACATGAATGGTGACGGGTAACCGAGGTACTCCACATCCCTCAGGGGCTTAAAGCCCGTTTTTAGGTTATTTCCGGAAGTGCTCCCAGCCACGCGGCTCGAACTGGTAGCCGACTCCGGATCGGTTCATCAGGATTATCTCTTTGCTCCGCGTGATGAGCCCGACATGCGTAATGGGGATTCCGGCAATGCGCGATGGGACACGCTTGCCGCGCGGAACGGTGAAGAGCAGTTCGTAGTCTTCTCCGCCGTGCAGGGCAAACTGCCGATCGACTTCTCGCGCAGGCTTGCCCACACTGGCTCGCGGAATGAGTTCTGCCTGGACTTCGGCCCCAACGCCACTTTCCTCGCAGATATGCGCCAGATCGGTAGAGAGGCCATCGCTGGTGTCGATCATGGCAGAAGCCAGACCTTTCTCGCGCAGGATGCGGCCCAGTTCGACGCGCGGTTCGGGGAAAAAATGCCGCGGATAATGGATTCAGCTTGCCCTTAGGCCTCTTCCGCATTTCCCAAACTGCGGCCGCCGATCCTCCCAGTTCGCCGCTTACATAAATAAGGTCGCCGACACGCGCGCGGGAGCGCAACACCGCCTTTCCTTTGGGCGCGGTTCCCACGACGACGATGTCCGCCAGAATTCCATTGGGCGACTCCGCGGTGTCGCCACCTGCCAGGGTAACGCCGTATCGCTCGGCCAGGGTGACCAGGCTTCGGGCAAAGCGGCCAACCCAACTCTGGGGCAAATCGCGCGGTAGCGCCAACGACAGAAATGCGGCAACGGGCTCTCCGCCCATGGCGGCAATATCGCTTAGCCCGCGCGCCAGACACCGGTGTCCAACGGACTCGGCCGGATGCCAGTCGCGCCGGAAGTGAATCCCTTCCAGAGTAAAGTCCGTGGTAACCAGCGTATTCTTTTGCTTGCCCCGGTCAGACACCAGTCGCAACACGGCGCAGTCGTCTCCAATTCCGGTTTGAATCGCAGGATTCTTTGCACGCGCCGCCATCCGGCGAACTTGGGCAATCAGCGCTTTTTCGGCGATCGGCACAGCGCAACCACTATATCGGACGCGACCGGACAGATGCTGAATTGCCACGAAGATTCAGGCAACATCAAGCAGCCCGTGCGCTACACTGCCTAGGCGGTAAGGACTAAGTAAGGCGAACCGATGAGAACACGACTCTTCTGCGCTTTGGCGTTGCTGCTTTCGAGCGTGGCGATTGCCCAATCTCCGCCATCCGTTTCTCCTGAAACCGTTGTGGTCCCGAGCGGCAATCTGCGCCTTAAAGGCTTACTCTGGAGGCCTGCGGGCATTATCCCCTCTCCTGCCGTTCTGTTCGTCCACGGCTCTGGGAGTACCGATTTCGCGCACACCGGCGAGTTAGCGATCACAGAGGCAGCTGCATTACTCGCGCCCGTCTTTGTGAAACACGGCTACGCCTTCCTGTATCTCTTCCGCCGCGGTCAGGGCCTCTCCGCCGACCAGGGGCCGTTCATTCAGGACGTTCTGCAGCGCGAGAAGGCTGCCAAGGGAGATGAGGCTCGAAAACATTTGCAGTTTGTCCTGCTGACGACGGACCATCTTGACGATGTGATGGCTGGGTTGTCATTCTTGAAGACCCTACATGGAGTCGATGCCCACCGCATTGCCGTTGTCGGGCACTCGATCGGAGGTCAGCTCACCCTTCTGGCAGCCGAGCAGGACAGCAGTCTGCGAGCCGCGGTTACATTTGGCGCTGCCGCCGCCTCTTGGGATGGTTCGCCCGAAATACGCGAACTCATGCTGACGGCAGTGCGCAATACAACCGTTCCCCTCATGCTCCTGCACGCGGCGAACGACTACTCCACGGCATCCGGCAAAGCCTTGGATAGCGAACTAGCGAGGCTTAACAGGCCGCACGCTCTGCGGATATACCCGCCCTTCGGCAAAACCTCGGACGATGGGCACATGTTCGTGTACACGGATATTCCGGAATGGGAGGCCGACGTCTTCGGATTTCTCGACCAGTATTGCAAGCCTTGACACTGTCCCGCCGGTCAAGTCAGGAACTGGCCTCTCAACGTGGTAGTAACCCGTCCCTGATGGCTTCTGGTTACCCTGCCTTAAGTAACGGCTAATGCCCCTTGTGGCCGTTGACAGGCCGGACCCCGTTTGCTACCTTTTACCTGACATTCACAAACACTCTGGCCGAGCGTAGTTCCGTATCTTTTGGACAAGCTAAGTTCTGCATCTTGTAAGGATTGCAGACGAGTCTTTTTTTGGTTTGATCCTCGGTTCAGTAGGAAAACGGGCGCGTTAAGATTTTCCATTCCCAAGATGGGAAGCGCAGCCCGAGCATCAGGCGGTCCGAACAGGCTTTCTGCAACCTCAGAACTTGGCCTGGATTTCCGGCCCTGATCATTCAAGGCGAAAGAAGGAAAGCATTTGCATAAGCGTTTCTACATCCTATTTGTGGCCCGCGGGGACGACGGGCAGCTACGAAAGATATCCATTCCCGTCCATTATCTATACGTCTTCGTAGTTGGGGCCGCGATCGGCTTCCTAAGCCTCACCGGTATTGCCAGTTCGTACGCGCGCATGCTGCTCAAGGTTTCGCACTATAACGAAAAAGAGCAGTTAAGAGATCGTTATTCCCGGCTGGAAGAGGTCGCCAAGGAGCGTGACGTTCAGGTCGCTTCTTTGGGTTCGATTGCCAGCGAAGTATCCGCCCTTTATGGATTGAAGTCTCAGCCCACGTTGGTGACTGCCTCGCAGCAGGGAATGCAGGACGCTGACGTCACTTCTTCCCTGGATCAGCTCAGCGCGCTGCGCAATTCCGCCCTGACCGGCGCTGCCATGGTTGGCATCAGCCTGGGCATGACCCGCAATGCCACTACAGCTGACTGGTTCCGAGCCAACTCCGCACCCAACCTCTGGCCGGTCGATGGTCAGGTCACCGCCAGCTTCGGTGAGCGCATCGATCCGTTCAATGGGGAAGGCGCATTTCACAGCGGGGTGGATATTGGCGGCGCCTACGGCCACGCGGTAATCGCCCCGGCAGACGGCGTGATCACCTTCGCCGATTTCCAGGGCGGATACGGCAAGCTCATCATGATGGACCATGGCCACGGCATCTCGACGCGCTACGGCCACCTTTCCGGCTTCGCGGTCACTCCGGGGCAGCAGGTCCATCGTGGCGATACCATCGGCTATGTCGGCCTGAGCGGCCGATCCACCGGGCCACACCTCCACTATGAAGTTCGCATCAACGACACTCCAGTCAATCCTTATAAGTATCTGCGTATGACGGTCGCGCACAGCGGCGGCTTCCAGACCGGAAGCTAGGACAGACCAGTTCTCAGTTCTCAGTTCTCTGGCCCTTGCACTCTTTCCCTAGCTGAGCTACGTTCATGGGGACGAGGAAAAGGAAGTTCCCACCTCTTGGTTCTCAGTGCAATGTACCGGCACGATTATGCGGCTACCTGCGCGGGTTAACCGAGAACTGAGAACTGCGAATTGCGAATTGCCCCATGATCAGTTTCTTCCGCTCGATGCGCGAGGATATTGCCGCTGTCTTCGAGTCGGACCCCGCCGCCCGCTCCTACTTTGAGGTTCTCTTCTTATATCCCGGGCTACAAGCCGTGTGGGCGCATCGCCTGAGCCACTGGCTCTGGCGTCACCGCATGCCCTTGTTGGCGAGATTCATTTCGCAAGTGGCGCGACTGTTTACTGGCATTGAGATTCACCCCGGCGCCGAGCTTGGACGCCGTCTCTTCATCGACCACGGCATGGGTACGGTGATCGGCGAGACCGCCGTGGTCGGCGACGACGTCACCCTCTATCAAGGCGTAACGCTGGGCGGGACTGGCAAAGAGAAAGGTAAGCGCCATCCCACCATCGGCAGCCGCGTCTCCATCGGGTCCGGCGCCAAACTGCTGGGCAACATTACCATTGGAGACAATTGCCGCGTAGGCGCCGGTTCCGTCGTGCTGCGGAATGTCCCCGCCAACTCCACCATCGTCGGCGTGCCTGGGCACATCGTTTTACGCGACGGGAAACGCGTGGTTATCACCGACCCCAAAGACATTCGGGACCCGCTGTCGGATGTAATCATCAAGCTGGCCGCGGAACTGCATGAGTTGCGCGAGAAGTTTCAGCAGCACTCGCATAATGCGCTGGGCGCTGAGCCTGATCTGTCATTCGATGAAGACAGGGCGACTGCGAACATCTCTCCCCAAGAGTTGTTCCAGGATGACTACCAGATCTGAGAAGCAGTGGTCAGTGATCAGTGATTATCAGTGATCAGTGATTATCAGTGATCAGTGATTATCAGTGATCAGTGATTATCAGTGATCAGTGCTCAGTAAGTACACGTTCGCGACCTGCTTGGTTTCACTGGCCACCGATCACTGCCCACTGGCCACTGCTCTACTGCCTCAACCCCATCCAGCTTTCCGAGACCACCAGGGAATTGCCGGGATTGTGCGGATCGTACTTCACCGACGTGGGCAGGCCCAATCGGCAGGAATGCAGATTGATCCATTGGCGCAGATAGGTAACGTCCTGCGAGCACTCGTACGATACGCCCGCCACGTCGTATTTATAGATGAGCAACACAGCGGCATGATGGCCGTCGTTCGGCTCCATCTCCTGCACATCGATGACGGTTCCATCAGTGATGCGTCCGATGCCGTCGAGCCAGGTGCGGCGTTCGCGTTCCAGTTCTGCAGGCCCTTTGGGCTTGCGCCGCAAAAGCGCGTACGCGCTAATGGCAACGGCTGTGCCGCCAGCAACAACCAGCGAATAGAGTCGCAATGAATCCATACTAAAGATGAGTGAAGGCAGCCAGCAGCTGCCAATTCTGTTTTCGTTATCAGAATATGACGGAAGCGGCGTCTGCGGAAGTGGGTGCAGGGGTACCGAGGTGCGAGCCTGTGGAAAACTAAGAGCAGTGATCAGTGATCAGTAAACAACCCACCGGAGCTACGCACCGGAAAACGCATTTCGTTTTACTGGCCACTGCCCACGTTCTTTTCTATTTCTGCTTGCAAACAAATTCCCGAGCCATCTCCCCGAAATTGCCTTCTGCCACCTGGCCGAACTGATCGTCGCGGTGAGTTTTTTTGCTGACCACGAGCTGGCCGCTACGATCACGCGAGTAAAACCATTCGGAGTTTGGCACGACGCTGCCGCTGGCGCAGTTGAACCGAACCCGCGCCCGCAGTTCCACAAAGGGGCCGCCCTGTGGCAACTTCAGAGGCTCTTTGTATTGCACGCGGATCCATGCGGTGCGCAGACCGTTTTTCCGCGCCGTGACCGAGCTGACCAAAACCTGGTCACCACCGGCGGTCGCGCCGATCTGTCGCCAGTCGCCCGCGGCCAGCACCACCAGTCCAACGAGCAGGACCGGGGCCAGCACCACGATCACGAAGATAAACAGTCCCTTCTTTATGGGAGACACGGATAAGGGCATAAGAACGCCGGAGACACTTTGGGGCAAAAAGCGATTTCTGTCAACTGGGGCAATCTGGGTACGCCTGAGTTTGGAAAATGCTTATGTGGGGACAGCCGCCCTCGGCTGTCCGGTCGAGCGAAGCTCGACGGTTACTTCGCCTCGACTGGCAAACTAAGCCATTTCCAAATTTGCGGTCAATGGTCAGGGATCGAAGTACCCACTGTTCACTGACTACTTGCTACTGAGTTCTGATAAAAGTTCAGAGCAGGTGGCAGATCGTCTGCTATGGTTGACTGCTGCGCGGAGGATGGGCCTATATGGAAACCCTTTACTGCCTGAATATGGAATCGGCGATTGGACCGTTGTTTCTGGCGGCTTCCGCGCAGGGCCTGGTCGCACTGGAATTTGATGCCCGATTGCCCGGACAACAATCGATTCGTCCGAACCCGCGCCATCTTCGGAAAGAAAAGAACGGCTTCACGTTCGAAGATTCCCGTCGCGTGATGCTGCCGTACATAAACGAGCTGGAAGAATATTTTTCCGGCAGGCGGCGCGAGTTCACTTTCCCCCTTGATCTTCGCGGTACAGATTTTCAGCTTGCCTGCTGGCGCGCTCTGTTGACGATTCCTTACGGAGAGACGCGCAGCTACGCCGATGTTGCCCGCGCTGTGGGCAAGCCGAACGCGTTTCGCGCCGTCGGCATGGCTAACAATCGCAATCCCATTGCGATCGCCGTTCCCTGCCATCGCGTGATCGCCTCCGACGGCACGCTCTGCGGCTACGGCGGCGGCCTTGGCGTGAAGCGCAAACTGCTCGAACTGGAAGGCGCGCTGACAGGGGTGCTGGCAGCGTAGCAGCCAGTTGTGCGACTGAGATTCGTATCAGGGCACGCCTTCAGGCGCAGCATTCCGATAACAAAATCCTTTGACGACATCTAACAACAACAGCGCATCCGCTCTTCGAAAAGCCAGCCTCTTCTATCTCGTCTTCGTAATGTTTTCCTACACGACAGGCGGTCCATTCGGACTCGAAGACATGGTCACGACTTCGGGACCTGGGATGACGCTGATTTACCTGCTGGTGCTGCCGTTTTTCTGGTGCATCCCGGTCTCGCTGGTGTCGGCGGAGCTGACCACCGCAATGCCCGTCGAAGGCGGCTTCTACCGCTGGACCCGCGAAGCTTTTGGAGATTTCTGGGGATTTCTTGCGGGATGGTGGAACTGGTCCGCGTCGTTCTTGCTGGGCGGAGCCTACGCCGTTCTCTTCACTGACTATCTCGTCTACTACTTCCCCTCGATCACGGGATGGAAGCATTACATCGTTTCCGTGGCGCTGATTGCCGTGATTACGTGGGTCAACGTGCGTGGCATTCAAATGGTGGGGAAGGTCGCGACAGCACTCGAGATTTTTATTTTTGTGCCGGTGATGACAATGATCGTGATGGCATTCATGCGCTGGCATCACAATCCGTTCGTTCCCTTGATCCCGCCGCACCAGCCAACGTTCAAAATCTTCGGCGTAGGACTGGCGCTGGGCTTGTGGTTATATTCCGGATACGAGCAGCTCTCGACCGTGGCCGAAGAAGTCGAAAACCCGCAACGGGCTTATCCGCGGGCGTTGGCGCTGGTCGTGCCGCTCTCGATTGCGGCATATTTTTTGCCCACGCTTGCGGGACTGGCCTCGGCTGGAGAGTGGCAGAACTGGCATACAGGATTTTTTTCCGACGCGGCGCGACTGATCGGAGGACCGTGGTTCGGCACCTGGATGACGCTGGCCGCAATGGTCGCGAACGTCGCGCTCCTCAACAGCACCGTCCTCACCACGACGCGCATGCCCTTCGCCATGGCCGAAGACGGATACCTTCCCGCGATTCTTACGCGCAAGCATTCGCGGTATGGTACGCCCTGGCTGGCGATCGTTGTGTCTGCCGTCATTTATGGACTGCTGGCCTGGCAGAGTCTTGGCCAGCTTATCTCGGTGTACATCTGGCTACGCTCGGCCACGACGGTTCTGACGGTGCTTTCCGCATGGAAACTGCGCCGCACGCGCCCCGAGATGCCGCGAGCGTTCGTGATTCCCGGCGGGCGCGTTGGCTTGTTATACGTAGTGGCTGGTTTACGCGGCAGTGCGGCGAAAAGGTGTTCCAGCTGCACATGCTGACCGCTGATGCGGATGCCATGTGCGGCGGTTCTAAGGGGTGGCGCTACGCGACGAACGCCTCCGCTGACCTGCGGGTTGGTGGCCATTTCGGGTCGACTGGCGGGCGAGATAAATCGATTTAACCTAGGAGTCTAAAGACCCTATTTTCATGGAGATACCGCCCTACTTTTGCACAGATAAAGTCCCTAATAAACTACTTACAATGAATCGCTTGGGAGCATTTTAACCATTATTTGTGCAGATGAACAGGGTCTCGGTTCTTGAGATTGCGCCAAATGAGAACTGGATATACAATTACAATGTGTATCTAGGAGGGTACAATGCGAGTCTCCAGATGGGGCAACAGTCTAGCCGTTCGTCTACCCTCCGCTATCGTCGAGGCGCTGGAACTCAAAGAAGGCGACCACATCGAGATTCGACTTGCGGGCGACCGCACCTTCGAAGTCGGGCGCGATCGTCTCCGTCAACGCGCGTTGGATAGCCTGCGCAAGCTGGCGCGCCCCTTGCCCGCCGGCTTCGTCTTCGACCGCGAAGAAGCGAATGAGCGATGAATGAAGAACGATGAGCGATAAGGCGTTCCTCGACACCAACGTTCTGATCTACGCCATCGCCAAGGATGATCCCCGCAGATCGCGTGCCGAGGAGTTGCTTGCCGCAGGCGGCGTGATCAGCGTGCAGGTGTTGAACGAGTTCGTCTCAGTCGCACGCCGCAAGCTTCACATGTCATGGGAGGAAGTGATTGAGGTGCTCGATGCGATTCGAGTGCTGTGTCCGTCTGCGGTTCCAATCACGCCGGATTCGCATGAGTCAGCTTTGAAGATCGCGCAACAGTATGGCTATGGCATCTATGATGCCCTGATCGTTGCGGCTGCACTCGGTGCGAAGTGCTCAACGCTTTATTCGGAAGACTTGCAGGATGGCCAGATCATCGGGAGGTTGACCATTCGCAACCCGTTCCGGTGATTTGGCCTGTCCCTGCTAAGCCCAACTTGGCTGTCGAATCGTTCAGTAGCAAGCAAGCTTCGTCAAGGACGCCGGTAGAGCGGGCTCACCTTACAGGTAGTGCGTCCTCCCTGATCTACGAGTTGGCAGCCTCGGCAAAAATCTGAGCTTCCGATCTCAAACGGCCCGCGGATGCTGTAGCGTATCTTGGTGTCGTCATCAATCACGTAGACGAATGGACATCCGCCCGCCGTACTAATGACCTGCTGAATACGCTCACTCGCACGGCGAAGATTCGCGTTGATAGAGAACATCTTCACACCGCCGACGGATTCGATTGGTTGTACGACCTCAGGAGATCTCGAAGAAGTTCGTAGAGTTCGGGATGAAGGTGCGCATCTATCCTGATTTGATCGACTTTATCGATCCGAATCGGGGCTTGGCTCCAGGGCATAGTAGATCTCCAGTCAAAGGAGTCTTACGGCAAAGGCCCAATGGAACGCTCATCCTACCTCTGGAACAGCAGTTGCACAAGCTTTTTTGCTGGGCCGTCGCACCGACTGTTCAGCTCACCCAATCCAGAAACTTGTACCACATTCCCGCGAACGGCAAAAACCACGGCTTCCCGTTGTACAACCCGAGCGGCGCTCCGGGAAACGGAATACCCACGAAGGGATTCTCAGGCTTATCGCCTGACATTAGTTCTGCCATCTTCTGGCCTTGATACGTGGCCATGGCGACGCCGTGACCGGCGTAGCCGACGGCGTAGTGCATGCCATCGATCTGTCCGGCGTGAGGCATGATATCGAAGGCGAAATCGAGCGTGCCTCCCCAGACGTAATCAACCTTGACGTCGCGCAGTTGGGGATAGACGTCGATCATGCCGCGGCGCAAAATTTCGGCGCTGCGGCGGATGGTCTGATCGTTCTCGGGGAAGAAGGCGGCGCGGCCTCCGAACAACATGCGGCGGTCGGGCGTGAGGCGGTAGTAGTAGAGATAATTCTTCGAGTCGTAGATCATTCGCTTGCGCGGGCTGAGTTCGCGGGCCAGCGCTTCCGGGAGGACTTCGGTTGTGATAATGAACGAACCGATGGGGATGAGTTTCTTCTGCAACGCGGGAGTTGCCCGACCGGTGTAGCCGCTGGTGCCGACGAAGACTTCGCGCGCCCACAGCGAGCCGCGAGAGGTTGTGATTTTCCATCCTGCCTCACCTTGGCTCGATTCGCGCTGCAAGCCTTCAACGCGCGTGTGCTCGCAGATTTCCGCGCCGGCTTTCA
>WNFD01004488.1_pt1 | contig 13990 bp, 11 predicted proteins | sample 5400491 | NCBI WGS metagenome assembly WNFD01 (sample SAMN13153343, study PRJNA577476) | soil metagenome | isolation source: 120 cm saprolite under Douglas fir tree site 2 hole 2 replicate 2 | place: USA:California | collected 2015-04-18
AGCAGAATGGTCGAGCCGAAGGTGACGGGGCCACCGATGACGTCGCTGACGCGCACGTCGGCATTCGCAGCCCAGGCTTCACGGACCGGCTTCGCGGCGCTGATGAGACGCCATGTCAGGTGGATACCGATCGCCAACCGCAGCAACAGCATCGCTGTGACAGCTGCGTAGACTGCCGTCGCGACGGCCCGCCAACTGACGGATGCGACATGTTCGGCGCCAACTGCGCCCGAGGCGCCGAGATCCGAAGGCAGCGACTCCTGCGACAGCTCCGGCAACGAGGTCTGAGCGGGCCACAGATTGTCCGGCGCCGACACCGGGACCGGCGACGGGTGCAGAGCGATGGTCACGGTGGTCCAATGCATCAAAAGCGGCATCGACAACGATGCCAGCAGCACCAGGACCCAGGATGTCATCTGGACGTGCGGGTTCCGGACACGAAGAAGATGTAAGCCGATCCACACGGCGCCGCCCAGCAGCAAGGAGCGCAGCGCCGACTCCGCGACAATCGCCAGCATCATTTCTTCCCTCCCTTCGCCTTCGCTTTTTCGTTCGCCTTTTCGTTCGCCTTCGCGTTCGTCTTGGCCTTCGCGACCTTGTCGGCGAGCATGCGCAACTGCCGTTGGTCGAGCATCGCGGTATCGACCATGCCGACCAGCACCTCTTCGACCGAACCGTTGCAGAACCAGTCGACGACGCGCTGAACGGCTTTCGCCGCCACCCGTCCGCGCGGCTCGGCTGCCTGGTAGACATAGGTCCGCCCATCCACCGTGTGGGTCGTGTAGCGCTTCTCTTCCAATCTTCGCAGCACGGTGCGAACGGTCGATTCCTTAAGCGGACGCGAAAGCCGCTCGCGCACGGCCTCGGCCGTCACGGGACCGCCGGCCCAAACCAGCTGCATGACCTCCCGTTCGAGGTCGCCGAGTTCGGGCAGGCTGTCGTTCATTTGGCGATGTCCTTCTTCGAATTCCTGGTTTCGTCGTAACGCTACCAAGCGTCGCACAGGGGACGGCGTTCCGCAATCCTGCTTCCCCATCGACGCTCTCCATTTTTCTGCCGCCGCCCCGCCGGCCGAGGCCGCGGCATCTTCGCAAACGCAAAATCGCCGTCCGCTGAAAGCCGCCCATGCCTGCGGATTCGCGCAGGTTGAGGGCGCGTTTCGCGCCGGCTTGACGCGTGGTTTACTTCCGCGTATGTTACGCATCGTAGCACTACATGAAGTCGCATATCAATGACCGACGACGCCCCCCACCGTGATGAACGCGAACGCGAGATCGCCCGCGGGGCGAAGGGAGCGCTCGACCGGCTCTGCGCCGGGTCCCTCGGTGAGGTGCTGATCGGCATGGTGGATGCGCGCAGGCTCGACCGGGGGACGCTGCAACGCCTTGCGGCGCGCATCGCGCAGGCCAGGGACGAAAAAGAGCGCGGGAAATAAGGAGGGAAGACGTCATGCCGGAGATCGTCGTTCGGGCCGCGATCGGCACGCAGATCCTGGCGCTGGCGGTTCAGCTCGGCCTGTGGACGCTCCGCGTGCACCGGCCGAGGCTGCTGCTTTTTGCCTGGACCGCGGTTCTGATCACCTCCATGGCAATGCTGGCAACCTTGTCGGCCATGTCCGCTTCTGGCGTGGGCCCCGTGCGCGCATCGGAGCCGCATTGGATATTGGCAGGGAGCGAATGGCCGGCCGGAATCTATCTTTCCGTAACCGCGCTGCTTCTTCTGCGCCTGCTGTGGCGCCTGGCCTTGTCCCTGAGAATGCTGCGCGCGACGCGGCCAGTCGCGGCCGACTGGGCCATCGGCGGCAAATTGCGAACAAGCACCTGGATCGGCGCGCCGGTCACGGTCGGCCGCCATATTCTGCTGCCGGCGGAGTGCGTCAACTGGGACGCGCGCAGGCGCTGCGCGATCCTCGCGCACCAGGCCGCGCAGGTGGCGCGCGGTGACTTCCATGTCCAGCTTCTGTCGCAGCTCCACCGCTCGGTGTTCTGGTTCAGCCCGCTTTCCTGGTGGCTGCACGGGCGGCTGACCGCGCTTTCGGAACTGGCAAGCGACGACGCCGCGGTCGCGGCGCTGGGCGATCGTCCGTCCTATGCGGCGATCCTGCGCGACATCGTGCGGCTGCCGGGGATTTCATTCATGGGCGTGAGGATGGCACGTGCCGCGACGCTCCGCCGCCGCATCGCGCGCCTCATGACCGACGATCAGCCGAACGCCAGTCACGCAAAACGGGAAGGAATCCACCATGAAGAGAATGGCCGTTATCCCGTCGCTCGCAATATCCGGCATCGTCCTGTCGTCCGGTTTCACGACCGCCTCGGCCACCAAAATGAACGGCCGATGCTGCGCGTCGTCTGACGGCGGCGCGGGAATGATGAGGAGATAGCGATCCGGGAAACCACCGGCAGTCAGGGCCTTCACATGCGTATGTTGCTGATCGCTTTCGCGCTGATATGGCCCGGGCAGTTGCTCGCGCAATCGCCCGTGACCTCGCTCGCCGATGGTCGCGACGGCGTCATCTTGTTCGCAAGCTCGACACCGGCCGGCCTCGATCGCTATCTGGAAGCTATTCAAGCGCTCGAAACGGTGGTGAGCGGAGAGCTGCGCCTTCCCGCCGGCACCGAGCGGGTACCGGCGGTCGTGCTGAGCCATAGTGCCGGCGGCGTCGCGGAGGACCGCGACCTCGCCTGGGCCGAGCGGTTTATCTCGATCGGCATCGCCGTCTTCATCGTCGACAGCTTCACGCCGCGCGGGGTCAAGGGCTTTGCCAACCAGCCGTCGTTCGCCGCGAGCGTCGCCGACGTCTACGCCGCGCTTCGCCTGCTCGTGACCCATCCGCGGATCGATCCGGCCCGCATCGCGCTGATGGGATTCTCGCGCGGCGGCACCGTGGCGCTGACCGCAGCACTCGAGCCGGTGCGCCGCGTCGGGGCGCCCAACGGCGCACGGTTCGCAGCTCACGTCGCGCTCTATCCCGGCTGCAACACGCGTTATCTCGCGGACAGGATCACGGGGGCGCCGATGCTGATGCTGCTCGGAGAGGCCGACGATCAGGCACCGCCCGAGCCGTGCCGGCGCTACGGCGAATGGTTCCGCGACAGAGGCGCTCCGATCAAGGTGGTCGTCTACCCGGGCGCCCATCACCTGTTCGACGGCATCGAGCCGCTGCATTTCATCGCCCAGGCGACCACGGCGGGGAGTTGCGACGCCGAATACGACATCGAGGCCCGCGAGCTGCGCCGCACCGACACCGGTGCCGTGCTTGTTGGCGGCGACGCCGGGAGCTATTTCCGGACCTGCTCGTCCCGCGGCGTCCATATCGGCGGCGATTCAGACGCGCGCGCCGGCGCCAAGCGCGAGATCGCCGCCTTCTTCAAGGCCACGCTGCGATCGCAATGGGTCCGGGATGCGGCGCATCCTTGAATCATCCAGATGCCAACAGGGGAATGCCGCTCCGCACATCGAGTAACATCGCCAATTTCGCCGGTGCGGGCCGTGGGACTTGAGGACCATGTCTCGATTCTGTTCAAGCCGGGTTGATAGAGCTCTCGAGGCCGGACGATCTCTCGTCCGGCCATGCGCAAACACAAATACGACAGAGATCTGAAATGTCAGCACGCCCTTTAATCCCGCGCCGGACTTTGTTCGATAACCCGACCTTCTTCGGCGCCAAATTGTCACCAGACGGTCAATTATTATCGTGGCTTGCTCCGGTTGATGGCGTGCTGAACGTCTGGGTGTCGCCGGTCGACAGTATTGCGGCCGGGCAACCCGTTACACGCACCAAGGGCCGGCCGATCACCTGGCAGGATTGGAGCCCGGACGGGCGATACATCATGTTTCTCAACGACGAGAACGGAGACGAAAATCTGCACCTGTTCGTTGTTGATCCCTTCAGTTCCGAACTCCGCGACGTCACGCCCTTCGCCAATATCCGCGCCATGCCGACATATTGGTCACACGTTGTCCCTGACAGCATCGCAATCAATATCAACGATCGCGACTCGCGCTGGCACGACGTCTTTCTCCTTGATCTTGCGAGCGGCCGACGCACTCTCATCTGGGAAAACCGGCAGGAGTTCGATTTCGTCGGGCTCGACTGGCAGTTGAGGCCGCGGCACGCCCGCGGCAATGCTCCCGACGGGGGATCGCGGCTTTGGCGTCTCGATGGCGAGATGGTCACGCATTGGCGCGATGTCCCGTATGACGCCAACGCGAGCACGGGAGTCTGGATGTTCGACGCCAGTTGCAATCACGTTTACATGAACTCGAGCATCGCGCAGGATAAATCAGCTCTGGTACAGATCGATTGGTCGACCGGCGAAGAGAGAGTGTTGTTCAAGAGCGAACGCGCCGATGCTACCGACATCATTTTCAATGCCCGGACATTCGAGCCGGAGGCGGCTTGCGTCGATCCCGGTCGGCAGGAATGGACGGCTTTGATACCCGCGGTCGCAACGGAGCTTGACTTGATAAAGGCGCGCCTTCCCGGGCACGCCTTCCATGTTCAAAGTCAGGCTGATGATAATCGCCGCTGGATCATCGTAAGTTATACGCCAGAGCAGCCCGCCACCTATCATCTCCTTGATCGGGACAAACAGACCCTTACCGAGTTGTTCACGGCCCGACCGGAATTAAAGCCGTACCGCCTGGCGCCGATGCACGCGGTGGAGGGCAAATCGCGCGACGGCCTCACGCTCGTCTCGTATTTGACACTGCCGGCTGATATCGAGGGCGATCGCCCGCCGCGTCCGTTGCCAATGGTCCTGATCGTTCATGGAGGTCCATGGGGCCGAGATATCTTTGGCTATCGCGGCGATCATCAGTGGCTGGCTGATCGGGGTTATGCGGTCCTCTCGGTCAACTATCGCGGCTCGACCGGTTTCGGTAAGGCGTTCGTTGCCGCAAGTGAAAAAGAGCACGCCCGCAAGATGCATGATGACCTGATCGACATGGTGGAGTGGGCCGTCGATGAAGGCATCGCACAAAAGGACAAGATCGCGATCTTCGGCACGTCCTATGGCGGCTTGGCTTCGTTTGTCGGCGCGACATTCACGCCAGACGTTTTTTGCTGCTCCGTTCCAGTGGTCGGTATTTCAAACTTGCAAACCCTGCTTGAGTCCATGCCGCCCTACTGGGCCGGCTTCGCGGAATACATGTATCGCAGCTACGGCGATCCACGTACGGAGGAAGGCCGCCAATTGCTCGCTGAACGCTCGCCCATCAACAAGGTTGAGAATATCAAGAAGCCCATGCTGATCTTTCACGGCGCCAACGATGTGCGCTGCAAGGTAGCGGAAAGCGACACGATCGTCGCCGCGATGCAGGCGAAAAATATTCCGGTGACCTACATCGTTTATCCGGATGAGGGGCACGGATTCCAAAAACCAGCCAATCGGATTTCCTACATCGCATTCGCCGAGGCGTTTTTCGCCCGGCATCTCGGCGGCGACTTTGAAGCCGCCGGCCGCGATCTTGACGGCTCGAGTCACGAGGTTCGTGCTGGCGCCGACGCCTTGACGGACCTGGGTGTGATCTGACTCTCCGTGATTGTACTCCTATGGGCAGCTTTGCTCGATCAGGTGTTCAGCCCGGCGGCTCGATCACCGTCGCGACGCCCGGCTCCAGCAGTTTCAGCCGCTTGCCGAACCCGAGCGTATCGAAGGTCGCGCGCAGATCCTGCGCGCTCTGGCGGAAATGCGCCCAGCCGTCGGTGTGCACGGGCACGATCACCGCGTCGGGAAAGGCGCGCGCGGTCTCGATCGTGTCGTTGGTGTCCATGGTGAGATGGAAGGGGCCGCGGGTCTGCGCCGCGCCCGCGAATGGCAGCACCACGCCGGCCTTGAAGCGCCGCGCGACCTCGGCGACGCCGTCATAATAGACGGTGTCGCCGCTGACATAGATCGGCGCGCTCGCCGTCGAACTCAGCACGAAGCCGATCACGTCGCCCGACAAGGGCTCGATTCCAGCCGGTCCATGACGCGCCGGGGTCGCGGTGACGGTGAGCGACTTGCCGTTCTTGCTCAATTCGGCCGTGGCCCAGGGCGCGAGCCCTTCGGCGTGATGGCCGAGCCGCTTCGCGCCGGCCTCGGTGGTCAGGACGCGCCTGGCCTGCTTGAGAAAATTCTTGCCGGAATGATCGAGATTGTCGGAATGCTGATCGTGGCTGAGCAGCACGGCGTCGATCTCGCCGATCTTGTCGGCGCCAAGCGCAGGACCTGCAAGCTTTTCCAGTTTCACATGCGGCAGTTGATAGGCGCCGGGCCCGTCGAAGGTCGGATCGGTGAGGAGCCGGAAGCCGTCGATCTCGATCAGCGCGGTCGGGCCGCCGATCAGCGTGATGGCCAGCGTCATGGTTTACTCTCCTGCCAAGATTTACTCGCCTGCAAAGGCGCGGCAGCCGGTCGGGTCACCAGATAAATTCCCAGCGCCACCGGAAGCACTCCCAGGAGATCCCTGAACTCCACATGTTCGCCGAGCACCATCCAGGCAAACAGCATCGCAAGCGGCGGCATCAGGAAATGATAGGCACTCGCCGCGGTCGCTCCACACACTTTCAGGAGATGAAACCACAGGAGATAGGCGAGGATCGAGCCGCCCAGCACCAGGAACGCGAAGGCGGCGGCGAGCCGCGCGCTCGGCACGATGTCGCCGGCGTCGGCAAAGGTGAACGCGAACGGCAGCAGCGCGAATCCCGCGGTCAGATTCTGCACGCCATTGCCGATCCACAGCGAGCCTTGCGGCGCCAGCACCTTGAACAGGATCGTGCCGGCCACGATCGACGCAAGCGAGGCCAGCGTGAAGAGAATGCCGTGCAGGCTGTCGGCGCCGACGGACATGCGGTGCCAGACGATGAGGCCGACGCCCAGGATCCCGAGCAAGAGCCCTGCGATCTTGCGCCAGGTCAGCCGCTCGCCGAGAAACAATGCGGCCAGCGCCGCCGTGAACACCGGATTGGCGGAGACGATCAGGCCGCCAAGGCCGGCGGAGACCGACTTCAGCCCGGTATAACCGAGGCCGAGATAGAGCGCGTTGTTGGCGACGCCGAGAATGGCGAACACCATGACGTCGCGAAATGACAGCGGCGACGCATCGCGGCGAAACGCTGAGATCGCCAAGATCAAAATACCCGCGAGCAGGAACCGCGCGGAGAGCAGGATCGGCGGCGGGCAATCGGTGACGCCGATCTTGCCGGCGACGAAGGCGAAGCTCCAGAGCAGGCAGAACAGCGTGATGTAAAGCGGCAGCGGATTGAAGCGGGCTTGGGATACGGGAACCGAGGGCGCGAGCGACATGACGGGATCTCTTGGGACGTTTTCTGCCCTTGATCTAGGCGATCGCCTTGCCATTTGGAAATTAAATGATAGACTTGTTTTCAGTGGAAAATCGAATAGGACGCTATTCAAAATAGGTTGCCCATGCTCGATCTCGACCTGTTGCGCAGTTTCGTCTCCGTCGTCGACGCGGGCGGCTTCACACGTGCGGGCGAGCGCGTCCACCGGACCCAATCAACCGTGAGCCAGCAGATCAAGCGGCTGGAGGAGGATGTCGGCCAGCCGCTGTTGATCCGCAACGGCAAGGAGGTGACGCCGACCGAAGCCGGAGAGCGGCTGCTTTCCTATGCGCGGCGGCTGTTGTCGCTGGCGGAGGAAGCGCGCGACGTGGTGACCCGGCCGGGCCATGAGGGCGCGGTGCGGCTCGGCATCCCCGAGGATTTCGCAGCCTACCGGCTGGCGAAATTATTGGCGTCGTGCTCCCGCAAGGGTGCGGGCTTGAGGCTTCACGTGCGCGCCGACCAGAGCCTTGTCCTCAAGCGCGATCTGGAACGCGGCGAGCTCGACCTTGCGTTACTCAAGCGCGACGCCGGCGAGAAGGGCGGCATCGCGACGTGGCCGGAGCGCGTGCACTGGGTCACCAGCAAGACCCATCCGATCGATCTGACGATCGGCTCCGTGCCGCTGATCGGCTTTCCCGGCGGCTGTCTCTATCGGGCGCGCGCGATCCATGCGCTGGAGAGCGCCGGGCGGAGCTGGCACATGGCCTATACCTCGTCGAGCCTCGCCGGCATTCAGGCCGCGGTCGCCGCGGGCATGGGCCTGTCCATTCTGTCCGAGATGGCGATCCAGGCCGAGCATCGCGTGCTCACCGCCAGGGACGGTTTTACACCGATCGACAAGACCGAGGTCGCGCTGGTGGCCGCGGCCCATGCCAACCCCGCGACCCTGCGGCTCGCCGATCGCCTCGCCGAGTTCTGCGACACCGTGCAGGCGAAGGCGGCGTAGTTAGTGATAGTGGGTAGGAGGTCCAACGCCTCTGCAGGCTAGTCTGGACAACGCAACTAATAGCAGCGCGAAGCAGCGATACTGTGCAGGCGGTTGTCGCCGAGCACATGCGCCATGAAGCCGAGCGACTGGAAGATTTTCGCAAACGCCGCGTCGCGGATGCTGAGGCCCCCCGCGTAAGCTCCGAACGCGGGCATCACGGCGCGCTCACCGTCACTGGCGAAACAGCGCCGCTCCATCGCGCGGCCGCGGGTGGCGACGCGCGCCTTGGGATGCAGATGGCCGGCGATTTCGCCGAACGCGCCGCTCGGCTCGTGACGAAACGCGATTTGGCCGATCGCGACTTCATTCGCGACCATGCCGCCGAGATCGCTCGGCAGTGCCGGATCGTGATTGCCCGAGATCCAGATCCAGTCGCGGCCCGCCTGCAGCGCCGTCAGCGTATCGCGATCGGCATCTGACAATCGCGCATGAGCGTCGCGGTCATGAAAGCTGTCGCCGAGCGCGATCACCATGCGCGGATCGTGCCGCGCGATGACGGCCGCGAGCCGGCCGAGCGTCGCGACGGTATCGTAGGGCGGCAGCAGCACGCCACGCTGCGCGAAGCTCGAGCCTTTTTCCAGATGCAGGTCGGAGACGACGAGCAGGCGCTGCTCTTCCCAGACCAGCGCGCCGGAGAGATCGGCAAGCATGGCGACGCCTGCAACGTCGAGCGCGCCTTGGGAGATCACTGAGCGAACCAATTGCTCCGTCATGGCCGGGCGTCGTCCCGGCCATCCACGTCTTGGATGCGAAAGCAAGACGTGGATGCCCGGAACACCTGTGCGAAGACGCGCTTCGCGCTTTTGCCCGGGCATGACGATGTGGATAGATTGGAGCCCCTTAAATTCATCTTATCTGCTATCTACGACGTCGCCTCTTTGACGAGTTCATCGGCGGCTTCCGCCAGCAACTCGTCCGATGCTTCGCCATAAACCGACTCGCGGCCGATTTCCAGCATCACCGGCACCGCGAGCGGCGAAACATGGTCGAGTTCCCGATGGATGATTCGTCCCGTGATTCGCGCGAGCATATCACCAAGCCGGCGAAGATCGAGCAGCCCCGTTGCCGCATCGGCGCGCGCCGCGCGCAACAGCACATGATCGGCCTGATGCTTGCGCAGCACCTCGTAGACCAGATCGGTCGAGAACAGGACCTGACGCCGGCTCTTCTCCTCATCGGTAAAGCGCCGCGCGATCAATCCCGAGATCAAGGCGCAATTGCGGAAGGTGCGTTTCATCAGCGCCGATTCGGCGAGCCAAGCCTCGAGATCGTCGCCCAGCATGTCCGGATCGAACAGCGCGTCGAGATCGAGCATGCCGTGCCGGATCATGAACGACATGTCGCCAAGCCCCCAGATCGCGACCGCATATTCGTTGGCGACGAAGCCGAGCGGCCGGGCGCGGGCGCGCTCCAGCCGCCGCGTCAACAGCATGCCGAGCGTCTGGTGCGCGAGCCGGCCTTCGAAGGGATAGCAGATCAGATAATGCTTGTTGCCGCGTGGAAAGCTCTCGACCAGAAGCTCGCGCTTGCCGGGCACGCGCGAAAAATCCCGCTGCAATGTCAGCCAGTCGCGCACCTGGTCGGGCAGCGCGCGCCAGGCGCGCGCGTCGTCGAGCAAATGGCGCACCCGTTCGGCCAGATAGGTCGACAGCGGAAACTTGCCGCCCATGTAGGACGGCACCTTCGCGTCCTTGTCATTGGCGCGGGAGACGTAGACCTGGTCCTCGACCAGCGCCTCATAGCGCACGACCTCGCCGCCGAACACGAAGGTGTCGCCGACCACCAGTCCTTCGATGAAATATTCCTCGATCTCGCCGAGCATGCGCCCGCCGCGCGCGATCGCGCCGGTCGATCCTGAGCCTACCCCGCGCGAGCGCACCAGCCGCACCTTCAGCATCGCCTCCTCGACGATGGTGCCAACATTGAGGCGATAGCTCTGCCGCACCTTGGGATTGGTAACGCGCCAACGGCCTTGCTTGTCCTGCTTGATGCGGGCGAAGCGTTCATAGGTCTTCAGCGCGTAGCCGCCGGTGGCGACGAAATCGACCACGTCGTCGAAATCGCGGCGGGTGAGGCTCGCATAAGGCGCGGCCGTCAGCACTTCGGCATAAAGTTCATCGGCAAGAAACGGCTCGCCGCAGGCGCGGCCGAGCACGTGCTGTGCCAGCACGTCGAGCGCGCCGGTGCGCAGCGGCGGCGTATCCTGCGCGTTGTCGGCGATCGCGTCGATCGCGACGGCGCATTCCAGCACCTCGAAGCGGTTGGCCGGCACGAGGACGGCACGCGAGGCCTCGTCGATGCGGTGATTGGCGCGGCCGATCCGCTGCATCAGGCGCGAGGAGCCTTTCGGCGCGCCGATATTGATGACGAGGTCGACATCGCCCCAGTCGACGCCGAGATCGAGCGAGGAGGTGCAGACCACGCCGCGCAATTTGCCGGCCGCCATCGCGTCCTCGACCTTGCGGCGCTGGGCGACGTCGAGCGAACCGTGATGCAGGGCGATGGCGAGACCATCGTCGTTCATGCGCCAGAGATCCTGGAACAGCATCTCGGCCTGGCTTCTTGTATTGACGAAGACGAGCGTCGTCTTGTTGTGCTTGATCAATTCGTAGATCTCGCCGAGCGCGTGGCGCGCGGTGTGGCCGGCCCAGGGCAGTCGCTCCCTGGTGTCGAGCATCTCGACGATCGGCGCCGCCGCGCCGCCGGCCACGACGATATCGGCGGCGGTTGATTGCCCGTCGGGCTGCGGCACCAGAACACGCGCGAGCTGCTCCGGCTCGGCGACGGTCGCCGACAGCCCGATCGCGCGTATCTGCGGTGCCAGCGCCCACAGCCGTGCAAGTCCGAGCGAAAGCAGGTCGCCGCGCTTGGAGGTGACCAGCGCATGCAACTCGTCGAGCACGATGCGCTTGAGCGAGGCGAACAGAAACGGCGCGTCGTCGGAGGAGAGCAAAAGCGCCAGTTGCTCGGGCGTGGTCAGCAAGATGTCAGGCGGGTAGCGCCGCTGCCGCTGCCGCCGCGACACCGGCGTGTCGCCGGTGCGGGTCTCGACCTTGATCGGCAGATCCATCTCGGCGATCGGCGTCTCAAGATTGCGCGCGATGTCGACGGCAAGCGCCTTCAGCGGCGAGATGTAGAGCGTGTGGAGGCCGCGGCTGCGCTGCACGCCGCGGCCAGTGGATATGAAGGTTCGCCGGTCATCGCCGCCGGGATTTCCCGAAGAAGCGTGATCTCCCGAAGCAGCGCCCTGCTTCTCCCCTCCTCCCGCGCGCGCAGCGCGTGGCGGGGAGGGAGCGGAGAAAGTCGTAGAAGACAACTCCACTAAGGTCGGCAGAAATCCGGCCAGCGTCTTGCCGGCGCCGGTCGGCGCGATCAGGAGCGCGGAGCGGTCCTCGCGCGCTTTCGCAAGCAGCGCGAGCTGATGCTCGCGCGGCGACCAGCCGCGCGACGCGAACCATTTTTCGAAATGGTCCGGCAGCAGCGCGGTGGGTTCAGCCGAAGGCTCTGGCAAGGGACGAGGCGGCACACGGAAAAAGCTATGCACTCAGTGCGGCTTCGTCGAGGCCGGCGGCGGGCTAAATCGGCGCCACGAATTCACCTCGCCCGGCTTGCGGGAGAGGGAGAAGACCCATCACTCCGTCACCGGCCGGTCGGAAATGTCCCAGTCCTTGCCGTTGAAGATCGAGATGTAGAGCGTCTTCATCGGCGTGTAGTCCTCGGGCGTGTAGCTGTAGCTGACGCCGTCGAGGAAGAACGGCGAGTGGAAGCCAGCGAGGTGGTTGGCCTGCTTCAGCACGTTCTCCCGCGTCAGCTCGTCGCCGCAGCGGCGCAGGATTTCGGCCATGGTGACGACCTGACCGTAGCCGGCAAAGGCGATGGTGTTGTCGGGGTCGACATTGGGCAGATATTTCTTGCGCAACTCGTCGAACGCCATCACGTCCGGGTCGTTCTGCCAGCGCGGCACGCCGGCATCCTTGGCGTAGCGGATCGCGACGATGCCGGCGGCGTTCTCGAAGCCGGCGGCGCTGAGGATCGAACGGCCGGTCGAGCCGGCGGACAACAATTGCAGCGGCTTCCAGCCGAGCTCGGCGACTTTGCGGATCGATTGCGACGCCGCCTTGCCGGTGGTGATGTTGTAGAAGACATCGGCGCCCGACTTCGACAGATTGATCAATTGCGAATCGACGGTCGGATCGGAGAGATCGTAGGTCTGCTCCATGATGACCTGGGCCTTGCCGCCGGCATCCGCCAACACCTTCTTGAACGGCCCGAGGAAATCGCGGCCGAAATCATCGTTCTGATAGAGAATGCCGACCTTCGCCTCCGGCTTCGCGTTCAGGACGTGCTTGGCCAGAATCCGCGCTTCGGTCGGATAGAGCGGCAAGCCCGCCATGGTCCATTTGTTGTTCTTCGGATCGTTCCACTTCGACGCGCCGGTGTTGAGCAGAAGCTGCGGCACGCCCTTGGAATTGAGATATTTATGCACCGCGGTCTGCGGCGCGGTGCCGAGCGAGCCGAACAGCGCCAGCACCTCTTCCTGCTCGACCAGCCGCCGCGTCGCCTCGACGCATTTCGGCGCGCTGTAGGCGTCGTCCAGGGTCAGGAACTTGATCTTGCGTCCGTTGATGCCGTCCTTCTCATTCAGCATCTGGAAATAGGCCTCGCCGACCCGGCCCAGCACGCCATAGAGCGAGCCCGGGCCGCTATGCGGCACGGTCTGGCCCAGCTTGATCTCGGTGTCGCTCGCGCCGGCATCGTATTTCTTCTCGGCGGCCCAGACATAGGGCGCAGGCATCGCGGACGCGGCGATGGTGGCAAGCGCGGTGGCGCAGAATTCGCGCCTCGTTTGACGAGTTGTCATTGTCTGTTTCTCCCTGGAGCGCGATGACTTCAGGATGAAGCGCGCTCTGATTTATTTTCTTGAGCCTGTATTTTGCTGGCATTCAGGAGCGTCCGGCAATAGCCAAATTGCGGCCTTGCGCCGCAATTTGCTTTTCGAATAGCGCCTAGACTCAAGTTTTGGTGGCGACCACCGCAAGGCCGCGCACCGGCACATGATCCTCGGTGCGGGGCGAGGCTTCTTCAAAATGCAGGAGCGTCAGCCCGGCGGCTTCGATCGTCTCGCGGACATGGCCGGCGCCATGGGCATAGCGCAGACCCGCGCCAATGATGACACCATCACCGCCATGGGTCTCGACCGTGAAGGCGAGCAGGCCGCCCGGCGCCAGCACGCGCGCCGCCTCAAGAAGCACCGGCTTGAGATCGGGAACATAGACCATGGCATCGGCGGCCAGAATGAGATCGGCGCTCGCCTCCGGCCGTTGGCGCAGGCCCTCGACCATGTCGGCGACCTCCAGCGCGGCATAAAGCCCGGTGGCGCGCGCCTGCTCGATCATGCGCGGCGACAGGTCGATGCCAACAATCTCATCGACCTCCTTGGCAAAGGCCGCGGCGGCAAGCCCCGTGCCGCAGCCGAGATCGATGGCACGCTTGAAGTGAGCCGGCTTCTTCGCGGCCGATGGCACCGCGAGCACGGCCTTGAACAGCAATTGCGGGGCGCGGTAGCGGAGTTCGCCCAGCAAGGCCGCCTCAAAGCGTGGCGCATATTGATCGAACAGCGCCCGCACATAGCCCCGCGGCATCGCCGCCAGCTCTTCCGCGCCGAGCCG
>WNFD01004490.1_pt1 | contig 13984 bp, 9 predicted proteins | sample 5400491 | NCBI WGS metagenome assembly WNFD01 (sample SAMN13153343, study PRJNA577476) | soil metagenome | isolation source: 120 cm saprolite under Douglas fir tree site 2 hole 2 replicate 2 | place: USA:California | collected 2015-04-18
GATCTGTCGATGTATCAGAGCACGTCCTCAGAGAGGGCATCGATGCTCGCGGCCAGGTCGGCGGCTGTGGCTGGCCGCGCCGCCTGCTTCTGGTCGATCGCGGACGCGATCACCTCCCGGACGCCGGCGGGCAGGTTCGGCGAGATCTCCGGTGTGTGGGACAGCACCCGTCGCATCGCGAGCATCGTGTTGTTGGTCGGCAGTTCGCCGTACAGGCCGGTCCCGGTGAGAGCGCGGTGCAAGGTCGCGCCAAGGGCGAAGATGTCGGTCGCCCGTCCCGGCATCTCACCGCGGATGATCGCGGGATCGAGATACTCGACGGAGCCGGTGGACCCGAGCCCGGTTATGGTGAGCCCGGGCGCCAGGAGCTGGCTGAGGCCCAGATCGCTCAGCTTCGCGTGGCTGTCGTGCAGCATGACGTTGCCCGGCTTGATGTCGTTGTGCGCGATCCCCGCCTCGTGCAGCGCGTGCGCGGCCCTGGCCGCGTCCGCCACTGCGGCCAGAACCTGGCCGGGCGGCATGGAGCCGATCGCGTCAGCGAGCGAGCCGGCCGGCAAGTACTCCATCGAGTAGTACAGATCATCGCCCTGCTGCCCGGCGTCGTAGAGCGTCACCAGGTAGGGCGACCGGACGGCCGCGAAGGCGGCCAGCTCGCGGGTCGCACGGCGGAAGGTGTCCTGGCTGTTGGAACCGGTCAGCACCTTCACCGCCACGAACTCGGCAGCGATGCGCAGCCGCTGCGGACAGTAGGCGAGATAGAACACGCCGTGGTTACCCGCGCCGAGATGCCGGACGAAGCGGTAGTCGGCGATGCCGGCCCGGTCGGCCGCAAGGCGCGCATCAGTACTGTTCACGGATGTCTGCTTTCCTGCTGACTGCTATCGGCAATAAGGCTGTCGCTGTCGTGCTCGCCGCCCTGGCCGACCTGCTGGTGCGCGGTGTCCAGGGCCTGAACCCACTGATCCATATCGTCGCTGGCTTCGTTCGTGCCCGCCACGACTGCGAGGTGCACATCGCTGTCATGGCCCCCTGCGGCGGGCGGTTCATGCCCATCGGCCTGTTCCAAGCCGCTGAGTGGGGCTACGACGACTGCGCCGGCCGGCTCGGTTCCCGACCTGGCGGGCAGCCCGCGCTTCCTGAGGTCCGCAGCCACCGACGTGGCCTGACGGCCGGACGGCGTGACCACGAGGTCCAGCCCGCTCGCGACCGACAGCTGCGCGGCTACCTGGACCGCGGCCTCGCCGTCCGCACCGCGCGCCCAGCGCACCACGGCGGCCGCCGGCGCGGCGGGCAGCGGGCGCAGGACGTAGACCAGCTGAGTAGCCCCGTTCGCGCCAAGCGCCTCGACCGGGCCGCTGCCTGGCCGGAGGACGACCGTGCCAGGATCGGCGGCCGCTACGTAGCCGGGCAGCTCCGCGCTGACGTCATCGCTGAATCTGGATTGGACCATGGCGTGGCCGCCACCAGCGTCGGCGGCCAATTCCTGGAGCCTGGCCATCGTCTGGGTCATCTGCAGTAGCTCTCCGCCGAGACCGGCCCCCACCTCCAGCCGGCCGGCCGGCTCGTGCGGGACCAGGTGCGAGAGAACGAGTTGGCTGTGCGGCCTGCTGGCCGCGAGCCTCGAGCCGACCTCGATCAGCGGCGCCGCGGTCGTGAGGTCGTCGATCAGCACGACGATCCGGTGCGCCGCTGCCTTGCCGAGCGCAGCCCGGTCGGCCTCGGCGATGTCGCGCTCCATGATCCGGTTCGGGTAGATGACCTTCAGCAGCGGCCCGGCCATCCCGGTCGTCACGATCGCCATCACGACCATCAGCGTGAAGAGGGCCTTGTTCAGGATGCCCAGCTGGAGGCCCACCGTCAGGATGACGATCTCGGTGAGTCCCCTGGTGTTCATGAGCGCGGCCAGCGCGCCTGCCTGGCGACGCCTGATTCCGGTCACACGGGCGCCGAAGTAGGCGCCGCCGAACTTCCCGGCCACCGCGACCAGCATGATCAGCACCAGGTCGACCAGGCCTGACAGCCCGATCCCGCGCAGGTTGACGTTGAGCCCGGCGACGACGAAGAACACAGGGAGCAGGACAAGGACGCTGACCTGCTCAAGCCGCTCAAGGATCGCCTCGCGGAGCGCTGGCTCGTCCCTCGGCATAACAATGCCGAAAATAAAGGCGCCGAAGATGAACTTGACGCCCATCCAGTCGGTCGCGTAGCTGGACAGCAGCAGCATGGCGAGCACGGCCGCCAGCACCGTCGGGGTGAGCCGACCCTGGCGCTGGTAGACCTCGGCCAGCTTGCGCAGCGCCGGGCGGACCAGCCAGATCATCACGGCGGCGTAGACAGGGGCGAGCACCAGCCGTAGCTGGTGGTGGCCTGCGCCCGCCCCGGCCACCGCGATCACCACGGCAAGCAGCGCCCAGGCAAGCACGTCATCGACGGAGGCCGCCGCCAGAGCGAGACCCCCGACTCTGGTCCGGTGCAGGCCGCGATCGGACAAGATTCGGGCGAGCACCGGAAAGGCCGTAATCGACATGGCCGTGCCGAAGAAGAGGATGAAGCTTGTCGGGTCGTGCGGGTGATAGCGGTGCACGAACCAGGCGCCCAAGCCGATGCCGAGGGCCAGCGGAGCGACAATCGAGCCGATCGCGACGCTCGCCGCCATTCGCCCACGGCCTCTGACCAGGCCGAGGTCGACCTCGTAGCCGACCACGAACATGAAGAACACCAGCCCAAGGTCGGCCAGGGCGGTCAGCGGCGGGATCAGCGTGGGCGGGAACAGCGTGGCGGTGATCTTGGTGCCCCAGATCGTCGGGCCGAGCAGGATGCCTGCCACGATCTCGCCGAGCACCGGCGGCTGCCCCATCCGCCTCGCAACCGCACCGAGCAGCCGCGCGAGCGCGATGATCAGCGCAAGGTCGACCAGCAACAACTGAACATCGGTGTCAGTCATTTGCCCGATCCCGTTCGCGGCTTCACTCAGCCCGCCCCCTCCAGCTCAGCGCTGCCACGCTCACCGGCCGCGATGCGACTCATACCGGAATCCGCGGCCGCCAAGATCGACCTGGCTGCCGGTCGCCAGCACAATCGGCACCTGCGGCACAAGCGGCTGGTCGGCCGGCTGACCCGGCAGCAGCACCCGCGTGCCGTTGGCCGAGCCCAGGTCGGTTACGAGCACTCGCCAGCTGTCAAGGTGCACCCTGGCATGAACTCTGGACACGATTCCCGTGTCGTCGGCGATGCGCAGCGGCCTGGCCGTGCCGCCAGCCACCGAAGCGTCCAGGCTCGGCTCGCGGCCTAGGACGTAGTCGCTGTCAAGCTGGAATACCGACCCGTCGTCGAGCAGCAGGACGCCGAGCGGCGGGCGCTCGCCCGGCCTCGGCACCAGTGTCTGCTGGTTCATCGAGATGCCGCAGATCGCGCAGAACAGTGCTTCAGGATCGTCGAAGTGGCCGTTCTTGCAGTACACGCCCTGGATGAGCGGTCCGACCGAGACGTAGCTGCTTGAGCCGGGCGGCATGTCCTTGACCTTCGACAACGGCACGCGTGCCGGAACATCGACGCCGCTGCCCGAGCCAGCATCGAGCAGCAGTACCGCCTCGAACGGCTGGCCTGGTGCCTGCTCAAAATCGGCCTGATTGGCCTCGGGCGGAGCCGTTGCCTCACGTTGTAGGTCATCTGCCGGGCCCGGTCCCGCTCCGCCCAGCGGCATCTCCTCCGGCAACGCGGCCGCGGATTGGTCGGCCGATGGCGGCCCTGAAGGCCCGGACCACAGTTCCGTGGCCTGCCGTTCTTGCGCGGATGAAGGGTCTGCCGTCGAGGTCCCCGCCCAAGCCGCCGTCTGCTCGAACGGGGCGCTTGGGGCCGGCGCCGCGGCGGATTCCGCTACCGGTAGCGCGGCGGGCGCCGATTCCGCGGCTGGCTCGGCCACCCTCGCCTCGCTGGCTGCCTGGCCCGACGCTGCGGCCGGTCCGGCCGCCGCTGCCACTCCCCTGGCCCTGGCCCGGGGAATCTCCATCGCCGATGTCTGCGCTCCGGAGATGTCCGAGGCATCCTCAGGGACCCCGGTGGCCTGCCCCGGCTTCCTACCCTGGCGCTGGCCGAGTCCGGCTACTCCCCGCCCGGCAGGCGGCAGCCCGTACGTCTGCCCGCCGGCGTAATAACTCAGCCCGCCCGCCCGAACCGTGCCCGCGTCAAGTCGCGAGAACCTGTCAGTACTCGCGACGCCGTTGTCGGCCGGACTGAGCCCGCCGCGGACACCGCTGACCGGGGAGCGCACGGCGCCGCGCAGCAGCACGGTCGGATGGCCCGACTCGATCCGCGCGGTTCCGTCGGCGGTCGCGACGTCGGCCCAGGCAGCGCCGCTGACGGTGACGGCCAGCCCTGATCCTGACGGACCGAATGCCAGCACGGACGGCCCTGCTGCGGCGGCCGCGAGCGCGTCAGCGATCGCGTCAGTGAACTGCGATCCGTCGCCGCCTGCCGCGGCGATCTGCTCAAGCAGGTCGAGCAGGTCATCGGCTGCCTGGCTGTCCTCAAGGCTGCAGAGCAGGATCAGGTCGCCGCGCCTGGCCAGCACGCCGTCGCCAGGAACAGGAAACAGCCCGGGCGCGGGCCCGTGGCTAATATCGTGCTCACTGCCGCCCTGCTCCCTCACACAAGTCTCCCGCCATGAAAGCGCCACCGGATGAACGGAACGCGCATCGGGCCGTTGGCCACCAGCCACACTGCCAGCCAGACAACCGCGAAATCAATGACGAAAGCGTCGGTCGGCACCGTGCCTTTGATGCCCGGTATCGCGCCAGCCCGGAGCAGCAACCAGACGAGCACGCCCTCCGGGATGGCCGTCAGCAGGCCGAAGAGCGTAGGCCAGTCCTTTTCCCAGCGCCACTGCATCACGAAGTGATACAGGAATTCCCAGCCGATGCCAAGGACGGCGACCGCGGCGAGTATCAGGAAGGTGTTCTGGTAAACGACCGAGAGCGGCGCTGAGATGGGCAGCAGAGGGCCGATGATGAGCGTGACAATCCCGCCGACCACAGCGAGCAGGACAAGCCGGGTCTGAATCCGGCCACCCAGGGTGGGTAGCACCTTCGGTCTCCCATCTGTGACTATTTAGGGCTGCTTATTCCGTGCCCACCTAAGCCATTGCCGAATCGATCGGAAAGTGCCGATCCTGCGGCAGAATCCTCGGCGCGCCAGGTCGTCAGCGATCTCCTGGGCCGCGACCTGCAGCCCGAGGAACGTGTCGACGCCGGGGAAGTAGCCGCCGAGCGTCGTCGCGCCCGAGGCGTACACCACGCCGGGACCGCTGCTCGCCCCGCGCAGCTCGAACGTGCGCTCCACGTCAAGCCGTCCGAGCGGGTTACGGCCGACGCCAGAGTGTTCGAGCAGGTCGGCAAGGACCCTGTGCTCGGCGATGTCGGCTTCGAGCCCGGTGCAGTCGATCACGAAATCGGCAGCCACCTCAACCATGCCGGCCTGCGTCTTGACGCAGCTCACGATCACGCCCTGGTCCAGCCGCATCTCTTCCACGGTGCCGGCCATAGTCCGGTACCAGCCGGCCTCGCGGCCCGTGTTCATCTGCGACTGCCAGCGCCTGCGGTACGGCGTGTTGGTTCCGCCCATGAGCTTGTAGGCCTTGCCGCGGTCCTCGCCTTCCAGCTTGCGCATCCTGGCTTTCAGCTGCCCGCCCCAGACCGACTTCGGGTAGTTGAAGCCCTGATAGGCAAAGCCGTGTGCACCCTTGCGCCGGTTCCACGCGTTCGGCCCGTGCGAGGTCGCGATGTAGGTGCGGAACAAGTGCACGATGTCGGTGGACAGCCCGTGTTTGCTCCGATCGTCCATCAGGCGCGCCAGGACACGGGAGGCGACGATGCCGCCGCCGCGGAGCATCACCACCAGGTGCTTGGTGCGCGCGGCCTCGTAGACGTGCTCGTGCTCCTCGTACGCGCTCACCACGTGGTGGAAATCCTGATGAGCGGTGCGGAACTCCTGCAGTTCTGGCAGGAACCGCAGGCCCGGGTAGCCGACGGCGAGGTGAATGAATTCGGCGCGGTAGGCCAGCCGCTTGGTCGGGGTTGAGCCGACCATCGGCGTCAGGATGATGAAGTAGCCGCCGCCACGGCGCTTGCGGATCATCCTGACCTGACCCTTGACGAGCATCTTGGGGTAATCGATCCGCTTCGTCTCTCGCTCGAGCCCGGCGAACACCCGGCCGGCCTTCGGCGTGTAGTAATCGGCAAAGATGGGCTCGATCAGGACCTGCCAGAGCGGTGCGAGTGTCCTGTCGCCGATTGCCTCGGCGAGCGCGTAGGACGGGAACCCCCAGATATTGTCCGGCCTGGACGCTGAGTCTGACCTGATCCGCTCCGGCTTCGGGATCTGGGAGACGCGGGTCAGGTATTCGTAGGTCTGCCAGGGGAAATCGAGGTTGGACAAGATCGCGATCCGGTCAGTGCTCACGCCGGCGATTCTCAGGTAGTCGACCGTGACGAAGGAGCCGATCCCGCCGCCCACGCTTACCAAGGGCACGTCCGTCACGGGGATGCCGGCCGCGTGCAGCATCTCGTCCGTCCACTGGTCGGACCTGAGCAGCTCATCGGTCAGGTCGCCTGCGCCTGGCGCCGCGCCCTGACCGGCCGCGGCGACAGCCTCGCTTCCCGCCGGCGTATGCCGCCGCAGCGTCTCCGGCTCCGTCCGCGCCTGCGCTGCCCTTGACCCGGCGGTCGGCTGATCGATCACTTGCTGCTCCGATTCGTGCATGCCCGCAGGACTCGATCCGGGTTAGTCGGCAGATATGACTGCGAACGTCACCCGTTGGTTGGCGCTGTTATGGGCCAAACACCTGAGAGTGTGGCATGTGACACACTAGCCGACAAGACGCTCCGCAATTGCGGGATAAACGGCGCATGCCAACCAGAGCAGAGTAGGTCAAAGGGGTGGTTAAATATATATCCACATTATCGATGGATTGAGCCGCGCCCGAAGCCATAGACCACCCAGACCTGGCCCGGCGCGAAGGGCATCCGACGGCCATCGGGCAGCGTGAAAGTCGTACCGCCGTCGGCGCTTGGGCGCGACCAGTGCACCTGGTAGGCGCGCCCGTTGCGCAGCACCATTGCCCTGCCGCTGCCCACCGTGTGCGCGAAGGGCGGTCTGCTGCCGCGCTCGAGGAATCCCGACGTCCCGACCTTGACGTACTGGACGACGATCGTGTGCCCGCCGAGCTGCTTACCATCGGCTGCCTTGGCCGGGCTGCCGTCCATCCAGACAAGCCACCGGTGCTGGGCGCCCGACCATCCGAACCTGAAACCGGCGGACTGGTAAGCCACGTTGTAGACGCTGATGTGCTTGCCGCCGGCTGGGGCCGGCCCGAATCTGAACCCGATGTCCCTCGCCTTGCTCGCCCCCTTGGCCTCGGAGAGCAGCGTGCGGGTCTTCGCATACAGGTTGTACGGCGCAATCCTGCTTGAGCTCCTGAAGTAGCCGCCGACGGTGCCCGCGTAGAGGTTGACGATCCTGGCGTGCTCTACGACCGGCAGCAGCCGGGGCTGAGCGCCGGAGAAAGCGAAGGCTGGCCTGCCGAACTGCCGCAACAGCTGGATGTCCTCCTCGCGCGAGCTGCGCACCGGCCCGACCACCGGCGGAATATGCGAGGAGAACACGGCGAAGATCCGGCTCAGCCCGCCCTCGACCGGGAGGAGGTAGACGATGTCGGCCTTCGTCAGACCGGTCGGCGGCCTGGCTTGCGGGACGTTATCGATCTTGAAGATCAGCTCTCTTCGGAGCGAAGAAATGGGTTCGCCGGTGAACGGGGATGTCAGCGCGCGCTGCGAGTGACCAGCCTGCCCAGCCGTCCCCCCGCATCCGCTCAGCAAGAAGAATCCGCCGGCGAGCACCACCGGCGCGATCGCTGAGCTGATTGCGGATCTTCGTGCCCCTCGAAGAATCCGCATGTGCGGCCTCACCGAACGGAGGCTACCACCGCAGGCACACCACCCTGCGCACGCCGAACCGGCCGGCACCTGACTCGCGCCGGGCTCGTGATCCCGGACATTTCTCAGAATCTGCTCGCTGCTCTGCACCTACGCAGATAGAAGACCAGGATCATGGAATGGTGGACGATCCTTTCCGGTATGACGCGAGGCTGGCGGGGGAGATCGAGGCGCGCTGGCAGCGCCGTTGGGCAGACGACGGCACGTTCGCCTCGCCCAATCCGGCCGGGCCGCTCGCGGCAGGCTTCGAGCACATGGCCGGCCGTACCCCCTGCTACGTGCTCGATATGTTCGCCTACCCGAGCGGCATCGGGCTGCACGTCGGCCACCCGCTTGGTTACATCGCGACCGACGTGTTCGCCAGGTACCAGCGGATGTGCGGGCGGCATGTGCTGCATGCCTACGGCTACGACGCGTTCGGTCTGCCGGCGGAGCAGTACGCGATCGACACAGGCCAGCACCCGAGGGTGACGACCGAGACGAATATCGCCGTCATGCGGGCTCAGCTGCGCCGCCTTGGCCTGGGCCACGACGCGCGACGCGAGTTCGCCACGAGCGACCCGCTGTACTACCGCTGGACCCAGTGGATCTTCGGCCGGATCTTTGACAGTTGGTTCGACGAGCGGACCGGCCAGGCCAGGCCGGTCGCCGAGCTGATCGCCGAATTCGAGTCTGGCCTGCGCGTTACGCCGGACGGCAAGGGCTGGCCCGACCTATCCCCCGCGCAACAACGCGGGATCGTGGACAGCCGACGGCTTGCCTACCTGTCCGACGAACCGGTGAACTGGTGCCCCGCGCTGGGGACTGTCCTGGCCAACGAGGAGGTCACTGGCGACGGCCGCAGCGATGTGGGCAACCACCCGGTCTACCGCAGGCGGATGCGGCAATGGATGCTGCGCATCACCGCGTTCGCTAGCCGGCTTTATGACGACCTCGACCTGGTGGACTGGCCAGATTCGGTCAAGCGGATGCAGCGGCACTGGATCGGCGCGGGCCAGGGCGGCGATGCGGCGCGGTCGCCGCGGATGCGGGACTGGCTCTTCTCCCGGCAGCGGTACTGGGGTGAGCCGTTTCCCATCGTCTACGACTCCGCCGGTCTGCCGGTCCTGCTGCCCGACGAGATGCTGCCGGTCGAACTGCCGGAGACCACCGATTTCCGGCCGGTGCCCGCAGCGGATGAGGCAAGCGAGCCCGTGCCCCCGCTTGGCCGGGTTCCAGGCTGGGCGAGCGTCGAACTCGACCTCGGCAATGGCAGGCAGCTCTACCGGCGTGAGCTGAACACAATGCCGCAATGGGCCGGTTCTTGCTGGTACTACCTGCGCTATCTGGACCCGACCTACAACCAGGCTTTCGTTAATCCGGTCAATGAGAAGTACTGGATGACCAGGGCAGGCCAGGCGGCCGCTGAGGAAGGAGGCGTCAGCCTGTACGTAGGCGGCGCCGAGCACGCCGTCCTGCACCTGCTATATGCCAGGTTCTGGCACAAGGTGCTCTACGACCTCGGCTATGTCTCGACCTGCGAGCCGTTCGAGCGGCTGGTTAACCAGGGTTACGTGCTGGCCGACGCGTTCACCGACGAGCGCGGCCGGTACGTGCCCGCAGCCGACGTCCTGACCTCCGCCGACGGATCGGCGCGCTATCGGGGCAGGCCGGTCGTCAGGCGAGCGGGCAAGATGGGCAAGTCGCTGAAGAACGGGGTCAGCCCCGACGAGATCTACCTGCGGTACGGCGCCGACACCCTGCGGCTGTACGAGATGGCGATGGGCCCGATCGAGGCCGACCGCCCGTGGCGGCCCGAGGACATCGCCGGGGCGCACCGGTTCCTGCAGCGGCTCTGGCGGGCCATCATCAACGAGCAGACCGGGCTGGCGGTCATCAGCGAGCGACCGCCCGACGCCGCCACGCTGCGACTGCTGCACCACACAATCGCCGCCATCCGCGAGGATTTCGCCGGGCTGACGTTCAATACCGCCATAGCCAGGCTGACGGAGCTGACCACCGCGTCGGCCAGGGTCGCGGCCAGGGACGGGGCGCTGCCGCGCGGGATCGCCGAACCGCTCGTGCTCATGGTCGCACCGCTTGTCCCGCACATCGCCGAGGAGTTGTGGCAGCGGCTCGGACACTCTGGTTCGCTTGCGTACGAGTCGTTCCCCGATGCCGATCCCGTGCTGGCCGAGGAGGCCTTTGCGCGGATTCCCGTGCAGATCAACGGCAAGACCAGGGTCGTCGTTGAAGTCCGATCAGGCGCGGACGGCGAGGAGACCGAGCGGACAGTGTTCGCTGACCCTGAGTTCGCGCGGTTGATTCCGGAGCTGGACGTCGAGCGGACGATCGTAGTCCCCGGGCGGATCGTCAACATCATCACCCGGTAGTCGGTCATTGCCTGGTTACCTGAGGTTGGCGCGCAATTCGCCCCCGTTGTCCATACATTGGCGGTGTGCGGAAACATGGACGCCTGCTTCTGCCCGCAATCGTGGCCGTCTGCGTCGCGGCCGGACTCATCTCGGCCTTCGGCCTGTCCGGGCCGTCGGTCGGGGCACGCCACGGCGTGCGGGACCTCGCGTCCACCCGACAGGCGAAGGGCATGGCACCCAGCTACGCGGCCCTCGCGACCAGGTCGGCGCGCCTGCTCGAGACCACGTTCTACAACGGCCAGGGGCTGTGGCGCATGTGCGACCCGGCGATCTGCAACACCAAGAACCGGGACTGGGGAGCGGACTCCCTGACCAACCTGCTCTACTTCCGCTGGCTGATCGCCCGCGACTGGACCGTGCTGCCGATCTTGCGCACCCTCGCCGCTACGGCGCACACCTGGTTGCCCGGCGAGCGGGGCAGCAGCGACAGCGTGATGTGGGACGCGGTCGCCGACGTCCGCATGTACCAGGCAACGGGCAGCACGACCGCGCTCGCGAAGGCCGAGGCGGCGCTGCGATGGCTTGGGACCGTCCCTGGTCTGGCCACAGGCGCCTGCCCGAGCATCGACTACCAGTGGCCGTTCGGCCACCGGGGCAACCTGAAGACCATCGAGACGGCTTCCAACTACATCAAGGCAGCGCTGCTGCTGTACAAGATCACCAGAATTCACGCCTACCTGTCGAGCGCCGAATCACAGTACGCCAAGGTTCGGCAGTACTTCCCCGCGCCTTCCGGGCTCTACACCGCTTACATGTTCGACAGCGGATCCGCCTGCACGCGGCTGCCGGGTCGTTACTTCGCCTCGGTGAACGGCAACATGATCTGGGACGGCCAGGCGCTGGCCGCAGCCACCGGCGAGCGCCGGTACCTCAGCCAGGCAGTGGCCACAGCCAGGGCCGTGCAGGCGCACCTGAGCGACGGCGCCGGGATCTTCGCCGACCTCCAGGCGGACAACGACATCGTCGGACCGCTCATCGAGGCGATGTACTCCCTCGCCACCACCGGCCACCAGGCGTTCGCCGCCCGCTGGCTGCTGGCTAACGCGTCGGCCGCCGGCGCCGCTGGCAACGTTCTCGGCGGGTACGGCAGGTTCTTCGACGGGCCGCCGCCTGCCGTGCTCACTACCGCCTGGCAGACCGGCGGCGGGATCGCGGTGACGCAGGCCGCTGCCGGACTCGACCCTGGCGGCCACCCGGCCACTCCTAGCTTCTGGGCACAGGCCACTTTTGTGCCCGACAGCCAGACGATGACCGGCCCGCCAGTCCGCATCTCCTTTACCGGGCGGGCGATCGCGATCATGGGAACCGTCGGCGCCACGTGCTGCCGGATGGGGCATGCACGGGTCCTGGTGGACGGTGTCCAGACGTTCAACCAGACCGGAATCTGGCAGAACATGAGTAGCCCGGCGCGGCAGCAGCCCGACCAGGTGCTTTTCGCCTGGCGCTGGGACAGCCCCGGGCATCACGTGATCACGATCCTCCCGGCCCAGTACAACCGCGAGGAGGGCGGATCGTACTTCCAGATGAGTGGCTACATGCTGGTCCCATGACGATTTGTAAGCTTACGGGAGTCAGTTAGCTACTCGGCGTATATCCTGCCGACTCATGCGCTTTATGCTGAAGGCCGGATATCGCCTGCGAGGCGCCGTCTCGCTACTTGTGGCCATCGCTGGTGTCATTGCCGTAGTCGCGTGGTCGGGCGTGACGAGCAGAGTTCCTGAACCGGATTGGAAGTTCAAGGTCAGCGCGGGCGACTATGCCGCTCGCGCTGACCTGACAATGCGGCTACTTGAACACACGTTCTATAACGGCACCGGGCTGTGGCACATGTGCACCGGGCTGCCCTGCAGTACCAAGAACATTGACTGGGGCTCCGATTCTCTGACGTACGTCCTCTGGTTCCGCTGGATGCTGACCAAGGATCCGGCCGTTCCGGAGATGATGCGGACGCTGGCCAAGACCGCTCATGAGTGGGTGCCAGGTGACAAGGGCAGCAGCGACACCGTCATGTGGGACTCGATCGCGGACGCGCGCGAATATCAGGTAACGGGCAGCCAGGTGGCCCTCGCCAAGTCGCAGGCGGCATTCCGGTGGGTGGACTCTGTGATGGCCAGCGGCTTCGCATCCGGCGCATGTCCCGGCGTCGACTATCAGTGGCCGCATGGGCGTGGCGGCAACCTGAAGACGCTCGAGACTGCGACCAACTACATCAAGGCCGCCCTGCTGCTGCACGAGATCACAGGCTCGGCGAGCTACCTGGCCAAGGCCGAGTCGCAGTACGACCAGGTTCGCCGCTACTTCCTCACCCCTGGCGCCCCGCTGTACACCGTCTATGTCTTCGACGACGGGCACACCTGCCGCGCCTTGCCCGGCCGCTACTTCGCCTCCGTCAACGGCAACATGATCTGGGCCGGCGCCGCGTTGGCCGCCGACACCGGCCGCAAAGGCTATCTGAGCCAGGCCATCGCGACCGCCAAGGCTGTCGGGTCACGGCTCGGCGACGCCGCCGGGGTCTACGTGGACCTGCAGGCCGACAATGACGTCGCTGAGCCGCTCATCGAGGCGATGTACTCGCTGGCGGCCGAACACCAGCAATTCGCGGCGACCTGGCTGCTGACGGCCGCGTCCGCGGCGGGGGCCGACCAGAACGAGTCGGGTGCTTTCGGCCGCTTCTTCGACGGCCCGCCGCCGGCGTCGGTCGCGACCGCCTGGCAGATCAACGGCGGCGCGGCCCTGATCCAGGCTGCCGCCGCCCTCGACCCGCACGGCGCCCCGGCCGACCCAGGATTCTGGCGGCGCGGGAAATTCGTCGATGACAACCGCCGCCTGGACGATACCGAGGTCAGGATCAGCTTTACCGGCCAGGCGATCGCCATCATGGGCTCGATCGGCGCAGTGTGCTGCGTAACCGGCCACGCCCGGGTGTTCGTCGACGGTACTGAGACATTCAATCGCACCGGGATCTGGCAGAACATGACAAGCCCTTCCGTACAGCAACCAAACCAGGCGCTGTTCGCCTGGCGCTGGCCTACGCCAGGCCCGCACACGGTCACGATCAGGCCTGGCATCCCCGATGACTATGAAGGCGGGTCGTTCTTCCAGATGACCGGCTACCTGGTGGTGCGGTAGCCGGCTAGCTGCCTGTGCCCGGCTCTGCCTGGGGAGCGCGGTGATCAGCCGGCGGTGGCGCGGACGGTGCTGGTTGCGGCCGTTGCTGGTGACCGAGCGCGACGGCACTGATTACCAGACAGGCGAACGCCGCGATCTGGAGCACGGCAAAGCCGCCAGCCGGCAGCCTCTCCCCGAAGAGCACGAACCCGGCGACGATCGGGACCGCGTTGGTCACCAAGGTCGCCATGCCGGCCGCGGTCAGCGCATCACCTCGCTGGTACGCGGCCTGCAAAACGCTGGTGCCTGTGCCATACGCGATGATGAGCGGGACGAGCGCAAGCAGCCACGGCCCGCCGTACCCGATGAGCTTCGCCGAGACGTCGCCGTCGGCGAACAGCAGGCCGGCGGATAGGCCGAGCGTGGCTGCGCGTCCGAACCTGGTCGGCTGGACGATCAGGAGCACCGCCAGGC
>WNFD01025537.1_pt1 | contig 13983 bp, 11 predicted proteins | sample 5400491 | NCBI WGS metagenome assembly WNFD01 (sample SAMN13153343, study PRJNA577476) | soil metagenome | isolation source: 120 cm saprolite under Douglas fir tree site 2 hole 2 replicate 2 | place: USA:California | collected 2015-04-18
GAGCCACTACTCTCGATGCCCTCATTGTCGGCGTCCTCTGGCTCATAGGCCTGGAGCTCATCCGCGTACCGTTCGCGCCGTTATGGGCGATCCTTGGCGGCCTGCTCCAGATCATCCCCACCTTCGGCGGCATGATCGCCCTCATCGGTCCAGTGCTCGCAGTAGCCTTCAGCGGCCATGACGAGTGGCGTCTCGGCTTGGTACTCGGCCTCTACGGCTTGATCGCCGTCCTTGAAGGCCTTGTGATTGGCCCCTATGTCCTGCACCGCACGGCGAAGATTCCATGGTGGGCTGCCTTCTTCGGACCCATAGCGCTGGGCATCATCATCCCCTTCTGGGGAGTCCTGCTTGCACCGCCGCTGCTGGCGATTGTCTTCGCCTTCCGTCCTGTTGCACCCCGGCTGAAGTGATTCAGCCCTCGAGCCTATACCGTGTCTCGGCCAGCCTGTAGAGCGGCCGCCACACTAGCCGGTTGATCGTCACCACCATCATCGCCATCACGATCGTTGCCAGCAGCAGGATCTGAAACTGCCCGCTGTCGGTCGCCGCACTGATCTGCGCCCCTAGACCAACCGTCTGCAGCGTCTGATTCTTCAGCCGGAAGTACTCCGCGATGATGCTCGCATTCCACGCTCCACCGGATGCCGTCACCAGCCCCGTAATCAGGAACGGAAAGATGCCTGGCAGAATAACCGTCCGCCACCGCTGCTTAGTGCTGAAACGGAAGAGCGTAGCAACCTCGCGCAGGTCGGAGGGGATAGCCATGGCGCCTGCAATCACATTGAACAGGATGTACCATTGCGTTCCCAGCAGCATCAGTGCAATCGATCCGATACCCATGCCACCACCCATCTGCACCAGCGCCAGCAGCAGAACAGGGAACAGCGCTGTCGCCGGAACTGAAGCCGCGATCTGTGCAATAGGTTGAGCAATCCTCGCCAGCCGCGGATGAAAGCCGATGGCAACTCCTGCGGGTATCGTCCAGGCAGAGGCCAGCAAAAGCGCCGTGTTAACGCGCAGGAACGTCGCCAGCGCCCCTTTCATGATTTCAGCGAACTGCTCACCCCGCACCTGCCGCAGCAGCGTCAATGCGTGGAGTGCAGCGTAAAGAACCACGGCAGCGATGAGCAGCAGGACTGCACCCCGCAATAAGGCCACGGGTCTGCTGCCCAAGGGGTCCGCATCCCCCTTGCGAGCCACCGTTTGGGTGATGCGCCGCCGCTGCCGCGCCGCAAGTCGCCGGTACACACCTTCACTCAGCGGCCGCACAGTATGTCGTTGCAGCGTGCGGAGGGCACGGGAGTGTTGCAGCAGATGCAGTAGCGGCGAACGAACCTGTTCAGAACTCTCCACCTGCTCAAACTTGAACTTGTCGCACCAGGCGATCACCGGCCTCCAGATCAGTTGATCGGTCGCCACAATAATCGCAATCATGGTCACCAGACCCCATGTGATCGCAGTGAAGTTCCCGGTGCCTGCCGCCGTCTGAAGATAGGATCCCAACCCTGGGAGCCTGAAGTCGCGCGTCCCAAGAACAAACATCTCGCACGCCATCAGGAAGAACCATCCACCCGCCACCGACACCATCGAATTCCACACCAGGCCTATCGCGGAGTAGGGAAGCTCGAGCTGCACCAGTCGCTGCCACCGCGAAAACTTGTAGATCCCTGCCGCCTCGCTCAACTCACGCGGAATGCTCTTGATCGACGCGTAGAAACTGAACGCCATATTCCATACCTGACCCGTAAAGATGAGCACAATAGCCCCCATCTCAACCCCGATCTGCCGCGTCGGAAACAACGCCACCATGGCGAGCATCACGCCCGGCAGAAAACTCAACACCGGAATCGATTGCAGGATGTCCAGCCCGGCAATCATCAACGCTTCCATTCGCTTGCTGTAGGCGGCAACGTAACCGTAGCCCACTGCGAAGATCAGGCTCAGCAGGTATGCAAGCCCAATCCGCACGATCGAGTAAAACGCATACATCGGAAGCGCGCGAGGACTAAGCGATATCACGATCTCCGGCACGGGATGACCGAACCAGTAGTTCGCGATCCGTACGACTCCATAGAAACAAGCCAACCCGATGCCGGCGACGCAGAGGTCCAGGACCACCGGCCAACTGCGCTTCAACACCTGCGCGCGTGCCAGCGTCTCTCGCCCTCGAATGTAGCTGAAGCTGTCGGGAAGGTTCATCAGGCTTCAACCTCGGTCGAATTGGAGTCCGTATCGTGAATCAATCTCTCCGGCTGAATGAACCTCCTGCGCGACGCGTCAAAGTCGAATAGTTCCGCGTATCGTCCCCAGTTGATGGCGGTCTCCAGTTGGCGCAGCGTCTCGTCTTCGCTGAACTGCTCGTCGAGCATGTCGTGGAAAAATTCCTCAGGAACCGTTCGGTCGCTCTTGGCGTCAATCGCGCGGACAATCTGGCGCAGCAACAGCACATTCTCTACCGCTGCAGTACGAAACAGCTCCTTCTGCCGCAGAATCTCGGAGTTCGCGTACTCCGCTCCAGTGGGAGTAATTGCAGCATCTCCCTCATTTACCTTTAGAAACCCGAGCAACTGGGCCGCGTCGACGATCGGCAGCAGGTCGTCGATATCGAAGGCCAGATCATCGGCAAGGCGATAGATATCGTCCTTGCCGTTGTGATCGAGCACAAGCTCAAGCAAGCCGGCAATGCCCCCGGGGCGCGCATGCGGCAGCATCTGGTAATGCATCTGCCGCTGGTCGCGAACCTGCTTGCCCCTCGGCGTTTGTGGCAGCGCTGGCGGCTTCGAGTCTGGCTGCGTCAGGACTTTGTAGATGTAGTCCACCAGCTGCGTAAACGCCGTCGTCTTCCGGTCCCGGGGATGCGCGATGGCAACTTTGAAGTCCGTCCGCACATGCCCTGGATTCCTGCCCAGAACGATAATGCGGTCAGCCAGCAGCACCGCCTCTTCGATGTTGTGCGTGACGAGAAAGATCGCCTGTGTCGGAATCGTCTTCTTCTGCCAAAGCTCCAACAGTTCGCTGCGCAGGTTCTCCGCCGTCAGCACATCCAGGGCAGAGAAGGGCTCATCCATGAACAGGACCTCGGGTTCGACCACGAGTGCTCGCGCAAAGCCAACGCGTTGCCGCATCCCACCCGATAACTCCTTCGGGTATGCCGCCTGAAATCCGTCCAATCCCACCGTGTCGAGTATCTTCATCGCGCGCTTGCGCCGCTCTGCAGCCTCCATGCCCCGGGCCTTCAGCGGAGCCTCGACATTCTCAAAGACGGTGAGCCACGGAAATAGCGCAAAACTTTGGAACACGATCGAAACGTTTACGTCCGCCGTTGCAATCGGCTTCTCATGCCAATACACCTCGCCTGCCGAGGGTGTCGACAGACCCGTCAGCATGCGCAACAAGGTCGATTTTCCCGAGCCCGATGGACCCAGCAGAGCCACGATCTCGCCTGCCGCTATGGACAGGTCGGTTGGCGAGATCACCTGGATCCGATTCTCGCTTGGCTGCGCGTAATATTTTTCAACACGTTCGGCGCGTATGATAATTGGTTGCATAATTGTTGCTTTTAATAATTTATTGAGCATATCCGCTGAAATTCTCTGACAGCGTGTGTGTATCAGCTCTGCGGTCAGCGTATCATTACTAAGCAGGCAAATTGGTGAAGCTATGCTTGTGGTAAGCAGTATTTAAACTCAACTTTGAATCTTTGATTTGGGGACACTAAGCATGGCAGAATCAGCAACCACCACGTCGAAACCCAGAGTACTTGTCGCCGATGACGAACAGGTGATTGCCAATACGCTTGCGATCATCCTGAACCAGGCTGGCTTTGAGGCGCGCGCGGTCTTTAGTGGAGAGAAGGCGGTCGAGTCCCTGGACACCTTCCAGCCCGACATGCTCATCAGCGATGTCATCATGACCGGCATGACGGGTATCGAAGCCGCGATTATCACGCGGGACAAGCTGCCGAAGTGCAAAATCCTCCTGTTCTCCGGCCAGGCGGCAACGGCTGATCTGCTTGAGAAGGCTCGTGCGCAGGGGCACGAATTTGAGATCCTCGCCAAACCCGTGCACCCCACGGACCTTCTCGCTAAGCTGCGCGGTTGAAGCGTTCCTATTGCTACTGCCAGTCCCGTCCTCGATAGACGGGGCTGCGGTCGCTAAAAAATGATTGCGCCACGCGCTTAGGCCTAACCAAGCCGGAGCCTTACCCCATCATCCCTTGTTGCCGGAATCGGGCAGAATTCGCTGTCTTTCTTTTACCTTCACTGCGGGAGTACCCGCATACACGCTCCACGCGTCAAGGTTACGTGTTGCGACGGATCCCAGTCCCAGCACTGCGCCCTCACCCATATTCACGCCAGGTGCCACAGACGCGCGAGCGCACACCCACGCGTATGCGCCAATGTCGATCGCAAACGCAATCAGCGGAAATCCCGGATCGTCATAGTCGTGCGTTGCCCCACAGACATACGCTCCCTGGGAAAGAATTGCATGCGACCCCAGCGTAATCGGCGCGGGGTTGTATATCTCAACCCCATCCCCTGCCGTCACCTGGTCCGCGCATGTTAGGTTCCAGGGTGCCCAAACCTTCGAACCGGGGTAGAAGTGGCAGTTTGGCCCCATCTTCGCTCCGAAGCAGCGAAGCAATAGAGAGCGCCATGAATGTAACGGTCTCGGTGACATTCGATAGAGAAGAGCCCAGCAGATATTCCAGATCAATCGCCGTATCCGGTTGCGCAGAGAAAAAGCCGGGCGAAGATATGGGTCCGCAGCCGTCTCATCTGCGATGTGCTCCGCCGCGTTGTAATGAACCTGCTTCGGCATCGTCGCCTACGATTCTTTGGACACACTCAAGCTGGGAGTCAAAATCGTCGCTGTTTCAAACAGCCGGATGATCGCTTTTGCATTCTCCCGCATATCGTATCGCTTCTGGAAGCAGCGATAGGCCCGCTCTGCCATTGCGTTCCTCTCCTGCTCTGACATAGCGATCCAATGCTGCTTCAGCAACCGCAATTCCGAAGTTTTCCTGATGGGATGGCAGGATGAATGCTTCCGACCCATAGAAAGCCCCCCATTTCGCATCACCTGTTACCATGCCCGGCCAGTGTACGCGGCTCGTGATACCCGCCTTTTCTGCTGTCGCTTGAAGTCTTGCGCTCCAGTGCTGCTGATCAGGGCCGGCCATCACCAGATCAAGTTCAGGATCGTCCGCAGCCACCTTCGCAAAAGCATCGATCAAAAGATCACAACCCTTCTTCCTGTGGATGCGCCCCAAGAAAAGCAGATATCGCTTTCCCCTGGCTTGCGGGCACTTTTCGAAGAATGCCCGTTTCTGCACCTCGGGGTCGCCCGTCGGACCGCTAGCTCCGTAGGGCACAACATACGGGCTCCAGCGGTGTAGCCAGAAGCTCTCCTCCGCCAGCCGTTTTTCCGCCTTCGATGTAAAGAGAACCCGATACGCATCTCGCAGAACGCGATATTCGGCCGGCACCCAGTAAAGCCATTTCTTGATATGTTTCAGCGGAAACGCATGCTTGAAATAGGGATCCAACATGCCATGCGTGAATACGACGTATGGGGTGTTGCCCGCCAAAGCTCGCCAGGCCGCATACCCGCAATACTGCCAGAGCCCATTCACCACGACGCCATCGAACCGATCGCGGTTCGCCTTAAGCCACGGCAGCAGTTTGGAGTTGAACCCATAGGTCGTACTGACGGGACCAAGGGCATGCACCGGGAACGCAACGTTCTGCAGGTACGGCGCCTTTGGGTCGTCCAGCGTTACCACCTCGCCCGTGTACCCGATCGGGCCATAGCTCAGTAGCACCCTGACAGACTCAGTCGGGCCGCCAGCTTCGGGGTTCAGCGTTCCAATGATGTGTAGAATCCGCATCAATTATTGACCATCGCCTTCGAGCATAGCAGCCTCCCCGCTGCCTTTTGAGTTACCACGGATTGTCGCATCATGCTGGTATCTTCCGTGTGACCTCGGCAATCGCTCGTCGCAGCCCGCGAATGTCTTCCTCGAAGCTCCATGTCCTGATCCGTTGCAGCCCGCGTTGTCCCATCAGGACTGCCGTCTCGGGGGTAGCCAGCACCCTTCGCAACTTTCCCGTGAGCGCTTCGACATCGCCGACCGGGAAGATGCAACCTTCAACCCCATCCGTAATCAGATCTGGCTGGCAGCCCACATCGTCTGAAACGATCACGGCCCTGCCGGCGTTCATCACCTCGTTCACAATCAGGCCCCAGGGTTCGTGTCGCGACGGCAGCACGAACACAGTGGCAATATCGAAGAACCTGGGCAGTTCCGACTGATTCCTGAACCCGCAGAACCGAATCCCGTCGAACCCGCTCGCCGCTGCCTGCCTCTCCAACGCGGCGCGCTCCTCACCGTCCCCAACAATCACCAGATAGGGATGCGGCTCTATCCCGCGCCCCGGCGACAGGTTCTTATAGGCCGCCACCAGATCCTCGCATCGCTTGCGGCTCTGAAGCTTCGAGGCGAACAGAATCACTGGCCGCGATGGATCGAGATTCAACTCGTTCAACAGCTCTGCCCGCCTCTTCTCGGCCTCCAGGCTGCGTTGTTGGAAGTAACCGTTGTCAACGGCATAAGGCATCAGAAACTGGGGAAAATCCTTGCCCAGGTAATGGCGCCAGTACTCCGCATTCAGCGTACCGATTGGCAGAACGCCATCCACCATGCCCTTCAGCATCTCGAAGAAGAGTTGCTTTGCCGCCAGCTTTGCTCCGCCCCGTTCACGGTCTCGCAGCCACGACTCCGCGCGAAGCAGCACTGGTATGCCTAAAGACTTCGCGGCCAGCATCCCATGCATCGCATTTGCCGTCGAATACCCGTGAACCCACAGCGCATCGAATCTCGCCTCACCCTTGGCTCCACGCAGACGACTCACAATGCCATAGTTGAGTGGGCTCATCACACTAACCGTGGCATTGTCTCGGAGCGCCGGCAGAAATTCATGGCGGTACCCATCCAGCAGGGGTACGTCCCACTTCACGCCTACTCCAAACCCTTCGTCCTTGTAGCCGCGGACAGAAAAATCGGACCCGAAAAATACTGTCAAACTGATATCCGGCTCCTGCGCGATTCGTCGCAGCAATGGCGCCTGATACTGAATTGGATGGCTCACCAGGTACGCAAGTCTTACCTTGTCTTTCATTCTCTTATCCATTCTCGGGGGAGGGAAGCCGCCGGATTTGGCGGCCTCGCAACATGGATGCTTGCATGCTGCAGTTATGGCATACACCACTATCGGAACGCGAAGATCAGAACGGAGGCAATCCCCATCAGGGTGGATATCCCGCCTGACTTAATGGCCGCCCTCATGGCACTCGTCGGCAGGAAGACGATATCGTCCGCCTGCAATACCGGGTCTGGATCCTTGCCATCGAACACCTTCTTGACATCGATATGAACTACTTTGCGCTCGACCCCAATTGTCCGGATGATTCGAAGGTCATCGGATCTGCCCTCGAATCCTGGTCCTCCGCCCAGCGCTGCCACCTGCATCAGCGTCAGCGGCGAGTTTTGTTGTAGTGGGATTGGTCCCTGGCTCTTGAAGGCTCCAAGCAGATAAACGACTCCGACACGGGCAACAACCACTGTGTCCTTGGGGAAGACGGGCACATTTGCCTGTGCGCTCTGTGCGGGGTCTGTTCCGAGGTCAACGATAATCGGCTGCGCCACACCCGGACGATTGATGGTGATCATGTGGCTCGCCGTCGCAGGCAGACCGCCCGCAACAGCTAAGACGTCAAACAGCCGCTTTTCCCCCGTCACAGGCACAACCCCGTGCAACTCCCCCGTTATCGTTACGAACTGATTCGGCGACTCCGTCATCTGAACCGTAACTTGAGGATTGCGATACATGCCGGCGTTTAGCAAACGTTCGGCAACCAAACTTTCTGTCTGATGGATCGTCAGACCCTCCACCGCCACAATGCCGATAAGTGGGAGTTGGATCGTGCCATCCAGGCTCACGCGTACAGGCGGCGCATAGTCCGGAGCCCCGTAAAGATGGATGGAGAGAACGTCGCCCTGTCCCACATGAATATCCCGCGCCCCTGGATAAAGAATTGCTGGATCGGTCGTTGGCGTCACCGGCCTGTTAACCGGGGTAGATGCGCCGATTGCCGGCCCGCTGAACTGTGCCTCTGCCGAGTCTCCGAACAGGCACAGCAGAAGAACCATAGCCGCAACCATCAATCCACTCCGGCCCCCCTGCGTGTGTGAGCCTTCAACCCGCATACCCGTTCTGAGATTATGCTGTCTCATCGCTCAGTCTCTCCCGGCCCTGTGATCACTCTCGACAGAGACCGCTTGCGGCTCCCAGCTCTGTGAATCGACGCTTGAATACGAATACCCGGAGTATCCGTAGTAGCCGTAGTACTCAGGAGAATTCAGATCGACGGCATTCAACACAATACCCGTAATGGACGCTCCAGACCGTAGCAGCAGATCCCGCGCTCGCCGCACCACATGCTTACTGGACTTGCCGTGACGCACCACCAGAACCACTGCATCTACCTCCCGCGCAAGGATGACCCCATCTGTGACAGACAGAATCGGAGCTCAACATCTCTGTCGGAAAAGGCGGCACAGGCCCGCTCGGCAGGATGTCCAGATTCGGCACCTCGGGTATGTTCTGCACGGTATCTTCGAGCTTGGTAGCCCCCGTCAGCAACGTGGTCAGGCCCACCTTGCCGTTCAGGCCGAAGCGATGGTGCACATTGGGTCGCCGGAGGTCGGCGTCGATCAGAAGAACTCGCGTATCCCGCTGTGCCAGAATGCACGCCAGGTTGCTTGCCGTCGTTGTCTTGCCCTCAGACGGCGTGGCGCTGGTGAACAGGATGAACTTCGGAGGATGGCCCGCCGTGGACAACAAAAGCGCGGTCCGCAGCGATCGAAATGCCTCCGCAAATTGCGACTTCGACTGTGTGAGCACGCTGATGTTGCGTTGCGCTGTCGACAGTGTGTCCGCCTGATCCGACGAAGAACGCCGCGCCCGCGGAATGATAGCCAGCGACGGCAGCTCGGTAATGCTCTCAATCTCCGCGACGCTCCGCAATCCGGTGTCCAGGCTCTCCATCAGGAACGCGAGGATGATGCCGCCTAACAGGCCGAAGACCAGCGCAGAAAGGAGGATCGTCGTTTTGGGTTTCAAGACGGGCTCAGCCGGGGGCAAAGCCTGATCGACGACATCGATCTCCAGTGACTCCAGGCCGGCCTGCACGCCCGCTGTCCGCAATCGTTGCAACAGGCCTTCGTATAACGTCCGGTTCGATTCGAAATCCCGTTGCCGCAGCGTGTATTCCACGAGGTCATCGCGCAGCTTATAAGCGTCCGTCTTCTGCGCTTCCAGTGCCGCAGTCGTCTGATCTTCATTCGTGCGGGCAATAATAAAATTCTGCTTTGCCTGCAACAGCAGGCGCTTCTGTTCCTTATCGATCTCTTTGCTCAGTTCGTCAATTTGAGCCTTCAGAGCCTTTGCCTGCGGGTGGTTCGGTCCCAGCGTCGACTGCATCTGCGCATAGTTCGCTTGGGCAACGGCGATCTGTCCGCGCAGCTGATTGAGTTCGCCTGGGGACGTGCCGGGCGTCGTCTCGATGGAACCCTCAATCGTGTCCGGGTCCATGCCGCTCAAAATCCGATACCGTGATTCCGCGACAATACGAGCGATACGCGCCTCGCCCGCGGACTTCGAGAGGTCCTCAAGCGACGTGCTGATCTGGTTGTGGGTTGGGTCGAACCCGAGAATTCCCAACCGCCGCTGAAGGTCCATCATCCTCTCTTGCGAGACCTGGACCTGCTGCTTCAAGTCGTCCAGCTGGCTCGAGAGCCATTGCGAAACCCGTTGCGTCGAAGCAAACCGCGTCTCATAACTTCGCTGGATATAGGTCGACATGACCTTGTTCACAATATCTGCGGCCAGCTTCGCATTCAGACTGTTGTAGCTGATCCGGATAATGTCCGTCTTCGGAACCAGAACAATGTGCATATTGCTCTGCAGACGGTGGACCGTGGACTGTCGCACCATCGCATCATCCAGGCTTGTATGTGGAACAGATCCCTTGGCGTTAAGAAAAGCTGGATTATTCGACAGATCCATCTCGCGAGCGACGGTCAGCATCAGCGAATCGCTCTGCAGAATTGCGATCTCGGTCAGCATCTTGGATGCCGTGTCGTTCGAATACCCCGGCACCGCGCTTACGCGGTACTCATTCGATGACCCGGATCGTACCTGAATCCGGCCAAACGCCTCGTATACCCGAGGTTGGGTCTCTGCCTTCCAGATCCCGTACAGCAGGCCAAGCAGCACCGCGATGATGAGTATCCATCGCCGCTTCCGCAACGTGATGAGTGCCTCAGACAGGGTCGTGTCAGTGACAGTCGCACTGAACCCCGCCTGGGGTGTTTCGGGAGCGCCTGTGACAGGCGGCTGCGCATGCTGGAAAGCCATTTAGGCTAGTCTACCCGACGGCGCCGCCAGCACGAAATAGAATCACCAACCAGGGATTGAAAGCCATATCTCAAATCGCTACTCCCCATGTAGCCGGAAATCAATCAAACTCGGATATTCTTATTGTTGAGGACGTTGACCATCCAAGCTATGAGTAAAAACATTCAAATCGCCGTTGTTGGGTCGGGGTATGTCGGCCTGGTCGCCGCCGTCTGCTTCGCTGAAATGGGCCATGACGTCATTTGTGTCGACAATGACGAGCGCAAGGTTGCAGCCCTTCAGGGCGGCGATACCCTCATCCATGAGAACTACCTCCCCGAACTCCTGGAGCGCTACCGCAACACCAAGGTGCGCTTCATGACCGACCTCGCCGAGGCTACCCGCGACTCCCAGGCCATCTTCATCGCCGTCGGAACCCCGCAGAGCGAGAACGGCGATGCCGACCTCTCCTATGTTGAAGCCGTCGCCTGTGAGATCGCCCGCTCTCTCACCACCTACAAGGTCATCGTCGAGAAGAGCACGGTTCCCGTCTATACCAATGAGTGGATCAGCCGCGCCATGGAACGCAACGGCGTCGCCCACCACCTGTTCGACGTCGTCTCCAATCCCGAGTTCCTCCGTGAGGGAACTGCCGTCGCCGACTTCCTCCACCCCGACCGCATCGTCGTCGGCGCCGACAGCGACCGTGCAGCAGCCGTCCTCAACGCCATCTACGCTCCCCTCACCACCGGCGAGTACTACGAGCGTGCAGACGCCATTCCCGGCCCCTGCGGCGTCTCTCAGCCGCCGCCGCTCCTGCTCACCTCCACCAAGAGCGCAGAGATCATCAAGCACGCCTCCAATGCCTTCCTCGCCTTGAAAATCTCCTTCATCAATGCGGTTTCGAACCTCTGCGAGGCCACTAACGCCAACGTCGAACAGGTAGCCCGCGGCATGGGCCTCGACAGCCGCATCGGTCCCAGGTTCCTCAGTCCCGGCATCGGCTATGGCGGCTCCTGCTTTCCCAAAGACGTAGCCGCCTTTCGCTCCGTCGCCGAGCAGCTTGGCATCAACTTCAACCTCCTCACAGAGGTCGAGAAGATCAACACCCAGCAGAAGCGGCGCTTCCTCAGCAAGGTGCGCTCCGCCCTCTGGACCCTTCGCGGTAAACGCCTCGGTGTCCTCGGGTTAGCCTTCAAGGGCGAGACCGATGACATCCGCGAGTCACCGGCGATTGAAGTCGTCCGGATGCTCCTTGCCGAGGGCTGCTCCATCGCGGCCTTTGACCCCGCCGCGATCAAGCGTACCGAAGAAGTCCTTCCTGCCGGCCCAAATCTCGCCTATGTGAGCGACTCCTACGCCGCGGCCAAAGATGCTGACGCCTTGCTCATCCTCACGGACTGGTCTGAATTTGCATCCCTGGATCTCCAGCGCCTTAATAAGACCCTGCGGTATCCCATCGTCATCGACGGACGCAATCTCTACGATCCCCCCGTCATGACCGAACACGGCTTCACCTATCTCAGCATTGGCCGGCCAACCGCGTATCCACTCCGCGAGCTCTCTTCCACCGCTTCTGCGCGTAGCTAGTAGCTGCATCCGCCTCCTCTCCTCGGCCAACCGGGGCCCTTGCAGGTGCGTCGTATCTCGTTTACGGCGCACCTCAATATCTTGAAACCAGCAAGCCTGCCACGCCTTCAGAAAGGTTGAGAATGAACTCTGAAAAAATTCTTGTCACAGGAGCCGCCGGCTTTCTTGGCTCGCATCTCTGTGACGTCTTGCTTGCTGAAGGGCACACCGTCGTTGGTGTCGATAATCTCTGCACCGGCAACCACGCCAACCTCAGCCATCTTGCCGGGGAGTCCCGCTTCAGCCTCATCGAGCAGGACATCTGCCAACCCTTCGATCCAGGCAAGGTCGACTTCATCTTCAACTTCGCCTCTCCCGCCAGCCCTGTCGATTACACCCGTCTCGGCGTGGAAACCCTTCTGGTGGGCTCGGCCGGAACCCTCAATACGCTCGACCTCGCCCGCAAGTACGGCGCCGGTTACCTCCATGCCTCCACTTCGGAGTGCTACGGAGATCCCGAAGTTCATCCCCAGGTCGAGACCTACTGGGGCAACGTCAACCCCATCGGCCCCCGCTCCGTATACGACGAAGCCAAGCGCTTCTCCGAGGCCGCTGTGATGGCCTACCATCGCTACTATGGCGTCGATTCGCACCTCGTCCGCATCTTCAACACGTATGGCCCGCGCCTCCAGGCCAACGATGGCCGTGTCATCTCGAATCTCATGATCCAGGCCCTTCGCGAAGAGCCCCTTACCATCTACGGCGACGGCTCCCAGACCCGCAGCTTCTGCTACGTCTCCGATCTCATCGACGGCATCGTCCGCCTCTCGCGCTCCGAGGAGCATCTCCCCGTCAACATAGGCAATCCCAACGAGTGGACCATCCTCGAGTGCGCTCAGGAGGTTCTGGCCGTCACCGGCTCCAGATCCGAGATCGTCTTCAAGCCGCTGCCCCAGGACGACCCCACCCGCCGCCGCCCGGACATCACCAAAGCCCGAACGCTCCTCGGCTGGGAGCCAAAGATCCAGCTGCACCAGGGCTTGGAAAAGTCTCTCGACTACTTCAAGGCCTGCGTCCGCTAGACCATAGCGCCGTTGTCATTGTCATTGTCATTGTCATTGTTCTTGTCGTTGTCGTTGTCGTTGTCGTTGTCGTTGTCGTTGTCGTTGTCGTTGTCGTTGTTCTTGACGTTGTTTCTTAAGGTTGCTCGCTCTCTTTCAACAACCTATAACAAACGTCATCTCGACCGCTGCTGCTTGTTCTTTGCCCAACCCATAACAAACGTCATCTCGACCGAAGGCGGCGCACTCTGCCGCCGCAGTGGAGAGATCCCTGTATTTCGTCTTTGCTCTTGCTGTTGTTCTTGCTGCTGCCTGTTCTGCTCTCAACCAAACAAAAGCCGTGTCATCCTGAACGAAGTTACTCACGCACTTTGTGAGCAACGCGGTCGAAGGACCTGCGGTTGCCGTTGCCTGTGCCTTTGCCTATCCTCCCTCAACCCCCGCCGCACCTAATCAAGGAAGCGGAAGGGCTCCCTTCAGCGGTGCCGAAAACAAGCCGCGCCGTCAATCGGGGTCCCCGGCCAACTGGCTGGCTGGGGTGATCTGGCGCTTCCGCTCTGCCGAAGGCTAGCCTTTGCTGTTGCCTGTTCTCTCTCCAAATCCCCCATGACCCTGACCCTGAACGGAGCCGAAGGAATCTGCGGTTGTTCTCATCTTTGCCTGGCTTCCGTAGCGGATCAGTTTGGCACTGTGGGGCGAAGTCTCCCTGAAGCCGATTTTTCCGGAATGGCTGACAACCTTGATCTCGAAGACAGCTGGCCACTGCTTACCGGTGACGAAGAGCCGGTCATGCTGCGCGTCGTAAGCGATCCCGTTTAGTACGGATTCTTCGTTGACCCTCTGAGCGGCAGGCAGCAGGCCGGTGAGATCGATCCACGCAACCACGTGTCCGT
>WNFD01004492.1_pt1 | contig 13982 bp, 15 predicted proteins | sample 5400491 | NCBI WGS metagenome assembly WNFD01 (sample SAMN13153343, study PRJNA577476) | soil metagenome | isolation source: 120 cm saprolite under Douglas fir tree site 2 hole 2 replicate 2 | place: USA:California | collected 2015-04-18
AAGGTCGTGCACCGGGCGCGGAATATTCAATGAAGGCGGCAGCGGACGGCCGGGGGTTCCGCAGGAAGCCAACAGAAAGACCAGAACGAAGAGATTGCCAAAAATGCCAAAATTGGAAATTGCCAAAATCGGCATATGGCGAAACCGCCGGAACTGGTCACTGAAAGAATTCATAATCCGCAGGAGCTACAGTAGCCGCGACTCCCCAATTTTGGCAATTATCAATTTTGGCAATTCCGGCGATTACAGTATGTACCGTGACAGATCCTGGTCCTTCACAATGTCCGCCAGCATTTTCTGCACATAGGCGGCGTCAATGTGAATGGATTTTTCCTTGAGATCCGGCGCATTGAAGCTGACCTCATCCAGCAGGCGTTCCATGATGGTGTGCAGCCGGCGCGCGCCGATGTTTTCCGTGGACTCATTGACCTTGAAGGCGAAGCCGGCGATGGCATCCAGAGCGTCGCGGCTGAATTCGAGCTTCAGGCCCTCGGTCTCAAGTAATGCCGTGTACTGCTTTACCAGAGAAGACTTCGGTTCGGTAAGAATCTTGATGAAGTCTTCCATGGTGAGCGATTTCAGCTCCACGCGAATCGGAAACCTGCCCTGCAGTTCGGGTATCAGGTCGCTGGGCTTGGAGACGTGAAAAGCGCCGGCGGCGATAAACAGAATGTGGTCCGTGCGGACCATGCCGTAGCGGGTATTCACCGTGGTGCCTTCGACAATCGGCAGGATGTCGCGCTGCACGCCCTCGCGGGAGACGTCCGGGCCGTGCCCGCTTTCGCGTCCGGCGATTTTATCGATTTCGTCCAGAAACACGATGCCCGATTGTTCCACGCGGTCGACCGCGATGCGCGTGACCTGGTCCATATCCACCAGGCGCGACTCTTCTTCCTGAATCAGGTATTCGAAGGCTTCGCTGACCTTCATCTTGCGCTTCTTGGTCCGCGGGCTGAAGAGGCTGGGGAGCATGTCCTTGAAGTTGACATCCATTTCTTCGGCGCCCTGATTGGTGATGATCTCGAAGTGGGGCATGGAGCGTTCACGCACGTCGATGTCGACGGTGCGGTCGTCGAGCTGGCCTTCCTGAAGCTGCTGGCGCAGCTTTTCGCGGGTGCGCGCCATGGACTCGCTTTCGCCGGCGGGCAATGCCGGCTGGCCCAGGGACGAAGACGAAGACGATCCCGGGGCCGGGGCCGGGGCGGGCGTTGCGGGCCCGGGCAGCAGCAGTTCGAGCAGGCGTTCTTCCGCCTGATGTTCGGCCTTTTCGGCTACCTCTTCCAGTTTTTCTTCGCGCACCATGTCGATGGAAATCTCCACCAGATCGCGGATAATCGATTCGACGTCGCGTCCTACATAGCCGACTTCGGTGAATTTTGAGGCTTCGACCTTCAGAAAGGGCGAATCGGCGAGCTTGGCCAGCCGTCGCGCGATCTCCGTCTTGCCCACGCCGGTGGGCCCGATCATGATGATGTTCTTGGGCATGATCTCTTCGGCCAGCTCGGGAGCGAGCTTCTGGCGGCGCATGCGGTTGCGCAAAGCGATGGCCACTGCCCGCTTGGCTTCGTGCTGACCGACGACGTATTTATCGAGTTCGACGACAATTTCGCGGGGCGTAAGATCGTCGAGAATCACGCCCGCTTCTTCAGCGATGGAAGGTAAATAGATGGCCATGGTTACTGCTCCTTGCTTTTCCGGTCTGGCCAGTGGAGGAGCGGTGCGACCACGCCCGCGGGACCGTGTTGTTTTAAATTGCGTGTGTTGAGAATTTCAAAAAACTTTGTCATCATTCCGCTGCTTTTGCCGGTCCCGGCGAGGTCTTGCCGTCCGCGTCAGAGAGTTCTTCGATCGTAAACGTATCATTGGTATAAATGCAGATTTTCCCCGCGATCTTCATAGCTTCCTCGGCGATCTTGCGCGCGGGCAGATCGGTATTTTCCACCAGGGCCTTGGCTGCGGCCAGAGCGTAGGGGCCTCCGCTGCCGATGGCCGCCACGCCGCCGTCGGGCTCGATCACATCCCCGCCGCCGCTGATCATGAAGGTCGATGTCACGTCCGACACCAGCAGCAGGGCTTCGAGATGCCGCAGCACCTTGTCGGTGCGCCAGTCCTTGGCCAGTTCGACCGCCGCGCGCCCGAGATTGCCGTGGTACTGGTCGAGTTTGGCTTCGAAACGGGCAAACAGAGAAAAGGCGTCGGCGGTGGAGCCGGCAAAGCCCGCCAGAATTTTCTCGTTATAAAGCCGCCGGATTTTTTTGGCGGTATGCTTGATGACGCTTTCGCCGAGCGTCACCTGTCCGTCGGACGCCATGACAACGCTGTTGTCGCGGCGCACGCAGAGAACCGTGGTGGAGCGAATCCTGCTCTGATTTTTCGTGGGTTTCAGTGCTGTTCTGGATGGCATGAGGGCAATTACTAATTATACAGCGGGAAGGGGAAGACGGGAGCCATAACCACAAACGCGGTGACGCCTGTTATTTGGCGGGCGGGTCGTTGATAATCTCCTAAGGATTTGGCGATTCGGATCGGACGAATCCTCCCTTTAGTCCCGATATTTTGAGGAGTCTGGCGCTGTGACACAAACGGAAGATTATTTTCGCGAAAGAGCGCGGCGTGCCGACCGCACGGAAACCCCGCGGATTCTGGACCGTGCGGGCAAAGGAAAGCCTCCAGTAAGGGCGATGAACTTTAGCCCAGACGGCAGAAGGGTGAGCGCAAACGCAGACAAACGAAAACCGGCGCCGTCAGGCAATGGTGAGCAGGATGGCAAAGTGGTCTGGCTCATCACGTTTTTTAACTCCTCTGCGCTGTCTACCGGCGGTTGGCACTGAGCAAAAACTGATAGCTCGGTTGAGCGATCAAAGCCAGGTTCTTCATCTGTTTTTGGAACTTTAAATGCCGCTTGACCAATCAATAGGATTGGGTAACACTACGTGAAGACCGTCCTGCGGGGAGAGGTGCGAATGGCCACAGCTACAAGAGCCGAACAGGGAGATGCGATGATCCCTGCTGGAAAGACTCTCATTGGCTACGAAGAGGCAATGGAGAAACTCAATGCGGATGAAGCATTTCGGGCCACCGTTTACGCGATGAATACCCTGTTGATTCAGAAGGGTTTTTACACTTCCGAGGAATTCCGTTTTCAATTCCGGCAGTCAGCACAAAAGCAGCTCCGGAAGAAGCGGCGTTAGCGCGGCTTAGGTCGCGGCGGTTCGTTTTTACTATAGGTTTTCGGCATTCCGCATTTCATTGCATCACGACAGAGACGATGATCTCCTCTGTCACAGAACAGGCATTCACACTCGCACCACCCCCAGAACTGCGTACTTTGATCGGTTTTTTCTTCCCCCATCATTTCCTCATCTTTTGGATTCAGAGTTGCGGCCGCTTGCGAAGTCTCTCGACTCCTCGCTTACACTGGAGAAGTTAAAATACCATAGCTCCAGTGACTCCTCCCTTCAACATAGAAGCCCAGACCGGCCCCGCCCGTACAGGCCGCCTCACCACCGCGCACGGCGACGTTGAAACCCCGGTATTCATGCCGGTAGGCACGCAGGCGTCAGTGAAAGGCGTTCCGCAGGATGCGCTGGAAAACATGGACGCGCAGATCATTCTTGGCAATACGTACCACTTATATCTGCGTCCCGGACACGAACTGATCCGGGGTTTGGGCGGTCTGCATCGGTTCATGAGCTGGGACCGGGCGATTCTCACGGATTCAGGTGGGTTCCAGGTCTTCAGCCTGAACGCACGGCGACAGCAGCAATCCACCGCAATGGACGCGACGGCCGCCAGGGAAGAACAGTCAGGAGAAGTGGCAGCCCCCAAAAGCCTGGTTCGCGTCACCGAAGAGGGAGTCCATTTCCGCTCGCATCTCGACGGCACTTCGCACCTCTTTACTCCTGAGCGATCCATCGAGATCCAGATTGCTCTGGGCGGCGACATTATTATGGCGTTCGACGAGTGCACAGAAACACCCGCCACCCGTGAACGGACGCAGCAGTCCATGGAGATGACCCTGCGCTGGGCCCGGCGTTCGAAGGATTATTTCGAGGCGCACAAACATGAAGTCCCGTGGGCGGCCGAACGCGCGCCGCGAACTCAGGCGCTTTTCGGGATCGTGCAGGGCGGGATGTATGCCGATCTGCGCCGCGAGTCGGCATTGCGCACCGTGGAACTCGATTTCCCCGGTTATGCGATCGGGGGGCTGAGCGTGGGTGAATCGCGGGAAAAGACCATGGAAATGCTGGCGGCGGTACTGGAAATCCTGCCTCGCGACAAACCGCGCTACGTGATGGGTGTGGGATATCCGGAGGAAATCGCGCGATATTCCGCCATGGGCGTGGATATGATGGACTGCGTTTTACCAACCCGGGCGGCGCGCCACGGACTGCTGTTTACCTCGGAAGGCCGGCTGAACATCAAAAATATCCGCTTTGCCCGGGACCAGTGCCCGGCCGACCCTCGGTGTGGCTGCCGGGTCTGTTCGCGTTACAGCCGGGCTTACCTTCGCCATCTCTTTGTGACCGGGGAGCCACTGGCCGGAATCCTCAACACCCTGCATAACCTGTCGTTCTACCTTGACACCATGCGGACTGTGCGTCATGCTATACGACTTGGGGACATCTCAGGACTTTGTACAGGCGGTGTGCCGTCGGACGTGTAGCCTGAGCGCCCCGGTTTGAAGCGCGCCAGAAGACCTCCGAATTGCTTCGGTACCGAAGAAAACCGAGACCACGGGCGGTATCACCAGCGGTAATTTAATCGAACAGGAATCTCCCGGGGGAGATGTGCGCTATCGGACCGTTAAAATATCGGCGTTAAAAGAAATCGGCACTTAAAAATAAAAACATAAATGACTCAGACTCTCATCGGTGCTTATCTCCTGCAGGGCGGCTCGCCTGGCTTTGGCCTGGCGTTGTGGCCCCTGCTCTTCATGTTCGCAATTTTCTATCTGTTCCTGATCCTTCCCCAGCAGAAGCGGCAGAAGCGCTGGCAGGAAATGGTGAACACCCTTCAGGCGGGCGACAAGGTCACCACTTCCGGCGGAATCCGCGGATCGATCATCGCGGTCAAGGATGATGTCGTGCACCTGCGCGTGCCGCCCGACAACCTGCGCCTCGAAGTCGCCAAATCGGCGGTGGTATCGGTGGCGCGGGACGATGAACCCGCCGTGGAAAAGAAGTAGATCAATACAGGGAAGCCAAATCGGAATTCAGACCAATGCAGAAAAACATAACCGTCAAAATCGTAGTGATCGTGGCCATCCTGGTGGTATTCACGGCCCTCATTTTTCTTGGCAATAACTGGTCGGTCAGCGTCGACGCCATCCGGCAGCGCGGCCTTATGGCGGGGTTGCAGGAAAGCATCCATCTCGGCCTCGATCTCAAGGGCGGCGCCCACTTCATCTATCAGGTCAGGGTGAATGAGGCGGTGAGCGCCCAGTCCGACGGCGCCGCCGAACTGCTGGCGGAAGAGATGCGGAAGGCGAAAGTGCCCTTCACCGATATCAGCAAACCCGATCCGGTCAACCGGCCCGACGAGATCGCAGTCAAAGGAGTTACCGGAAACGGCGCGGGTGAGCTCAACCGCATCGTCGGCGAGCGTCTGGTGGAATACAATCCGCCCACCGGCGGCCCCGACGGCGCCTATGTGATTCGGATGAAGCAGGCGGAGCTGAGCAATCTCAAGAATCGCACGGTCGAGCAGTCCATCATCGCCATCCGCAATCGCATCGATACCCTGGGCGTGAGAGAGCCGATCATCCAGGAGCATGGCCTGGGCGACTACCAGATTCTGATCCAGCTTCCGGGCGCGGACGATACGGCCAGAATCCGCGAATTGATTCAGTCAACCGCCCGTCTCGAAATTCATCAGCTTTACGGCAATCCCGCTGCCGTCAATGGCGGCATGGCGGTATTCTCCGATGAACAGGCCGCGATTGCGGCTTTTGGCGGCGCGCTTCCTCCCAATACGGTCCTCGTCCATGGACGCGATGTGACGGCTGCCAGAGAAGGCCAGGACCAGGTCTATGTAATCGGAAGGGTTCCGATCGTAGGCGGCACGGACGTTCGCGACGCCCAGCCGACCAGCGATGAAAACCGGCGACCCGCGGTCAGCTTCAACCTGAATACCGCGGGTGGCGAAAAGTTTGCGAACTTCACCCGCGAGCACAACGAGCGCGGCACGGACCCCAATCATTATCTGGCCATCGTGCTCGATAACCGGGTGCGTTCGGCGGCCTCGATCCGGGAGGAAATCCGGGAGCGCGGCCAGATCACAGGCGGCGACTTTACCGAAGAGCGTGTCCGCGACCTTTCGACGCTGCTCAGCTCCGGATCGCTTCCGGCCAGCCTGGTCAGCATCGAAGAACGGACAGTTGGCCCTTCGCTGGGCGCCGATTCAATCCGGCACGGCGTGCGTGCGGCGATTGTCGGCATGGCGGCGGTGATGATCTTCATGCTCATCTACTACCGGTTTTCCGGGGTGAACGCCGATCTTGCCCTGATTCTCAACCTGGTCATCCTTCTGGGTTTCCTGGGCCTGAGCGGAGCGACCCTGACCCTGCCGGGCATTGCGGGTGTGATTCTTACCGTCGGTATGGGCGTGGATTCCAATGTGCTGATCTTCGAGCGCATCCGCGAAGAGCTTCGAAACGGCAAGGCCCCGGCGGCCGCCGTGGACCAGGGTTTTGCCCGGGCGCTGCTCACCATTATCGACACGCACGTAACCACCATCGTCTCCGCCGCCATTCTGATTCTGTTCGGAACCGGGCCGGTGCGAGGCTTTGCCATCACGCTGATCTTCGGATTGCTGGCCAATCTGTTCACAGCGGTTTTTGTTTCGCGAGTGATTTTTGACGCTATCCTCGGCCGCAAAGGCCGCGGTGAAGCGCTGAGCATCTAGCTAGTTAAGGAAACGGACAACGTGGAATTTTTTCGCAATACAAACATAGATTTCCTGGGCAAGAAGTGGTATTTCCTCAGCTTCTCGCTGATCTTCAGCGTGGCCGGTTTGCTTTCGATGCTGTTCTGGCACAAGATCCCCCTGGGCGTGGATTTCCGGGGTGGCACGCTGGTGTATGTGAAATTTGTCCAGCAACCCAATGAAGATCAGATTCGGGCCTCTCTGGAGCGCGCGGGACTGCGCAATGCGCGCATCCAGCGCTATGACACCGCCTCGAGAAACGAAGAACTGGTCGATCTGCCGCAGCGCAGCGAATCGGGGACCGATGCGACCCAGGACCGCAACCTGGCCATCCAGGCCCTCGGCAGCGGCGCTCCCGCCGGGAAGCTGGATCTCAACAACATTGGATTTGGCACGGTGCGCGATCGGCTGGTTGCCCGCGATCCGCTGCATGTCGCGCCTCAGCAATACGATGCTGTCGCCCACCAGATTCTCGATTTCCGCGACGACAGGCAGCACGAAGGCCTTTTTCGGAGCGTCGACGACGTCCGGCAGGCGGGAGTTCCGGCCGCCGTGGTGGATGCGCTACAGCAGGATTTCTATACCAGTAACTTCCATGTTTTCAACGCGGAAATCGTCGGCCCGCAGGTCGGCCAGCAATTACGCCATCAGGCTGTGCTGGCGACTTTATATTCTCTGCTGGGAATGCTGATTTACCTTTGGTTCCGTTTTGAAATGATCTACGGAGTGGCCGCGGTGGTCGCCGTTTTTCATGACACTCTGATCACTATTGGCGCATTCTCCTTGACGAATACTGATATAACACTTACTGTTATCGCCGCGATCCTGACGCTGGTCGGGTACTCGATGAACGACACCATCGTGGTATTTGACAGAATCCGCGAAAACATCAAGATCATGCGTAGAGAGACCCTCGGAGAGGTCGTCAATCGAAGCATCAATCAGACCCTGAGTCGGACGATTCTGACTTCAGGACTGACGTTTCTGACTGTGCTTTCTTTGTATCTCTTTGGGGGAGAAGTACTTCACGGCTTTTCTCTGGCTCTGGTCATCGGTATTGTGATCGGCACATATTCCTCAATCGCGGTTGCCGCTCCCATGCTGGTCGCTTACCAGGATTGGCGTGCCGGGAAGACGAGAAATACCCCTTCCCCGGCGGCCCAGGGGAAAGTTCGCGCCAGGGCGTAATAAAAAACAAGATCGAAAGTGGTCACTTCGGGAGCAAAACCGGCTCTGCCGGTGTCCAATAGATTAAGACAACACTCCGTCTGAACTGGAGATCAGGGATGTTTGAAGACAGCTTAATGGAATCCGGCGGCATGATTCGGACCAACCAAAAGTGGACTCTGTTGATCTCAACAGTCGTGCAAGTCAGTCTGCTTGTGGTTTTGGTGATGATGCCGCTCTTTTATCTGGAGGCGCTGCCCAAACAGCAGCTGCTGGGCTTTTTGGTGGCTCCGCCACCTCCCCCGCCGCCGCCTCCGCCGGCGCCCCCCCAGATCGAACACGTCAAGCGCATCAGTGAAATTGTGAACGGCGAACTCCGCACTCCCAGCAAAATTCCCAAAGTCATCAAAATGATCAAGGAAGACGAGGCCCCGCCGCCTAACACCGGTGTTGTGGGCGGAGTCGTAGGTGGTGTGGCCGGCGGAACCGCCGGGGGTGTCATCGGCGGCATTATCGGTTCCGCCGCGGCGCCGCCCAAGGTCGCTCCTCCGCAGAAACTGCGTGTCTCCCAGGGTGTTCTCGACGGCAACAAAATCAGAGACGTTCAGCCTCTTTACCCGCCGATGGCCCGTGTGGCCCACGTGCAGGGCGATGTCGTTCTCCGCGCCACCATCAGCAAAGCCGGCGTGATCGAGAATCTGGCTGTAGTCAGCGGCCATCCCATTCTCATTCAGTCCGCGATGGACGCTGTGAAGCAGTGGCGTTACAAGCCCTATCTGCTCAACAATGAGCCGGTCGAAGTTGACACGGTTATCACGGTCAAGTTCCACATGTAAGACCGGTTTCATCACGCCTCGCGCCGGCGGAACCATTCGCCGCGCGCGGGGAAACGGTGCAATCCGCAACACAGGTATGAACGAGAATTCGTCCGTTTGCAGGGGTCCCGGCGCTCCGGAGCGAATTGCATTGCCGGTTGTTGAAGATGGATTTTGAAGTTTCTTTAAAAGTTTCTTGAGGAGGAAAACTTAACTCATGTTTGTCGCAAATTTCGCCACTCTTATGCTAGCCAAGTCGCAAGTGCTCGGTGCCTGGTTTCTCCAGGCGACGGACGACTCGGGTGTGGGTTGGGACCCGATCCACCTGTGGGTCCAGATGGGCCTGCTCGCCAAAGGCGTCGTCGTTATTCTCTTCGTCATGTCGGCATGGTCCATCGGCGTGATGATCGACCGTTATATCGCGTTCAACGCCGCCCGCAAGCAGTCTCGTATGTTCGCGCCCGCGGTTGCCGGCGCTCTGCGTGAAGGCAAGCTGGATGAAGCGATCCGCGTCGCTGAACGCAACAAGAAGAGCCACCTGGCGAAAGTCGTCACCGCCGGCCTGCAGGAATTCAAGGCGCACACCGATTCCAGTGAAATTCCCGGCGAGCAGATTGAAGCCAGCAAGCGCGCCCTCGAACGGGCCGAAGCCATCGTCCACGCGGAACTCAAGCGCGGTCTGGGCGGCCTCGCCACCATCGGTTCCACCGCCCCCTTCGTGGGACTGTTCGGCACCGTGGTCGGCATTCTCAACGCCTTCAAGAAGATCTCCGAGCAGAAAGCCACCGGTCTGGCCGCCGTCGCAGGCGGTATTTCCGAAGCGCTGGTCACCACCGCTCTGGGACTGGGCGTCGCCATTCCCGCTGTGATGGCGTTCAACTACTTCACCGGCAAGGTCGAAGCCTTTGACGTCGAAATGGACAACTCTTCCAGCGAACTGGTCGATTATTTCCTGAAGAAAACCAGCAGCAGCAACATGGCCCGTCGGTAAGCCCAGGAGCGAATTATGGCAATCAACGTCCGGAACGAGGGCGTCAAGGTCAACTCGAACATCAACGTCACGCCCATGGTGGATGTGATGCTGGTGCTGCTGATCATCTTCATGGTGATCACGCCCATGTTGCAGAAAGGCGTGACGGTCAAGCTGGCCCAGGCCAACAACCCCGTGCAGATGCCCGATGCCGACAAGGAAGATGCGCTGATCGTGGCGGTGATGAACGACGGCGCCATCTACTTTGACACGGCGAAAATCACGCCCGCGGAACTGACCCAGAAGGTCAGAGACCGCATTGCCAACCGCACCGATAAGCACGTTTACGTCAAGGCCGACGCCCGGGCGAAATACAAGGCGGTGGTGGACGTGGTCGACGACGTGCGGTCGGCGGGTGTGGACCAGCTGGGCCTGCTCACCGAACAGAAGAAAACCAAATAACTGAAGTTTTCCGAACGCGAGGGACAGATTTATGGCAATGACAACAGGGGGTGGAGGCGGGCAGACTGCTGACATCAACGTAACGCCCCTGATCGACGTGCTGCTGGTGCTGCTGATCATCTTCATGGTCATCACGCCGCTGACACCCAAGGGGCTGGAAGCTCTGGTTCCTCAGCCGCCGCCGCCCAACACGCCGCCTCAGAACGACAATCGCACGGTGGTGGTCCAGGTCATGGTCGGCGCGGAAGGCGGGAAGCCGAAGCTCAGGATCAACCAGGAAGATGTAACCTGGGACAATCTGAGCAGCCGGCTGACCGATATTTTCAAGACCCGCGCCGAACGGGTGATGTTCGTCAAGGGCGACGACAATCTCATGTTCCAGGACGTCGCTCAGGTCATCGACATCGCGCACGGCACCGAGGTCATCGACAAGATCGGCCTGATTACGGCCAAGATCGAAGCAGGGCAATAAGAGTCTGGCATGGCTCCTCATCGCGGGGCGTCGCCGCCGGCGCGGCCCCGTGGAATCATGTCAGGTAAGTTTTAAAAATTCTTAACTCCGGCAAGGAGCACGAAATCATGAACAGGAGCGCACGACTGGTGGCGGTCTTCGCCGTAGCAGCCGCGCTGTTGAGCGCCACGGGCTGTCAGATGCTCAAGGCCCGCGATCAGCTCAACAAGGGTGTGCAGGCGTACAAGAGCGCAAACTACGAACAGGCGATCGACCATTTCCGGAACGCGGTCCGCCTTGACCCGCAGCTGAAGGTTGCCAAGCTGTATCTGGCCACGGCGTATACCTCGCAGTACGTTCCCGGCGTGGAAACCAAAGAGAACATAGCCATGGCCGAACAGGCCGTCGAGCAGTACAAGGCCGTGCTGGCCGAGGACGCTCAGAACGTGACCAGTCTCAAGGGCATCGCCTATCTGTACATGCAGATGAAGAGGTTCGACGAGGCGCGGGAATATTACAAGAAATCGATTGCCGCCGACCCCAACGATCCCGATGTCTATTACTCCATCGGCGTGCTCGACTGGACGGCTGTCTATAAAGACACGGCCGACCGCAAGTCGAAGGAAGGCCTCAAGATCGACGACGAGATGAAGGGCAAGCGCGATACGAAGCTTTGCGCCGACATCAAGGCCGCCAACGGGGACCGCGCCGACGAAGGCCTCAGCATGCTCCAGAACGCCATGCAGAAGCGTCAGGATTACGACGACGCCATGGTCTATGTCAACCTGATCTATCTGCGCAAGGCCGACATGGAGTGCAACGATGCGGAAGTTCGCGCTCAGGACAGGAAGATGAGCGAAGAATGGAGCAACAAGGCCATGGATGCCCGTAAGCGCAAGCAGGAAGCCGCAGCCAAAAAAAGCAGCGGAGGCATCGTGCTCGACACACCGGATACAAAGAAATAAACAGGTTCAGAGCAGGCAGAAAAGATGTCGCAAAAGCCCCTCTCCGAGAGGGGCTTTTGCTTTCTCCGTGGCTCTGTGCTCTGTGGCTCCGTGGTGAGCCTTTGACTTATCAAGTAAAATTGCAGAGGCATCCGCTGCGCCATGTTCAAAAAAATCCTTATAGCAAATCGCGGTGAAATCGCCGTCAGGGTCATACGGGCCTGTCGGGAGATGGGTATTGGCACGGTTGCCGTCTTTTCCGAAACCGACCGCGCGGCGCTGCATGTAAGCATGGCGGATGAGGCGTATTGCATCGGTCCGGCGGCGGCCCGCGAATCTTATTTGAACGCCGGAAAAATCCTGGCCACCGCAAAACACAGCGGCGCCGAGGCCATCCACCCCGGCTACGGTTTTCTTTCCGAGAACGCAGCCTTCGCGCGCGCCTGCGCCGAGGCGGGCGTTAAGTTTATCGGCCCCCCGGCGAAAGCCATGGAAACGATGGGTTCGAAGACCCGTGCACGCCAGGCGGTGGAAGCCGCGGGCGTGCCCTTTGTTCCCGGCTCCTCAAAAGGCCTCTCCCTGACAGAGGCTGAGGCTGTGGCCGCGAACCTGGGGTTCCCGGTCATGATCAAAGCGGCTGCCGGAGGGGGCGGTAAAGGCATGCGCATGGTGGGGGCCGCCGAAGAACTGAAATCCGCCTTCGAGACCGCGCAGAGCGAGGCCCAAAGATCGTTCAACGACAGCGAGGTTTATCTCGAAAAACTCATCGAGAACCCGCGGCACATAGAAATCCAGGTGCTTGGAGATGAACATGGAAACCTGGTTTATCTGGGCGAGCGCGAGTGTTCGGTGCAGCGCCGTCATCAGAAAGTAATCGAAGAAGCGCCTTCGGCGATCGTGGATCCCGAGCTTCGGCGCCGCATGGGAGAAGTCGCGGTGCGGGCGGCCAAATCCGCCGGGTATACCAATGCGGGGACAGTGGAGTTTCTTGTCGACCAGGAACGTAATTTTTATTTCCTGGAAATGAACACCCGGCTGCAGGTGGAACATCCGGTCACGGAACTTGTAACCGGCCTCGATCTGGTCCATTTACAGATTCGGATTGCCGCCGGAGAGAAGCTGCCCTTTCGTCAGGAAGATGTGAGCATCCGTGGTCATGCGCTGGAGTGCCGCATCTACGCCGAGGACCCCGACAACAACTTCTTCCCCTCCCCCGGACGCATCACGCGTCTGGTGCAGCCCTCAGGGCCGGGTATTCGCGAAGATTGCGGGGTCTATGAGAACTGGTTTGTTCCGCTCGACTACGACCCCATGCTCTCAAAGCTCATCGCCTATGCCCCCACCCGCGACATGGCGATCGCCCGCATGAAACGGGCTCTGGATGAATACAGCATCAGCGGCATCAAGACCAATCTCGGACTTTTCCGGCGTATTCTCGAAGATCCCGATTTTGTCGCTGCCCGTATCGACACCGGATTTCTCGATCGGCTGCTGAACGCGGGGCGCGGTTCGGCGGCGCCCGGTCACAGGTCTTCCGGGAATGCCTCGGAAAACGTACAGGAAATTGCCGCGATTGCGGCGGCGCTGTTTGCCGCGACCGCCACGAATGCCGGAAGCCACGCGCATAATTCCAATGGCGCCGTAAACCCCGGGCGGATTTCCAGGCAGAGCGACACCTGGACGAAGACCGCCCGTCGTGAAGCCCTGAGGGACGCATGATTTACGACGTCACGATCGGCGAAAAGACATGGCGCGTGGAACTCACCCGGGTTTCCGGGGCGTGGCAATGCAAACTCGACGGTCGGGAGATCGTTCTCGATTTCGTACCCACGCAAAATGGCTGCGGATCGCTGCTGATGAGCGGCCAATCCGGTGGTCAATCCGGTGGTCAATCTTATGACGTCCGGCAGGAGAGCACGGGAGGCGAGCCGGGAATCGTCGTCGGGCGGGAGCACTTCGGCGTGACCGTACGCGATCCGAGATCTCTTCGCGCCCGCCGCCGCTCCGACACCGCCGGAGACGGCATCAAAAAGATTACGGCCCCCATGCCCGGTAAGGTGGTGAGAATCCTTGTCGCCGCGGGCGCCGAAGTTGAGGCCGGTCAGAGCGTGCTGGTGATTGAAGCCATGAAGATGCAAAATGAGTTGAAATCGCCGAAGAAGGGCATTCTGCGAAAGATCGCGGTCGGCGAAGGCTCCGCCGTGGAAGCGGGCCAGATATTGGCGGAAGTTGAGTAAAAATCATGA
>WNFD01014785.1_pt1 | contig 13982 bp, 11 predicted proteins | sample 5400491 | NCBI WGS metagenome assembly WNFD01 (sample SAMN13153343, study PRJNA577476) | soil metagenome | isolation source: 120 cm saprolite under Douglas fir tree site 2 hole 2 replicate 2 | place: USA:California | collected 2015-04-18
CTGTAGCGGCGAAAGCGCCGCCGGCCTATCCTTCATCGGATCGAACCCGAGGAAAGCGATGACCGATAGCGATGCCGTGCTCGCCGCCAATCTCGAATTCTACCGCGCGTTCACCGCACGGGATCTTGCCGCCATGGATGCGCTGTGGGCCCGGCTGGCCCCGGTCGCGTGTCTCCATCCGGGATGGACGGCGCTGAAAGACCGCGAGGCGATCATGGAGAGCTGGGAGGGGATCCTCTCGAACCCGGACGCCCCGCGTATCGCGTGCTTTGATGAACAAGTGTTCCTCTACGGTGACGTTGCGCTGGTGCTGTGCGAGGAGGAGCTCGATGGTGGTACGCTGGCCGCGAGCAACCTGTTCGTCCGGGAAAATAATGAATGGCGGATCGCCCATCATCACGCCGGTCAGATCGTCCGCCGGCACCCCGAGGGACGACGCCCCTCGCGGCTCAATTGAAAGGCGTGACCTCTCTGTTGGCTCGTCGTCGAGCCGGATTATTCGGCGGCGAGCGCCTCGCGTGTATTGTCCCGAGCATGGTGCGCTGCTCGCGCCGGCTTCAGAACGAGAAACGCCGGGAGCGCCGCGACGGCGTTCATGATCACCGCAATCGGTCTATCGAGGTGGGCGAATTGGCCGGCGCCTCACTCCTCGAGCCACACATCGGCGAGGTCTTGGCCGATGTATTGGCTCGGTGACATGTTCCATCCCTTGAATTTTTCCGAGTTGACGACAATGCGGTTCCACCAGAGCAGCGGCACGGTATTGGCGGTGCTGAGGGCGTGCCGCTCGAATTCGCGGACGATCTTGGCGCGCTGCCGCGGGTCGGTGCTGAGCGCCTGTCCGATATAGAGCGCGTCGAGGAAGCGGTCGGTCGACCCCGAGTGGTTGATCGGCGACAGGTCGCGCGAAATATATCTCGCAAGCTGTATTGTCGGATCGTCGAAATAGTCGGCAGCCAGATCGATCGCAGCGGCAAAGCGACCGGTTTCGAGTGCGGCCTGCCAATCCTTGGTGCTCAGCAGCTCAAGAGTAGCCTGCACGCCGATTTCGCGCCAGGCGGCAATAACGAAGTCGCCCGCTGGGCCATAGGGTATCGGGACGTCTTTGCGGTTTGTCAGCGTAACCGCGAGGTTGGCGACCCCGGCCTCGGCCAGAAGCCGCCGTGCTTCTGCACGCGAGGCGGCGATGTCGCGCGAGAAGCCGGGAAGAGTGACGAGCTCCGCTTCGGGCATGCTGATCGCGGTGCCCGGCCGCATCAGACCACCGACATATTTGAGGAAGGTGGTATCGGCGAGCGCTTGGGCTCCGTGCCAGCGGTCGATGGCCAGCGACAGCGCGCGCCGCACCCGCGCGTCGTCAAAGGGCGGGCGGGTGGCGTTGAAGGCGACCGCCAGGTAGCTGGTCCAAGGGCCCTCGCGTACCTCGATGCGGTCGCCAATCGCCTTGACCATCTCATCGCGCTCGGCGGGGGAGAAGCTGCGGAACTGGGCCATGATGCGGCCGCGCTCCATGGCTTCCACCTGCGCGGCACCGGCGATGAAATCGGCCCGGTAGCCGTCGAGATAAGGCCTGCCGACAAGGAAGTATTTGTCCCAGCGCTTGCCGGTCCAGTGGTCCCCTTTAAGGTGCTCGACAAAGACGAATGGCCCGGTCCCGAGCACATGGGTCTTGGGGAAGAGTGGATCCTCCTTGAGCTTGGCCGCGCTATAGATGCAGTTCCAGGGCGAAGCGAAGTTCGCCAGCATTGCCGCCTCGGGCCATTGCAAATGAAAAACCACGGTCGCCGGATCGGGCGTGTCGATGCCGGCCACCGCGGCGTAGTCGGCGCGTCGCACCGAAAGCACGCCTTGCGGCGGGTGGATGATACGGTCGTAACTCGCCTTCACATCGGCCGAGGTTAGCCGAGACCCATCGTGGAACAGGACGTTCTGGCGCAGTTTGAAGGTATATGTGCGCCTGTCGGTCGATACGCTCCAGGATTCGGCGAGATCGCCCACCACCTGCGGATAGTTAGCCGTGTCGAATTTGAGCAAGGTCGAGTAGTGCGGGATTACCGGATGGATGAAGACAAAGGAGAAGTTGGCGTGACAATCGTAGTTCGGCGGTTCGGCATCGACCGCAAAATCGAGGGTCCCGCCGCGGGTTGGGTGCAGTTCGGCAGCGGCGGTGCCATAGAGGACGAGCATTCCGGCGAAGCCTGCGAAGAGTGCCCGCCAGTGCAGCGCGTGCGTGCCGGCCGGCCGGCCGATCGCCGCGGCGATCTCTTGATCCGTCATCGAAATTTCCTTGGAGGGGTCGCCGGCGTTCACTGGGGCTGGCCCGTTTGCCAATGCTGATATTGTTGGAAGAGGTCGTGTTTTTCCTGCTGGGTCATCGGCGTACCGCCGGTCGATTGTCGGCGCTCGTCGACAAAGCGCGCGAACATCGACAGCAATTCCTCCGGGTTCGGCGCCTTGGCCACCTGCAGGTTGCGTTGCAACCACTGCTCGGCGGGCGGGTAACGCCGCCAGCCCGGTACCTCGGCTGCGAGGTTGACCTCCTGCCACTTCGGATGGTGGCCAGGCTCGAGCAACGACTGGAAGCCAGTGAAGAACGCATCAACGAAATTTGCGACGTTGCGGTAGCGGTCGGGAGCCTGTTGCAGATTGGCAACGACCAGCACCGTGCCCACTGCAACGGTGTCGACCGGTTGATCCCGTGGTACGAGACGCGCATAGTCTGTCGCGGTCAGGCGCGTCGGGACATAGCCGGCAGTGACCGCGGAGCTGAACGGTAAGGCGAGGAAGTGGAGCCCGTCACCTCCTTGGAGGTCATGGAAGAGAGGTGCGGGCTTCGCGGCGACGAAAGCGAGTGCCGCAATCTCCCCATTCTGCAGCTTTCCAAGCGCTACCTCCTGCGCATCGTTGACCGGCGCGACCGTGAGCTTGATCAGATCGAAGAGGCGCTTTGCGGTAATTGCCGTGCCGCTGTCACGCAAATCGAGGTTTACTTTGCGGTTGGCCAAGTCGGCGATGCTCTTGATCTCCGGCCGCGCCAGGAGGTGGAATTCCTCGTTGTAGAGCTTAGTGATGTAGCTGATGGACGTATCGATCCCCGCGAAGAGCTTTTGCTCGCGGGCGTAGTCGAGGATGTCCGCCTGAAGGATCGCCATGTCGATCCCACGCAAGAGTTTGAGATCGATGACGTTCCCGAGCGATCCCTGGCCAACGACTGGCACTACACGCCGCGTGGCGCCGTCATTGACGACGCTTGCGAGATCCTCCGCGATGCGCACTGAGATACCTGTCGAGCTCGCCGTCTCGAGCTCGACAACACCTCGGTTGACGACGATCGCCTCCGGGGCGGGTGCGGTGGCCCGCGTGGCCAGTGCCGTGGGCGTCGCGAGCGCTGCCACGAGGAGTGGAACCGCTATGGTTCCAGCTACGATGGTTGGACGAGGCATTAAAGTCACCGTTGCTATTTGGTTTCCGGGCTCTTCAGCAGGATTTCGGCCTCGGCCACGCCAAGGTCGCTGGCACGCCGATACCAGGACCGAGCGGTGCTCAAATCTCCACGCGCACCGCGCAGGCGGGCCCGATCGAGGAAGACCGGGTCGAAAGTCTCCCCCAACCTGAGCGCGGCCTGCCCTTCTCCCGCATCGGCAGCGCGCTCGTAAAAGAGCCGTGCCGCAACAAGATCGCCCTTGCTGAAGAGCATATCCCCCCGCGCAAGGAGTGCTGCGAGGTCCGCGGCGGAGAGCTGAGGCCCGGGCAGAGGTGTTGTCCCAGAGGGCGCAGCACTAATGTTGCCGTCGAAGGACGGTGCAGCGGGCGCTGGTGCAGGCGGTAGTGTGTGTCCGGCCGTTAGCGCTGCCAATTCTGGCCTCGCATCGGTCGAATTCAGTTCCGGCTCCGGCGCAATCGGGCGTCTTGCCGCATCTGGGAACGGCCTGCCGCGTGCCTCATCGGGGGCAGGCGTCGCAATAGTCGCATCAGCGTCCGCTGCGGTACTCGATGAAGCGCTGGCTAACGATGGACCCGCCGCCGTCTTCCCGGCCGATGTTGTATCTTGAGTGGAGCTAGAGACGTCCTCCCTTGTGAGTGTGCCGATAGCCGCGGTGTTGTCCGGGCCGGCATGCACGAGCAAGAAAATGACGACACTTGCTGTCGCTACGACCGCGACGGAGGCGGAGGCGAGGAGGGGTCTCCGCGAGCGCAGTTGTGTCCCGGCATCGTGGGCCGCCTTCGAAGGCCTTGTGACCGGCAAAGGGTTTGGCAGCAATTCCATCTTCACGATGTTGGCAGGGGCAGGTGAAGCCTTGTCACGCATGTCGGAGACAATCGCTGCCTTGCCGCCCTGTTGCGGCTGCAGCACGAAGGCCTTCCCCTGCTCTTTGGGGGTAATAATCAGCGCATGACTGTTCCAGGTGCGCTCGAACTCCTCACGCGGCACATAGAAGATCACGCCGTCGTGATCTGGGTCCCAGATGCTGACCTCGTCGGCTCCGCCGCGCCCACCTCCTGTCAGAACGACGGCATTGGAATTGGCCCAGAAGAGGAGAAGCGCACGGCTGAATCCGGTCGTCTTCAACCCGTGCCAATCGAGTCGGCTCCATTCGGCCTGGAGCCCCAACTCATCCGCGAGTTTGATCAGGCGTGAGACAGTCAGGCTATTACCGTCGCGAACGGTTCGGCGGCGAACAGTCTCGATCTCGATATCGATGCCGTTCAGCACCCCCAGTCGGACCAGGCAGGAAATGACCGTCTCGCGGGAGGCAACCGGTTCCAGTATAGATTCTGTCAGAGGTTCGATCGGCACGGCCAGGTGCAAGATGAGATTCGCTTCGCTCCCGGATTGACACGCGACCGAGCGTGCTCATTCGGACAGACGCCAGATTCTCCGGCGGCAATGTTAAATTTTCCCTAAGGATCGGTTCTGATCGCAGAATCAAGTCCACTGCCCGGGACGAGCCGTGTCGGCGCCTCGGTACTCGGGGTCAAGGAAGGGCACATGGTCGCGGCGTTTACTCGCGACAGCAGCCCATGTTAGGGCCGTCGCGCGCGGTCGTAGCCGGCCCGCACGTCGGAAAGGCGCTGTGAGGTTTCGGCATCGAGCCGACCGTCCCAGCGCTCGGGGCGAAACCGCCGCTGGAAGGCCGCAACAACCACGGCCTCGGTATCCGGACGCACGCAATAGCCGATGGCTGCAAGGTCCGCCAAAGCGGCGGCGCGCTCGACAACCCCGATGCCTCTGCCGCGGCCGCGGGCGATATCCGGTGGCGCCTGGGGCCAAATCCCGACGCCGGCGCGGGCGAGACGGGGCCAATCGAACAGCTCGCCGGGATCGCTTTTGCGGTCAGGTGCGATATCCGAGTGACCAACGACGCGGTGCGGCCGAATTGGGTTGCGTGAAAGGATGTCGCAGCACAGCTGCTCGACCGCCGTCATCTGTTCTGCCGGAAACGGGCGGTAACCCCATTCGTGGCCGGGATTGACGATTTCGACCCCGATCGAGACCGTATTGAGGTCGCTTTCGCCCTCCCAGCAGGAACGCCCGGCGTGAAACGCCCGGTGCCTCTCAGGAACGAGCCGCCAGATGGCGCCGTTCTCCTCAACGACATAGTGAGCGCTGACCCGCGCCGCAGGATTGCAGAGACGGTCGAGCGCTGCCGCGGCGGTCGTCATGCCGGTGTAATGCAGCACCAGCATGTCGATGCGTGGCGGCTCGCCGCGGCCGTCCTGGTTCTGCGAAATCCGATCGCGGATCGGTGGCGCGCTCATCCCGGGGCGGCTGGCCGTACCGCGGTCCTGGCAATCCGATCGTAGGCGGCGTTGATCCGCGCGACCCGGGCGGTCGCGAGCGCGATGCATTCCGGTGGCAGGCCTTGCGCGATGACGAGGTCGGGATGGCTCTCTCGCACGAGGCGATGATAGGCATCGCGGATCGCCCCGAGCGCCGCATCTGGCTCAACCCCGAGGATTGCATACGGGTCTTCGGTCCCGTCCCGATCGATGCCTACATAGTGCGCACGAACCCGGGCATAATCGCTTGCATCGAAACCGAAATGCCGGGCGACCTCGCGCAGATAGGTGTCCTCGGCGGGGCAAACCCGGCCATCGGCGAGCGCAATATGGAACAGGCCTCCGAGGAGATCCTCGAGTACGGCGCGATCGGCCGCGAACAGACGCCCGACCTGCCGGGCATAGCTGTCGAACCCGGCGGTGCTTTTGCGGGCGAGATCGAAAACCAGCCGGACATGCTCTTCTTCGCCGAGAGGAACCTGGAACACGTCGCGAAAGGCGGCAACCTCGTCGCGCGTGACGGCCCCGTCGGCCTTTGCCATCTTGGCGCCGAGGGCGATCACCGCGATCGTGAAGGCGATTCGCCGGCGCGGGTCACCCTCCTCGCCTTCGCCATGCGGGTGCCAGTTCGCAATATGGCGCGCCGCGCGTTCGAGCAACGCGCCGAGCGGGCCGCCAAAGGGCAGCTCGCGCGCGCCCGCAATGATACGCCCAACAAAGCTCATCGGTTTCGAGGCAAGAGCTGCGAACCGGTCAAACGGCTGGCAAAGCGATCAGTTCCAAACGCTCGGTTCCATTAGCATTTCCGATCTTCACGATTATACTACTATTAAGCGTTACAAGTCGCAATTCTATCTGTAGGGAGGGTTCGGGAGATGTCGCGCATTGGGCCCTCGGCCGCCGCTCCGTCGGCAGCTGTCCGCTGGCTCCAGCTGGGGGCGGGCATCATCTGCATGGTGATGATCGCCAATCTGCAATATGGCTGGACACTGTTCGTCACGCCGATCGACGAGAAGTACCACTGGGGGCGGGCCGCCATCCAGGTTGCCTTCACGATTTTCGTCCTCACCGAGACTTGGCTCGTCCCGGTCGAGGGTTGGCTGGTCGATCGGTTCGGGCCAAAGATTGTCGTCCTTGTCGGCGGGGTTCTCGTCGCCATCGCTTGGGCAATGAATTCGGCCGCGGACACGCTCACGATGCTCTATAGCGCCGCAGCGATCGGCGGCATCGGCGCCGGCGCGGTCTACGGCACCTGCATTGGTAATGCGCTCAAATGGTTTCCCGATCGGCGCGGACTTGCGGCCGGGCTGACCGCAGCCGGCTTCGGCGCCGGATCGGCGCTGACGATCATACCGATACAGGGGATGATTCAAGCCAGGGGTTACGAGGCGACTTTCCTGTGGTTCGGCATCGGCCAGGGGCTGGTCGTCGTCGTGCTATCGCTGCTGCTGCGGGCGCCGCGGGCCGGCGAAGCGCCGCCCTCAACGCGCCTTAAGCAATCGGCGCGCGACTATACGCCGCTGGAGGTGCTGGGCTCGCCGATCTTCTGGGTCATGTACGCAATGTTCGTGCTGGTGGGTGCCGGGGGGCTGATGGCAACCGCCCAGCTGGCGCCGATCGCCAACGATTTCCAGATCGCCAAAACCCCGGTGAGCCTCATCGGCTTGACGCTGCCGGCACTGACCTTCGCGCTGTCGATCGACCGCGTGCTGAACGGGCTGACACGCCCATTTTTTGGCTGGGTTTCGGACCAAACGCTTTCGGTCTGGAGGCGGTGGGGATTTGGGCGCTGAGCGTCTTCGGCCATGATCCCGTCCTTTTCGTGATCCTCAGCGGGCTCGTCTTCTTCGCTTGGGGCGAGATCTACAGTCTCTTCCCGTCGACCTGCACCGATGTCTATGGGTCCAGATACGCCACGACGAACGCGGGTCTGCTCTATACCGCGAAGGGCACTGCCTCGCTCCTCGTACCATTCGCTAATGTGCTGGCGACAGCCACCGGAGGCTGGCATTCCGTGTTCATCGTCGCCGCGCTGATGAATGCCGCTGCCGCGATCATGGCGCTCGCCGTGCTGAAGCCGCTGCGGGCCGCGCACGACAGGGGTGTCAGCGAAATGCGTGCAGCCCATGTTCAGCACCCATAAGGCGGCGGGGCAAGCGTTCTTCTTCGTGAGGTCCCGGTCGCAATCTTCCGCGCCGGCCCTGCCTCAGAGCCAGAGTGGCAGTGGCCGCGTCGGCGGATTGGGCCACTAACGAGGGAAAGCCCAGGTCGACCGGATAGCTACATTGGGTTTGACGCCGGCGGTCCACAGACGCGCGGATGCGGCGAATCAGGATCAGGAGGGTCTTTTCCAAAAAAACGGGGAGTGGCAGTTGCAACGGTCCCATGCCGCAAAAGATGACTCGGCCTTGTTGCGGCGGTTATAATGACGCCGTGACGCGGATAGGGCTGGCACTTAAGTTACGGCCTCCAAAGTGGCTTCCCACGTGTCATCCGGGACGCTCGGAAAGGGCGAATGGGTGAGATCGAATCTTGGCCCGGCGGAAGAATACGTCGCTCCTGCCTATGCCGGCGGGTGGATTCCCCGAGCGTTGCCGAGAGTTTATCTGGTCGGCACCATGCGGGCCGTCGCGCCCGGCGGCGCCGACTTGTTGCCGCGCGGGCGAAAGACACGCGGGCTGCTGGCCTGTCTGTGCCTTGCACAAGGCGATCGCATTTCCCGAAGCCGTCTCGTAGGCTTGTTGTGGGATCGGTCGGCTGACGCGCAGGCCCGAATGAGCTTGCGTCAATCACTTTCGGAGCTCAACAGCATCGTCAATCGCCATGTTCCCGGCCTCGTCGAGATCGGTCGCGACAGCGTTCGCATCGATGTTCGGAAATGTTGGGTCGATGCGCTTGCAATCCTCGAGGCGGGCGGAGACGCGACCGCAGATACCAGCAATCTCGTCCAGCCCTACAGCGAGCGCCTCCTCGAAGATCTCGACGGGATCACACCGTCGTTCGATCACTGGCTCGCCTCAGAGCGAACGCGTTTCGAGGATCGCGTGCGGAAAATTCTCGAGGCGGAACTCGACCGCCTGACCGAGCAGAGCGCGAAACCGGAAGTGCGCGCGGCGGCCGCACGCCGACTGATCAACTTCGAGCCGACACACGAGGGAGCCGTGCGCAGCCTGATGAAGGCTTTTGCGCAAATGGGCGATCGTGCCCAGGCGATCCGCGAATTCGAGCGTTGCCGGCAGGCATTGCTGACCGTGCTCGACTTGCCCCCTTCCAAGGAGACCACCGCCGTCTACGAGGCCATACGGATCGATTCGCGCCAAGTGGCTCTTCCGGCCATGTACGCAGGACCTACCGGCGTCGAGCCGAGCGAGACCGCACCGGGCTCGCCCGCTCCGTCCCCCGCGCTATGGAAGATCGAAAAGCAAAGCGATTCCGCCGCCGCTACAGGTTACGAACCGGGCCACGAGCCCAGGCGTGAACCCTCGATCGCAGTGCTGCCCTTTCGCAATCTCGCAGGCGATTCGGCACACGACTTCGTTGCCGAGGGGCTCGTCGAGGATCTTATCGAAGCATTGTCTCGCGTTCCGAATTTTTTTGTGATCTCTCGGCTGTCGACGCTGGCCTTTAGGAATGAGGCTCGCCACCCGCGAGAGATCGGCAACGTGCTGGGGGTGCGCTATGTTCTCTCAGGGAGCGTGCGAGTCCTCGGAGACCGCCTGCGCTTAACGATCGAGCTGACCGACACGCAGATAGGGGCGGCGCTGTGGTTCTCGAAACTCGACGAGAGATTTCTCGACCTCTTCGAGGTCCAGGATCGCTTGTCCGAGATGATCGTGCGAAAAGTCGCGCCCTACCTGCACGCGGCGGAGATGAAGCGGATCCGGATCAAGCGGCCGGACAGCCTCGAGGCCTACGATCTGTTTCTGCGCGCCCAGGAGAACATGCACAATTCCTCGCGCACGGTCTTCGAGACGTCGGAAGCGCTATTCGACGCTGCGCTCGGGAGGGACCCACACTACGCGGCGGCTCTCGCATGGCGGGCATATTGGCATGTGCTGCGCGTCGGGCAGGGATGGTCTCCCGATCCGGCGATCGACGCGACGCAGGCCGACCACTTTGCGCGGTCGGCAATAGAATACAACAGCATGGAACCGATGGCGTTCGCGGTTCACGGCCACATCGCGTCTTATCTGTACAAGGACTTCGATCTCGCATTCCGCCGTTTCGAGACGGCGCTGGGCATCAACGCCAACGCTGCGCCGGCGTGGCTGTGGAGCGCAGCAGCTCAAGCCTGGATGGGCAACGGTTCACGGGCCATAGAGGAGATCAACAAGGCGATGGCGCTCTCGCCCTACGACCCGCTGATGTATGCCTATAGCGGCATCGCCGCAATGGCCTATCTCGCCGACGGCCAGTACGAGCGGGCGATCGAGTGCGCTCTGCGTTCCCTGCGAGAGAACCGCACCTACACGTCTGCGTATCGGCAGCTGACGTTCGCGCTGGTGCTGGCCGGTCGGGAGGACGAGGCCCGGGCGGCCGCGCGGCGGCTACTCGAGCTCGAACCGGGGCTCACTGTGGCAGGGTTCCGGCGGCGGTACCCCGGCAGCGCCAGCCCACAGGCCGACCTCTATTGCGATGCCCTCGCGAGGGCTGGGATCCCGCTTTCCGATCGGAGCGGAGCCGCGCCGGCGCGCGAATAGTATCCACGAGCGTCGGCGCGCGAGACGCAGCTCCACCGCTTTCCGACAGGGTGTGTAGCTTAACCCCGGCGCGGACGAGGTGCGCGATACCGTTGCACGCGCGTAGCGCGCAAGCCGGCAAGGCCGTGGCTCTCCAGTGCACGTTCCCACGACAGGAACTCTTCCTCCGACAACTGGTAGTAGCGGCAGGCTTCCTCGATCGTAATGCCGCCGCCGCGAACCGCAGCTACCACCGCTGCCTTGCGACGGACCACCCATCTTTTGGTGTTCCGAGGCGGCAGGCTTTCCAGGAGCCGCGTTCGGATGGGTGGTTCACCCGAAAGCGTTTCCGTCTGACTGCTCGGAGAAGCTGGGGGCCGAACACCGGTCGAACCAACGTCCGTCGGCAACTGATCTGCTAGGAAAGATAGCGGCATTTCTGCGGCGCTCCACCGACTCAATCCAGTCGCGGAGAGGAATTCTCCACACCTTCACGATTTTTTGACAATTTCTAACGTGCTTGTCACCAATTTTTTCAAGAGATCGAAATTGCCGCTTGGGAGGCCCCGAGATCGCCGTGTTCAGGAGCGCGTTGAATGAGGGGTCAATTCGCCGCGAATGGCGTTCGATCATCCGTCTCAACAATCATAGCGCGCATTTGTGACCCCGGTGCGGAGCCTCGAATATGCCGTCCGGGCGTTTATGCAACCGGCATGCCGAACCCTGTCGATTTGGTTGGCACTTGCTAATTTCACTTATTATTCACGATGAGAAGGAAAAATTTTCACGCTGGGTTCTTGCGTCGTTTGCGAACCTTGCCTTCGTTAACGGGGGCGATTTTGCCTACCGTTAATGGAGGACAGAGAAGATGACTTCGACTTCACCGATGATCCACGGATCGATCACGGCCTTCCCGGCGCTCCGCCGGCCGAAGCCGGAGACCGCTGATGAAGGCGTCGTCCGGCTCGGCAGCGGCTGCATCACGGCCGGCTTCCCGCCGCTTCGCCGGCCGAAGCCGGAGACCGCCGATGAAGGCGTCGTCCGGCTCGGCAGCGGCTGCATCACGGCCGGTTTCTCGCCGCTGCGTCGTTAACACTCGCCGAGTGCCGTGGGAGAGGGAGCGTCGAGGATGGCTAAGCAGGCGGAATTGATCGTTTGCAGATTTTACCGGCTCATCCCCGACGCTCCGGCACCGCAGCGCGCCGATCGTTCGGCCGATGGCATGCTTCCTACCCGCGGCTATCGCTATTGCGAAGCCCTCGCGGCCGCCTCGGCCTTCGGGTGGTATATTTACCCGCCCCTGAGTTTCAGCTTGGTGTGGGACGGCGTCGAGATCGCGTGGACTTATGAAGGCGCCGAGGATTGGTACCCGCTGCGTGCGGCTCAGTTTCCCGGATTTCGCCAGCTGTTCGAGGAGGTGGCGCCCAATCAGGTCAAGCCTCTGGCCCCACCCTTTCTGGTCGTCGCGCGGGAGCCCGGTGTCGTCCAGATCTGGAGCGGCTACCTGGCCCGCACGGCGCCGGGTTGGGCATTGCTCTCTAGGGGTCCCGCCAACATCCCGAGGACCCAAGGTTACGAGCATTTCGAAGGCATCATCGAGGCCGAAACCTGGTTCGGTCCTCTTTTCACCAACATCCGCCTGACGCGCACGAATTCACCGGTCGAGTTCCATGTCCGCTATCCGCTGTTCCAGGTGCAGCCGCTGCTGCGCCAATGCTACGAGGAGCCTTCTTTCGAGGTCGTCGGCCTGTCGGAATTGAGCGCGGCCGATTGGCAAGGCTTCGAAACAACGATGAAACCCAACACCGATCAGATGCGGAGGCTGGGTCATTATGCCGTGGATGCACGACGGCGAAGCCGGAAGAGGTTATGAAGGCAGTCGGCGGGTGGTGAGTGCTATTCCGGCTACAACGATTGCGGTTCCAAGCCACGCCACTGCCCTGATCTGCTCGCCAAGGATGGCCCACCCCAACGCCGTCGCCCAGACCGGCTGGAGATACGCCACGAGCGCAGCAGGCACTGATGCTGCGCGCGCCAGAAGGCGGAGATAGAGTGCTGTCGGCACTGCCGAGCAGATCACCCCAACGATGGCAAGCAATACCCAAACCGTAACCGGCTGACTCCACGTCGCTTGGGGCTCGAACAGCAAGGAGATAACCGCGGCCACTATGGCGCCGCAGGCCTGCTGGCCGCAGGCCAGCGCCGCCGGATTGCTGGAGGCGATATGGTGGCCGTAAACCGTTCCGCACGCATAGGATAACGCCGTCAGCAGCATCGCTGTTATACCAAGCAAGGACCCATGGCCGCCAAAAACGGCGACTGGCCCGACGATCAGCAGGATGCCTGTCAGCCCCGTCATAATACCGACGAATTGACGGGGCCGGAACGGCTCCTCAACAAAGGCAAAATGCGCCAACACGGCGACCATCAACGGAACAGCCGCCTGCAGCATCGCCACCACGGCACTGTCCACATGCCTGACCGCCGTGGCGGTTAGGACATTGGTCAGCCACCCGTTGGTGGTACCTAGAACAACCATGTGACCGATGGTCTTCCAGGGACGCGGCGGCGAGTGATTGCCATCGGCCGGCAACGTCCGGCGCCTCAACGCTAACCAAGCCATGAGCGCCGCCATTGCGATGAATCCGCGTGAGGCAGCGAAGGCAAAAGGATACATCGACTCGGTAATAAGCTTAACGAAGACGAAGCTGCTGCCCCAAGTTCCCGAGATGACGATCAGATTCGTCCACAGCGTCGACGTCGACACTTTTCCCATATGGCTACCAGCTTCTGCCGTTATGATGAGGGGAGCCGTCAAGGATGCCCCGACCCGGATGTTGCGGCTGACCGTTGCGAGGCCTGGAGCAGAGCCGATCGCGAAGGCGTTGCATCATCGGCAGGCAAAGGTAGGGGCGTGCCCGAAGGTGTACCGGTCGGTTCTTGCCGGGGCGAGGTGATCATTTCCGCTCGCCCCTCCGCCGACCTCCGCGATGGCTCGCATCGCGCCCAGGATCGCGTTCGCTTGAGCCCCGCTGGCTCAGGGAAGGAGCGGCGGAATCTCGATCGTCGACATCGCGGACGGCCTGCTCTGGGACTGCTGCCGTTCACCGAAGAAGGCCTATTGTCCCCCTGTCTCATCGATCGATGCCGGCAAGCAAGCGTTCCCACTATAAGCTTCGGGTATTTTGCTCAATATCAATAAATAACGGGATTAATCCTCCAACACCTACCATCAAGATGCCCCACATCCCCCCCAACAATGCGATCCCAAAGGCGTAAACGGTATAGATCGAACCACGACCTGACGCCACCCCTGTTAATAATAAGACGAAACTCGCGACTAACGCGAGGATGCCCGCTACAACAAATACCCAGCCCATCATCCTTATAACAACTGAAACTCCCTTCAGCGTGGCGTATTTGCTCTCCATCACTTCTCACCATGACTTCTCACGTCTGGATAGGATTGTTTCATGATATCATATGTGCGAAGCGGGTGGTCGGCTACACGAAAATAGCGGC
>WNFD01008211.1_pt1 | contig 13980 bp, 18 predicted proteins | sample 5400491 | NCBI WGS metagenome assembly WNFD01 (sample SAMN13153343, study PRJNA577476) | soil metagenome | isolation source: 120 cm saprolite under Douglas fir tree site 2 hole 2 replicate 2 | place: USA:California | collected 2015-04-18
CTTCGCCCATATCATGACATTCAACGCGCATCGCCGATTGATGGCCTTGGACGCTCTACGCCAACTCGGCGTCCAAACCGAAGGTTTCGGCGATCCCATGGAGTATGAGGAAAGTGTGGCACCCTGGAACCAGCGGGTAACTCTCAAAATGCCATGAGAGAACATCCCCGCTGATTCCAAAGTCCCGGCGAAGCGGCGGCCTTCTGGCTCAATCTCGGCAGCAAGGCTGAGTAAACGAACTCTTCAGAGAGTGGAGGCCCGTGCACGCGAAGATCGGTTCCGAGCCCGAGGACAAACCTGTGGAAGCTCCGCGAGTTTGTGGTCGCCGATCTTGATGTGGAGCGACGATGAGAACGGAATTGCTGCGATTCAACGGCGCTGTCGAGCGGGATCCCACCATCGATGCGTGGATGAAAGAGCATGCAGGTGAATTGGGAGCCATCGCGCATCAGTGGTTTGAGGTGATGCGAAAATGCGGGGACGAAGTCCGGGAACTCTTGCATGACGGCTGTCCGGTGGCATGTTTGGGAGATGCGCCCTTCGGCTACGTCAATGTATTCCATTCGCACGTAAACGTGGGGTTCTTTCACGGCGCAGCGCTGCCGGATCCGGCTCACTTGTTGCAAGGCACCGGCAAGTTCATGCGCCACGTGAAGTTGAAACCGGGAACGGCCACGAATGCCGCAGCGCTAAGCAGGCTCATCGATGCGGCGTACTCGGATATAAAGGCGCGCGTCGAACACGGCTAGCTCAGAGAAACGCCTTGGGAGGGCGTCGCGGATGTCAGCCGCAAGATTGGTAACGATATGTCGCATGGTGTTTGCTGATCGTGGGCGGGCTACTGGGAAACTATGTGCTGATTTACCACAAGCAGGACTGGTGGCTCTCAATTGTCGATTCGGATGGTTGCAGGGTACACGGAACTTATTGGGACAGAATAATTTCTGGTTGCAGAGGCCTGCAACCATCCGAATTTGCTAGTCCTACCGTTCAGACTGGAGCTGATTCGGGTCGCAGCGTAGCCAGCAGGCCGGCCAGAGGTATCCGATTGCTTCCCCGTGGCCGACGTCTCCATGGAGCTTTGATCGCGTTCCAAACGGAATTCGTTTGCATTCCGCGTCCAGTGGAACAAGCCGCAAGCGAACAAGCGAAGATGGAGGCCCCGTTGCCTACCGTGTTAGACACAGCGCTCCTCTTTGGCACAAAGGCAACAGGCCACAGCTTACACTCAGTTCCTGGCACTCTTTGTTACGGAACCATGCAGCCTAATACCTGTCCCATGCCGCCGCTGGGGCGACCTCGTCGTGGATTGCCCGATCATCCTCACCCAGCACGTCTTCCTTAAGGTAATTGATGGATAATTTAGTTGACGATACCTAGCACTGGTGCTAGAAACCAGCAATTCTTGTAAAGGAGAGTACCGAATAATGCCCCTACGCAAGCAAGACTTGCTCGCTTTGGTGTCTGCGTTATTCCTGTCCGCTTGCGCGCTCTACGCTCTTGCCCAAATTCCTGAGTCAACCACTTCGCCGTCGTCACAACCATACAAAAGTTTCGGCCCGGTGACTGATTACAACGCAGCGCTGCCAAACCTCAACGATGTACTGCGATTCAGAAGAGGTGAACGATATAACAGTCCCAACTCTCCGCTGCCAGAGTTAGGGGAGCAGAGCGATCCGGTTCTGGTCGGCGAGGACATGAGTAGCTTCTACCAAGACCCTCTGCCATTTGGCCAAAGCGATGCCGTGGTCGTGGGTAAGGTCACATCTGGTCAGACGCATCTCTCTAACGATAAGCGAGATATATATTGCGAATTTGAGGTCACCGTACAGGAAGCACTCAAGGTTCCCGGCGCACTTAGTATTCAAGCAAACGAGACCATTGACATCGAACGCCAAGGCGGTGCCGTCCGGCTCCCTTCAGGCAAGGTCCTCCTTCGAGGTTCTAAAGATTATTCAATGCCCTTGATCGGAAAACGCTATTTGCTGTTTTTGAAATACAGCCAGAGCACGGAAGATTTCCATGTTGTTACGGGCTATCAACTTGAGGGTCGGCATACTTATAAGCTAGATGAACTGGGCTACTCCTATTCCGAAAGACACCATGAGACCCTGATCCACCCTCTTCGTGAACAAGGCGAGAGCGAGGAACAATTCCTGAGTCGGGCTAGAGCAGTCAAGCCTCCTAACAAGGGAGGCAAATGAGATGGCCCGATTTCGTGGTCCAGTCCTGGTCATCCTCACAACTATTGTCGTTCTTGCCATCGGTGATACCCTCTGGAAGGGAGTTTCCGCGGTCGTTGCATGTGTTAATCCCGACAAAGCTAGTGCAGGCAATGCGTGGCCATCCGGCACGATTAGCGTAAATATTTCTGGATTTCCTTCGGCCCTCCAGCCATGTGTTAAGTCCGCTTTTGATAATTGGAACACAAGCAATCAGGCGAGCAGCCCGACTGGCAACGGGACGGGAGTGAAGTTGCAGACCGTGTTCGATGGCCCGACACTAACCACTGGAGCGACGGGCGGCACGAACGTATATCAAGTGACGTACGGAACGACCACGAACAGTAGCGGAAGTACGGTGAACGCTCTGGGCAGTACGCACGACTTTCCGAACTCGTCGGGCACCAGCCTGAAAAATGCCAAGACCGAAATCAACTCTAACATGACCAACTGTACCGCCATAACCCAAACCACAGCACACGAAATTGGACACACGATGGGGTTGGGAGAGTGCACAAAATGCACGCAGCCCCAACAGTCCGTAATGATAGCCGGCAAATGTGCAGTCTTTTCCGGCGGGATCTGTATCATTCCCGACTGGAACGATACAACGTTCGGTCTGCCGGGTCCTACTTCGTGTGACAACAGCACCGTCCACAGTGTCTACAATCCGCCGCCGACACAGATCCCCGGTTGCAATCCTGACTGCCCAATTGGCTCGCGGACATGTATACCTTGCGGCGCTTCGCCCATCGTGCTTGACCTGGACCGAAATGGGTTCGACCTAACCGGTGCCGCGGATGGGGTCTTTTTCGACATTTCTGGAACCGGCAATCTTGTACAAATGGGGTGGACGGCCCGGGGCTCGGACGACGGCTTTTTGGCGCTGCCCGGCACCGACGGCTTGGTCCATAGCGGCAAGCAACTATTTGGAAACTTCACAGCCCAGCCTGTCTCAAGCGCTCCAAATGGCTTCGCCGCCTTGGCCGTCTATGACGACCCCAAGAATGGAGGCAACGGGGATGGCCTCATTGATTCTAAGGACAGCATCTTCGAGTTCCTTCGTATCTGGGTTGACACCAACCACGACGGTATCTCGCAGCCGGAGGAACTGCACACACTCCCGTCACTCGGTGTGAACTCCATAAGTCTCAGCTACAAAGAGAGTCGACGCACAGATCAGTACGGCAACGTGTTTCGGTATCGAGCACGCGTCAACGAAGAAAATCCACAAGACCTAGGCCCGACTGCCTATGATGTATTCTTTGTCGAGATTACGACAACAAGCAAGGGCATTCTCGGCGGCTTGATTCCTGGGCCCATTCAGCGCCCTACACCAAGCAACGGAAGCCTGCTAACAGCTATAGCGTGGCTACGCCGACCAACGGATGGTCGAGACCTCGCTCAATGAATGACGTGGCAGCCGACAACGGTTTTCAAAAGAGAGCCGTCTCAGGCCCTGTTGTTTGGATTCAATAACTTGCCTCGGATGGAGAGCCCCTAGTCGGGCCGAAATAGCCTTCACTTGCAAACTCTTGGTAGTGTCTGCTAGCTGCCAATCCGTTTCGCCTCGCAACTGAATCGGCTCGAAAAGATTGCGCTCAAAACCAAAATTTCCTCTCTGAATTTGCTCTTGCTTTGGTTTTCGCATCAGAGTAGATTCCGCGCGCTGAACGTCTTTTTGGTTCAGGCAGCTTTTGGATCTTTCCCGCCCGGCTCCATGCATTGTGTGTCCGCCCGCTGTCCGAACCGTACTCGGGAGGAATACCATGCGACTCAACACTTCTTCGTTTGTAGTTTTTCTTGCATTCTCCTTGCCTTTACTCGTTTCACCCACCTCGCGGGCACAAGACACTATTGTGCCGGCGGGTACACTCCTTCGCTGCACCATGAGCGAACCTAATTTCTCTTCGGCCACCGCGCAGGTGGGCGACCCTGTGCTGTGCCATCTCGCCGCAGTGCAGGTGTTTGGTCACAACGTTTTTCCGCGCGGAGCGTACATGGGCGGACACCTTGAGGCGGAAAAGGATCCGGGCCACTTCTTCGGCAAAGGTTATTTGAAAATCGTTTTCGATCGCATCGCGGTCCCGAATTCCGAGTTTCCTCTCGACGCCAAAATAGTCGCCGCGCGCGACTACCCTGTGGACAAGCAAGGCGACATCCGAGGCAAGGGCCACGCGAAACGCGACGTCATCGAATGGCTTTTTCCGCCGCTCTGGCCGTGGAAAGTGGTCATGCTGCCTGCTCGCGGGCCGCGTCCCACGCTTAAGGGAGAAGAAGTACTTACTTTGAGATTAATGGAAGATGTAAGCATACCGAAGTTTGCCGCTATCTATAATTCGCGGGATTGGCTGCCACCTCACGCGCAGAATTTCGCGCGACCCCTGCCGCAGCCAGCGGCCCTTCCGGCGCGCGAAGCAGCCCCTGCAACCGCGACTGCATCGAACGCAAAATATGTGCTTTCCGTGGATCCGGCCTTCGTGCAAGCTTCTCTCGGTTCGCATGCGAAGCCTGAAACGCGGGTTGCGGCGAAGTCGCTTACCCTGCTCGCTCTTCGAAATGAAACCATCTACGCTGTCACCGACTATTGGCTAGATGGTGATCGCCTGGACTATCTTTTGCCCAGTGGCACTCGCGGCGTCTGTGCTCTCAACGATTTGGATCTCGTTCGGACAACTCAGCTCAACTCCGAGCGCGGCGTACGTGTGACCTTCAGCGATGTGCCGCCGTCACGGCCAGCGCTGTAAATCGACAACACGAACCAAGCAACACTAAACGCTGATTTAGCTATTTAGCGGTTTCGAGAACGAGGTAACGGAGACTGCCAAGCCGTTCAACCTGCAACGCTGTCGCGTCGGCGGTCTCAAGATCGTCCCGCGCAGAGCGCAGCGAGTCGAGTTCCTGACAAGCGATGGCGCGCTGACTCCGTCATCACGACCTGTGCAGGCACCCGATCACACGCTGTCCGCCATCGACAACTTCTAACAGATTCGCGTCAGCGAGTGACCGAATCAAGACCGTCACCAGGGCATGCATATCCGCGGATGAAATCGCGGCCGGGGACTTCATCGATTCAATCAAAGGCGGCAGATCGGAAAGATGCCGCCCTTGCAGACATCGATAGAGATCAGAGAGCACGGGGGCGTGAAGAAGAGCTTTTCGCATCGCAGTAATTTCCTGACCGGGCGTCTTGGACATAACGATCTTGCGAGCGATATTGGTTGGCCACACTCGCCCAACGCTTCGATCACAGGGCAGGCCGGTGAATCGAACAGCCGTTATTGTTGCCCTTTGGGTGATTGCGGCAGCAGCAGTAATTTGGCTCATAACGCGAAGGGCACGCGCAATTTGGAAATGACTTCGGCCACTGAGGCGTCACTCGACACGAGGTGTGCGCGTCCCTCTTGCGTGCCTCGAATTGAACGACCATTCGGCAGGGAACCGAATGCTTGCTCGCGATGACTACGAGTTTCGCTTACCGACTCAGGAAGAAGCACTCGTAGGCGACGGTTCCCGAGACCGTTGTTGCCGCATCCGCACAAGCTAAATTTGTTCGGGAATCGCAGACGAGCGCTATCTACTCACCTTGGGCCAGTTTTCTTCGACTTCTGTCTGACTGACCTGCAAACGGGGGATGGATCCGCTTCCCCGGCTATCGGCCTCACCGATTGCACGCTCCTGTGTTTCTTCGGGTACACCAAGATCCGAAAGGAATTTCTCCAAGGCTTCGCGGCTGGCCAAAGTTTTTGCTGCTCGCAGGTCGCCGCCAAAATTCGGTATGAACGTGACATCGAATGCGCCGCTCTGTGTTTCCGACGCCTTCACGCGAAGCGTTCCCTCCTGCTTCCGGTCGAGCATGTCCAATACACCAAGGATTCGCAGAACGGACGAAAGTGTCACATCTCCTTTTTGGTTTTCGAAACGGTTCAACGTCGAACGCCCCACATTGGCCAATGCCGCCAGATGCTGCTGCGTGAGACCGCGTTCCTTGCGCCGCTTTCGCGCCTGGCGCACGATTACTTCCCAATTGAGGCGAACGTTCCGTTCCATCGTTTTCCCATGAGATCGATCAGTTGTTTTTTCAGTTGGGCACTACCGATTTTGGACTCCCGGACCGCTTCCTTCGCTGCTCCAAGCTGCCGTTTCAGATCCGAAACGGCAAGCTCGAGAGCCGCATTGTTTAATCCAAACGACTTTGCCAAAAGTGATAGATGCTTCGGACCAATGTCGCTCAGCGAGTGTGGATTGGTGCCCGGTGTTATCTTCAGCGCCAGCCCCGTTCGACGAAACCGTGGATACACGCTCGGCGCAACGACGTCGTAGAACGGACCAAGCCGGAAACCTTCCTGCGTGTACAACAGCGCAAAGTTTTTTGAATGCGCGTCGTTGTTCCCCAACAAAATGCACACGAGAACCCGCCGGAAGAGCTTGTCGATATCTATTTCACGCTGCTGTGTCTGCTGCTCCCGGATGAACCCTGCCATCTCTCCATACGAGCCTTCATATTTGGCCTCGGAAGGCCGCGCCAGGAGTTGATTGAACTCTTCAAAATGGATTTTCTCGCCGCTCCCCATGCGATCAAATCTGCGGACCAGCAAGCATTCCCCATGGATCTTCTCGACCGGGGCAATTTCGACCTCGACGATTTCATCCTTCGGCAGAAGAACTCTTGCCGCGCTGGTCGTCAGGTACTCCAGCTCAACCAGGTGTTCCAATTCAGGGGAAGGAAGTTTCGCGATGTGGGTGCTCGGCTCGCCGCGCTGGGCCGGACGGAACTTCTTGCCTTCTTGCACTGCAAACAATTTCGGTTGGACGCCCGAAATCGAGGCTCGATTGGTGAGCGCTGCAATCTCCTCGCCTGTACCGTGCGTCAGATCGGGTGTGCTTGCCGGCTTCGGATCGACCACAGAGACGGCGCCAGGGCAATCCAACCCGAACGCCAGCAGCCGCGCGAAACGGTCATCTCCCCTGATTCCGAGGGCGCGCGCCTGTGCCCGCGCCAGCCATCCTTCGGCGACCAGATTGTCGAAGAAGGGATGTAGGCTGAAACTGTAGTGTGGCTCCGCCTGGCGCGGCAGCGTATAGGCGATCTGCGCACCATCGCCAACGAGGTAGCTTGGGGCGTAGGTAAACGCAAAGCGGCCGTCGGGAACCTGTTCGAGTGTTCCTGCGACCTGCTTTTTGAAGAAAACGCTGCCGTAAGTCCGAGTAGCCATGTCCTTTATACGAGACAATTGTGTCCCACTTGTATTGTGTCTCGTATATGAATCATATCATAGAGTCCGGTACCGCGTATCGTATATCATACAAACTACCGCGAGAAATAGACCCGAGGCGTTTTCGATTAGGAGACTAGGAGGAAGCCGCTGGCGTTTGCGGCGGACGCGTTAAGTTATGGGATTTGAATGGCAGTTTCGTACCCAGTCGAGAGCTGGAAGAGCACCGGCGAATTGGAGAGGATGCGCGTGGAGATCGTCGACAGCGCCACAAGTAACCGCAAGAACGCCGACGGAAAGTTGCGTGAGAGGGTGTCGACGGGGAGTGGACACACGAATGGATCGGCGTTGCGCGAACACGTCTGCAAAGAGCGACTGAAGAAAGCGCTACGAAGAATCGAAGTAAGAACATGTTGACAGTTCCGCAGCGGTAAATCTCTGAATCACGCAACGCGCACACTTCCACGATACGCGTGACATTCTTGTGAAACAGGAATCGGAGCAGCGCCGGAATGCAGCAATCGGTGCTAGGGCCATTCGGCTCGCAACTGAATGGTCAGAAAATCTCTTAACCCTTTGCGATGCGGAGAGTTATTCGACAGCAACTTCTAATCAACTCTGAGTACTGACGGTTAACAGCCACGTGGCGTTACTTACTAATACTTTACCGGAGCGGGAGCTTTCCGAGGAGAATCAGCAAGTTGCGATGAAACGTGAGAGTCAACTTCTCTTCTTTATTCACCTTTTGTTCGCAAGTTCTCACTAATTTTCCACGGCTACCGTTACATTTTCGTAACAGTCGACCCTCCGGGAAGAAGCCGAATGATTGCCCCGGTAATCCTTGCGTTTAATCCTACTTACCCGATCAGCGGCGGTCGCCACTCTGATTTCCTCCGTTCTTGCCGCCAGTAGGGCGTGAGTCGGCGCGAGGCTGACTTTGCGGAGCGGACCGCTGCGGAACGCTTTGCTGGCGAGGCGCACTTGCATACGGTGGCGCAGAGGGCCGGCTGGAGTACGACGGGGCCGGATGCTGCTGCGGTGTTGCGTACTGACGGGCTGGAACCTGCCGTGCAACGTGCGAGGTACTCTGGCGGAACGCTGGACTGGGTTGCGGGTTCTGATGGAACGCCGGACTTGATTGCGGGCGCGTCACACTATTGCGTTGCGCCGGGGCCGAATACGAAGGCCGGTTGACGAACTGCCGAGAATTGTTTTGCGTATTGTGCGGTGCGCTGCGTTGCGCCGGAGCCGAATACGAAGGCCGGTTGACGAACTGCCGAGAATTGTTTTGCGTATTGTGCGGTGCGCTGCGTTGCGTATTGAACTGCTGTTGACGCGTGGCATTGCTGGGCGGAAGGTTCGCGAACGAACCGGAGCTGCCCTGTGCGCGGGTCTGGTTATTTTGCGGATGCGCGAAGGCATTGTCGCGTTGAGCGTTGCGGTTCTGGATTGCACTATTGCTGTTGGTTGAGGTGCGGCCGAGGTTGTTGGTCGCGCGTGACGTGACATTGGAAGTGGGCCGAGCGAAGTTCGGAGGGCGATTTGTGTTTGCTGCGATATTGGTTGTTCGCGAACCCGCGGCGGTGGCTGCGACGACGCCGCGGGAGAATACTGCGGGACGTGCAGTTGCCGCGACTGCGGGCCGGCCGTTGTTCGCCGATGCGAATTGCGCGCGATTGGCGCTTGCGATGTGCTCGTGTTGGACCTGCAACGAGGTAGCTGCGATGTGCCGTTCACGATTCGCGGCCAGTTCGACGGTCCTCGCACTCGCATTAATTCCGCCAGTGCCGCCATTGAAACTAACCCGGCTAATGTTGGTATTGTTGTTGATCACGGTCGTCTTATAGGTGTTGTGAATGTTGGTGATATTTATGTTGTTCACGCTGGTGTTGTAGAAAAAGCGATCATGATCCCAGCGTCCGCCTTCGTAGCCGAAACCGCCATAACCGAAGCCGTAGTTTATGCCGCCATAAAAGCCGACGTGTTCACCCCAGTATCCGCCGTGCCAAAAGTATCCGCCGCCTCCCCAACCCCAGTAACCCGGAGTCCACAGGTATCCAATCTGCGGCGCGATGACCCAGGTTCCGGGAACCCAGTAGTAGTCCTCGTCATCGTAGTCGTAGGCCCAGTAGCCGGGAGTCCAGATGTAGCCATCCCCGGGGCAGATCGGCTGCTCGTAAACCGGAAGCGGTGGAGGAGCAAAACCGACCGAAATACCGAAGCCGATTTGAGCGGATGCGATGGGCGCGGTGGCAGGAATCGCCGTTAGAACGAGCGCGAGCAACAGCAAACGAATGAAGTATTTATTTCTCATCATGTTCCCCCCAGCTTGCTTATGAAGCGAAACTTTGCAGCACGAGAACCGCTTTGGCCGTGAATAGCGTTCAGAGCTGGGTGGACTGAATAAGTTGCGATTCCTTTGCGCCTAGTTCGTTAAACACGGAAGTATGGGGAAAGTCGCGTTGGCCGGGATGCACATTATGACTTCAAGCGTGGCTCGTCCATTCACGAGCACTCACACCCTCAGGAAGAGGTCTACGAGGTGATCGAGGGCGAGCTAGAGCTGACTATCGACGGCGCAACGCAGATCGCCCGAGCAGGCTTAGTCGCGATCGTGCCGAGTAATGTACTCCATTCCGTCAAGGCCCTCACGGACGGACGCGCCATCATCGTTGATGTTAAGTGGAATAGCTTCGGGCTGAGGTTTGCTCGCCAGCGTTTTAGCCATTAAAGCATGTCGTGCGTTTCCTTGGCCACCCCGGAACGGAGGCCTGCGACGCCGTAGGCGGCGCGCTTAGGCCGAAGTGGAGGGAGTGGCCAGTGACGGATGAGTGTATTGGCGATTTTGAAAGTGGAGGGAGTGGCCAGTGACGGATGAGTGTATTGGCGATTTTGAGGCTCGGCAGGACAGCTGAGGCTCGGTCCTCTTATGAGAAAGCTCTGGCCCTGACCCAACAGGAACCAGAACGGCAATTCCTGCAAGAGCGGATTCGGCAGTTGAAATAAGAAAAGAAAAATTTTCTTGGACGACTTGTCGAATTCAGGCCCGGCCGTTCGACTATCTTGTGAAGGCAGGGCAACTAGCCTGCCTGAAGACCATTTCAGGAGAAGACAATGCTGCAATATTTGGTTGCTGGTTACCTCCCCGACGACTTCGACCCGCCCAAGCGGACGAAGCGACGGGCCGCGAGATCCACGCGCTCAACAAAGAGATGATTGCTGCCGGCGTCAGGAAATTCGCTTGCGGCCTTGGGTCCGCGAAGTCGCTGCGAGCGCAGACCGATGGCGGAGTCCTCATCACGGAACACATCGGCGGTTTTTGGATATTGGAATGCGCTGACATGGACGAGGCGGTGGCATGGGCGCGCAAAGGCGTCGCCGCCACTCGGGGGCAGGTCGAGGTGCGAGAGATCTTTTTCAGTCCGGCAACCGACTAGCAACTGAGCGGCGGACTTGAACGAAGGAATGAAGGCATGCGGGCAGCGACGGCGACAGAACGCTGCGCGCTGAAGGGCGGTCTCACGAAAAAAAGGCACATTCTCAAAAGGAGAAACTATGCGACTAACAAAGGTTAGTGCGATTGCAATCAATGGCTTGGCTCTGCTGGTTGTGCTCGGTACGACGTACCGAGCGATGCCACAGGATGTCGCGACGCCTTATCCGAAGATGGCCCCGATCGGGCAATATCTCATGGACCGAACTGCCGAGATCGCGCTGGCCCGCAGCGCAGCACCGGAGTCCATTTCACGCGATGCAGAGGTCCTGGTTCTCGGACGTCATGGCTACGAAACCGCGGTCCAAGGCAAGAACGGCTGGGTGTGCATGGTCGGACGCGGATGGATGGCCATGTTCGACCACCCCGAATTTTGGAATCCAAAAATTCGCGCCGCAGATTGCCTCAACCCACCCGCCGCCCGCTCCGTCCTGCCGTATGTCTACAAGCGCACGGAATTGTTGCTGTCCGGCCATTCCAAACCCGAAGTCATAGCCGCAATCAAAGCAGCGATAGACAAAAAAGAATTACCAGCCCTGGAGCAGGGAACTGTCGACTACATGATGTCCAAGTCCTCCTACCTGACCGACAACGGCGACCATAACGGCCCTCACCTAATGTTCTACGAAACGAGCAAAGACGACGCAGCCTGGGGCGCAAACCTCACCAACTCCCCAGTCCTCTCCGTCAATTACTGGTACGTCTCCGCGCAAGCCTACCCACAACTCAAAACCTTCCCTCCCATGTCCGTCTTCTTAGTAGGAGTAGACAAATGGTCCGACGGCACCCCCGCCCCACCCATGTAAGATCGCAAACGATCTCTGCAAACCGGCCCCTTCCCGAATAAAAAACTGGAGCAGCGGTCGATTTTCGGTCTCCCGAAACGACTATCTGATGAACTCTCAGGAGGAAAACGATGCGGAAGAAGAATCTTGGCGCAATCGCAATCAAGAGATTCGCACTGCTTGTTGTGCTCGCTACGGCGTACCAAGCGATGGCACAGGATGCCACGACAGCTTATCCGAACATGGCTCCGATCGAGCAGTATCTGATGGACCGAACTGCCGAGATCGCGCTGGCGCGCAGCGCAGCACCGGAGTCTATTTCACGCGATGCAGAGATCCTGGTTCTTGGACGTCATGGTTTCGAAACGGCGGTCAAAGGCAAGAACGGTTTCGTGTGTATCGTGGAACGTTCGTGGACTTCCGCACCCGATGCTGAGTTTTGGAATCCGAAAGTGCGGACCCCGATCTGTTTTAATGCGGCAGCCGCGCGTTCCTACCTTCTACGCAACCTCAAAAGGACCGACTTGATCCTGGCGGGACGCACGAAAGCTCAGGTGGACGAGACCATCGTCGCCGCCGTCGACAAGAAAGAACTGCCTGCGATGGAACCCGGAGCGATGTGCTACATGATGTCGAAGCAGGGATACGGCGGCGACAGCGTCAAACACTGGCCTGCCCACCTGATGTTTTTCTATTCGCAGACCGACCCCGCCACCTGGGGAGCGGGTCTGCCGGATTCTCCCATCCTTGGTTTAAACGACACCCGAGAGCACCTGACTACGTTCGCGATTGCCGTGCAACGTTGGTCAGATGGAACGGAATCTCGCTAATCCGAAAATTAAGCAAAATCAGATAGGACTCGAAGGAGCGCAGTCATGAGAAAAATTAATGTGCTTGAATTTGTTTCCCTTGATGGAGTCGTACAAGCCCCAGGCGGGCCAGAGGAAGATACCAGTGGCGGCTTCGCGTATGGCGGGTGGACAAGTCCACATTCCGACGCGGTTAGTTCAACGGCCGTAAGAAAGCAGATGAACATGCCGTTTGACTTGTTGCTAGGGCGAAAAACCTTTGACAATTTTGCACGATTCTGGCCGCAACATAACGACGTTTGGCCAGCCGTGAACACAGCGACGAAGTACGTCGCCTCGAATACCATGACTTCTCACGAATGGCAGCCGTCCGTGTTTCTAAACGGGGATATTGCGGAAAAAATCAGCAAAATTAAGCAACAGGAAGGCCCGGATTTGCACGTTTATGGCAGCGCAAATCTCGTCCAGACGCTCCTCAAGCATGATTTGGTCGATGCGTTCTGGCTGAAGATATTTCCGATAACGTTGGGCGGTGGAAAACGATTGTTTGCCGATGGCACGATCCCGGCGGCTTTCAAGGTGACGGAAAGCACAGTCACGTCGAAAGGCGTCCTTATCGTCAATTACGAGCGTGCAGGCGCAGTCCCAACCGGAAGTCTATAAACATTCGGCCGGGTGGCCCGGGCTTTTGATCTTGAGGGCATTACCAGCACAGTGGGGCACCCTCAGCGGGAATGGTGCACGCAAAGATCGTCAAAGGTGGGCCACCCGCCAAATCAAAAAAAATGGAGTAGCTGTCGATTTTCGGTCTCCCGAACGACTATCTGATAACAGAACGATGAGCTGTGGCTCTCTGAGTCACGGGAAACAAGGAGGAATGGATGAAATACATTTGTTTGGGATACATCGAGCCAGGAAAATTCGAAGGGATGACCGAGGACGAGCGACAGGCAACGTTCGACGATTGCTTTGAGTACAACGACCATCTGCGCGCCAACGGACATCTTGTCGCCGAAGTACCTCTTCAGCCTCCGGAGGCCGCGTTGACCCTGTACTGGAAAAACGGCAAAGTCACGACGACGGATGGCCCCTATGCGGAAACCAAGGAACAGCTTGGCGGCATTCAAATCCTTGAGGCGCGAGACCTCAATCATGCCGTTCAGCTTGTCTCACAGCAACCAGGCTTTAAGTATGGACTTGGGCCGATTGAGATACGGCCGGTTATGGATTTGAGCGAAATCATAAAGGAGAGCGAGCAGCGGCGGCGAAAGAAGACATCGCGATGAGGGCGGCCATGGGGGAAAGAAAGATGAAGACAAGAATCACGAGGGCAAGAGTGATGACGGAAAGAATGATCAGAGAAAAAATGATCAGCATCATGGCCTGGGGCTGCACGATTCTGGTGCTGCTAATCAGCATCGGTTCGCTTGTGCCGAAGGCGGCGGCACAATCGGA
>WNFD01004496.1_pt1 | contig 13978 bp, 11 predicted proteins | sample 5400491 | NCBI WGS metagenome assembly WNFD01 (sample SAMN13153343, study PRJNA577476) | soil metagenome | isolation source: 120 cm saprolite under Douglas fir tree site 2 hole 2 replicate 2 | place: USA:California | collected 2015-04-18
TCCTTCGTGGAGGCGCGCCATGACAGCCGTGATGCTCTTGTCGCTGTCAAGGCTCTGCTTATTTAGCGCGATTCGACCTTGGCGGAGAAGTTCGCCGGCGCGATTGGCGCCCACCGCTTTGCTGAAATGAGAGCCTTGTGCCTGCGACGTCGCATTTGCCGAGGACAGGAGAGCCCGCTGCTGCTCGGTTTCCACGCCCTGGGCAATGACCTCGATTCCAATGTCCTTCGCAAAATTGACGATGGCGCGGATCGTCGCCGCACTCTCGGCATCCTGGGTGGAACGGTTGACGAAGGACTGGGCGATCTTCAGATGGTTCACACCGTAAGCCCTGACATAGTCGAACGACGAGTACTCGCTGCCGAAATCGTCGATGGCGATCTTCACTCCGAGATCCCGAAGCTGCGGGAGCACGTCGTTTTGTGTCCATCGGAGCTGGGCCAGCGTCGCCTCGGTCACATCGAACTCCAGATCGAATGGGGCCAGCCCCCACTTCGCGATCGTCTCAGTGACGTCGCGGACGAGCTGTTGTCCCGTGTTGAGCTGGTGCAGGGAGAGATTGATCGCGATCACCGGCAGCACCAGCCCCTCATCGCGCCACAGTCTCAATTGCCGGCACGCCCGGTCGAGCACCCACTGTCCGAGCGCTACGATGGTGCCGGCTTTTTCGGCGATCGGGATGAAGACGCCTGGCCCGAGGAGGCCGCGTGTGGGGTGGTTCCATCGCACCAGCGCCTCCATGCCGACGATGACTCGGGAGGACACCTCCACTTGGGGTTGATACTCGAGTTCCAACTCGCCGCGATCGATCGCCTTTCTCAGATCATTGACGAGTGTGACGCGGTCGAGGACCTCATGGTCAAGATCGTCGGAATGGAAGTGATACTGGTTACGGCCTTCGTCCTTGGAGCGGTAGAGCGCGAGGTCCGCCTGCACCAGCATCGCTTCGGCGTCCGTATTGCCCGGAACATAGGGGCAGATTCCGATGCTGACCGAGACACGCACGTCGTTGCCGCTGAGTAGATAGGGCAGGGCGAGCGCTGCCTGGATCTTCTCCGCAAGGACCCCGGCATTCGCCGGCTCGCTCACCTCGCCCTGCAGCACCACGAACTCATCGCCGCCGAGCCGAGCCACCAGGTCACTCTGCCGTGTGCAGTTGCGTAGACGCTGCGCCACTTCTTGGAGCAGCAAGTCGCCGACCGCGTGCCCGAAGGTGTCGTTGACGGGCTTGAACTTGTCGAGATCGAGGTAGAGGATGGCAAACGGGGTGGCTCCGCGTTGGGCGGCGGCGAAAGCCTGACCGAGCCGCTCGATGAACGTGGCGCGGTTTGCCAGACCCGTGAGCCCGTCGGTGCGGGCGAGCAGGGCGATTTTTTCCTCCGCTGCCTTGCGCTCGGTAATATCGATGACGATCCCTTCGACTTCAATGAGCCGTCCATCCTTGTCGCGCACGGGGATGTAGCGGTTCTCGACCGAGCGTAGAGAGCCATCGCTGGTGAGCAGGCGAAACTCGATAGAAGCGCCTTGCGCATCCTTCTCCAATACACGCGCCATTGCGTCGCCGACTTTGGCTAGGTCAGCGGGATCGATGAGACTTTTTGCCCAGTTCGGCGAGGCCAGCAAGGTTGCGGGGTCGTGTCCCAATTTGGTGATGTTGTGCGAGATATAAATGAGCGGGAACGAAGGCTCGCCACGCAACCTGTAGAGGATCACTGGACTGTTCTGCACGACGATATTGGCGTTGGACAGCTCCCGAGTTCGTTCCTCAACCGCTTCCTCGAGGCTGCTCATTTTGAATGCTGCCTGCCGGGTCATCTCCCATTTCGTGGTCAGGGCGTTGGCCAACTGATACACCTCGATGCCATCGAATGGCTTCTTGAGGATGAGCAGCCGATCCTGCACGTCGAGTCGAGCGAGTACCTCCGTCCAGGAGTGGTCGGAATAGGCGGTACAGAACACGATCTGCAGTGCCGGATCGGCTTGCCAGAGCCGCTCTACGGTCTCAAGGCCATCCCATCCGGGCGGCATACGCATGTCGACGAAGGCCATGGCATAGGGCAGATCCGCCAGGAGCGAGGCTTGAACCTTCGCGAGGGCCTCCGCTCCCTGGTAGGCCGAGTCCAGCTCGAAGTGGATGGAAGTTGCGCCGGTCGGAGTGCCGAAAAGTATCCTCTCATCCTCCTCCAGATCGGATCTCGGCGCAGCGGGTGCCAGAACCTTGCGGAAATCCTCATGGATCGCTGCCGTATCGTCAATCAGCAAGATGCGCCGATTTGCCAGGGGTTTCATGGGACGACGACTCTACGCTTTTACATGACCGCATCTGTGGCGCAACTCACACCAAGAAGTGCCGTGCGGTCGCTTTAGCAGTTTAATGACCAAAGTTTGAACAAATGCGCCCCGAAACCAACGATGGGAAGAGTGTACCGAGTTGTTGCCTTGCAGCGGAATTGGCTGCCACCCACACCGAGCGCTCGATAGATTCCCACCAGATCCGTGGGTTCAATGCATGGACTAGCATTTGCCGCGCTAGGGGAGAGGCGGTCGATCTACGTCACGGATCCGGAAGGTAATGTCGTCAAGCTCAAAGGGCCACCGTCGGTTGCGTGATGGCGTATCGAAACCCAGTGGGGTAGCGGTTGTGGAATCTGTACTGATCTGCGTCCACAGGCAAAAGACTGTTGCGTCTTTTGCAAGATGAGCGATGGGCGGCGTGTGACACCACCGCCCATCGTCTACGCGGGCTTAGCTCTTCTTGTCTTTAGACCCAGGAGCATCGTCGAGCACCAATTGCCCGTCGCGGACCGGGATGCGGTCACCGGGATCATGGTTCATTTTGATGGTCTTTTCCTGATCGCCTAGCCGATACCGTACCGAATAGCCCACCTGTTTCTCGGACTTGTCGTAGACAGTCTCGCAGCGAGGCTCCGTCGTCGTGTAGGTGTCTTTGTCCTGTACGTGCTTTTCAATCTGATTGCCGCCGTAGCCGCCCGCGGCCGCGCCCGCGACCGTGGCAATGTCGCGTCCGCTGCCGCCGCCGATTTGATGGCCGATCACGCCCCCCAGAACGGCGCCGGCAACTGTCCCGATCACTTGATGCGAGTCGCGCGCTTGCTTCTTATGGGTCACGGTCTCATCGTGGCAAGATTGTCGTGGCGTACTAATGGTTTTCGTCAGCGGCGTCACTTCGATTACCTTCGCGTAATCGGGTTGGCGGTGCAGTGTGAAGCTCGCAATGGCGCCCGCACCCGCGGCCACCGCAACGCCGATGATCAAGCCGCTTATTAAAGATTTATTCATGGGTTACCCCTCCTCATAATACGTGCGCAGTGACTGCGGCATGCTGTATCCAAAATTTTAGGCGCCGATGAGTTCGGAGGCCATCGAGTCGCTCCAGAAACTCACCGTGCGCGCGATCAGACGGTCAAAGGCGAAAGCGTCTCGCTAATGATCGTCGTGCCGATCGTGGCCGTGTCCATGACCATGATCGTCGTCTCGATCGCCGTGACCATGACCGTGACCATGATCGTCGTCGTGCTTGCGGCGCTCGTAGTCCGGCTCGTATTCAGCGGACCGTACGAAGTACACCGGCCGATTACAAGCATTATACTCTCTGCAATGCTTGCGCCAATTCCTCGCATGGCCGGGCGGTACGTGTAAATAGACGGGCGGTGGCGGGGCCTCCTGCGGCTCGATCAACATCGGTTGCGCATAGACCAGCGGCGGCGGAGAGGCATTGCCGAGCTGAACTTGGCCATAGATACCGGGTGCCACTTGTCCCGATAGGATGATATTGATACCCAAATCGCCCGCGCGCCCGACGCTGGCGCCGGCGAGCGTGAGTGCCGCCATCGACATCATGAACCATTGACGCATATTCAATCCTCAGTGTATCGGCGCTGAACGGCGCCGCAAAAGCTCTCTTATCGTGTCTGCCGACAGCGTGTTGTCGCTGTTCGCGTTCCCAATTGTCATCTTGCAAGGTAGCGCAGACCGATTCAAGACAACCACCGTCGTCGATCACCGACAGGGTTCGTCCGCACGGAATCAATCGCAGAAACTGTGAACCAGTGCCGCCTTCGAATTCCTTTATTACTCAAATGTCATTTCGCGAAGCGGGCCTCTCAGCACGCAAACCACTGGTACGCCGGCTCGCGTATTTTGAGGCAAAGGCCGTGCATATGCGTGCATATGAATGAGTCTTCATTGTCGAGCCTGCGTTGACCACATGGTTTCGTGAGACAATCCGGTTACGAGGCAATCTCAACAGTGAAAGAGTTTCCCAATGATTCCACAGCGTAGATCCGCTTTGGTTTTGCTCCTTGGCTTGGTTGTCGCATCGGCCATCATCGTCCCGGCCACTTCGATGGCTGATACGGATGATCCTCCGACGCGCGTCGCGCGTCTCGCTTATCTGGAAGGCTCGATCTCATTTCAGCCCGGTGGTACCGACGAATGGGTTACGGCGCCGCTCAATCGACCGATCACAACCGGCGACAAGGTTTGGTCGGACCAGGGCAGTCGCGCAGAGCTGCAGCTGGATGGCTCGGCTCTCCGACTCTCGAGCAATACGTCCGTGTCGTTCCTCAATTTGGGCGATAACGTCTCCCAGATTCAGTTATCGGTCGGTACTTTGCTGGTGCGGGTCCGTCGACTCGACGACAATGAGACTTACGAAATCGACACGCCGAACTTGGCATTTTCCGTCTTGCAGCCGGGCGTGTACCGCATCACCGTCGATGAATCCGGCACCACCACCGCCATCAACGTGCGGAGCGGCCAAGGCGAAGTCAGCGGCGCCGGGGGCGCGTATTCGGTTTATGCCAACGAATACGACGTTTTTTCCGGCACCGATGAACTCGTTGAAAACTCGCAGCCCTACGGCCCGGAGCCGGATTCGTTCGATGCGTGGAGTCAGGGCCGAGACAGCCGTTGGGACAACTCCGACTCCGCGCGCTATGTGTCGTCCGATGTCGTGGGCTATGAGGATCTCGATGGCCAGGGTGCGTGGGAGTCCACGCCTGATTACGGCAACGTGTGGTTCCCGCGCAGTGTGGAGCCCAGCTGGGCTCCCTATCATGACGGCCACTGGTCTTACATCGAGCCTTGGGGATACACCTGGGTCGATGATCAGCGCTGGGGATTTGCCCCGTTTCACTATGGTCGATGGATTTCCGTGCGGGGAGCCTGGGGGTGGGTGCCGTGTCCGCCGCGGGCATTCGGCGCGGTGTACGTACGCCCGGTCTACGCGCCCGCGCTCGTGGCCTGGGTTGGCGTCGGAGCGGGGGTCGCCTGGTTTGCGCTTGGACCGCGGGAGGTCTACGTCCCCTCGTATCCGGTGAGCCGGCGCTATGTGAATAACATCAACGTCTCGAACACCACAGTGAACACGACGGTCATCAACAATGTCTACAACACCACCATCATCAACAACAAGACCATCAATGTAACGAACGTAAACTACGTCAATCGCCGCGTACCCGGCGCCGTGGCCGCGACCACGTCCCAGGCGTTCACCACCGCGCAGCCGATTGCTAGAAACGCCGTGCATGTCGATGAGCGCGCGATCGTGAGCGCGCCCGTCCGGGCGGTGACGCCGGCGGTGGTTCCCACGAAACAATCGCTCCTCGGCGGAAGCCGATTGGCCGCGGCAAGACCGTCGGCGACCGTACAGACGCGGACGGTGGTTGCCCGCGTGGCGCCTCCCGCGCCGCCGCCGGCGTTCGAGCGGCGGCAGGAAGCCATTCAGGCGAACGGCGGAAGACCGTTGAGCGTCGGCGCAGTCCGAAGCATACCGACGGGTCGACCTCCAGTCACCGCGGCCGTGAAACTGGCGCCGCCGGCCATGCCTGCCGTGGTCCATCCGCCGGAACGACCCGTGCCCGCGCCATCGGCTAGGGTGGAGCCCGCACGCCCGCCGAGCGCGGCCGGCGAGGGTTCCCGGCCTGCGGCCGCTGCGGTCCACCCGCAAGAGCTGCCGCAGGTCTCCCGCCCGCCGTCGCCGGGCACTGCCAATACCGCTCTCGAGCGTCAGCATTTGCAGGAGCAGCAACAGCTGCTTGCCCAGCAAGCGGCGGAACGGCAGCGCGTGCAGCAACAGCAGGAGCGCGACCACGCGCAGCTGGCAAAGCAACAGGCGGATGAGGCAAGGAGACAGCAGCTCGAGCAGCAGCAGCGCCAGCAGCAAGCTCAACAGTTGACGCAACAGCGCGCTCAGGAGCAGCAGCAGGCAAGGCAGCAAGCGGACGAGGCGAGGAGACAGCAGCTCGAGCAGCAGCAGCGCCAGCAGCAAGCTCAGCAGGCGCAACAGCGTGCTCAGGAGCTGGAACAACAGCACCAGCAGCAAACTCAGCAATTGGCGCAGCAGCACGCTCAGGCCCTGCAGCAACAGCAGGAGCAGCAGCAAGAACAGAGGCGTCAGCTGGAAGCTCAAGCACAGTCGCGCAATCAGAAACCCGCGCGGCCACCCAACCAGAAGCCCTAGCAAGTTTCCGGGCGCGCTCCGCAAAGCGCCGTCCGGCGCACCGCAGTCATTCTCATCGACTGCGGTGCGCTTCGAAGCGCCATCCGGGGCGGGTCAACGTGATCAGGCATAGCCCGTTACCATAGTGGTACCAGAAGGATCATCCTTTGACCGTGCTTTAGGGGCAGCCATGGAACGACGATCCGCCCGCAAGGGCTCCGGGCAAGCAAGACTACGCGCGGCGTCGGCCGCGCTGTCCACGATCTTGTTGCTCGCCTGCGCGGGCCCCGGAGCGCGTTCCGACTTGAACCGGACCACGGGTCCGGCGCCCGGCACGGCCGCGGCGGTGCTGCCCGTCCTGCGTCGCGAGGATACCTTGTGGCTTGAACGAGTCACGTTCGGCCTCGACAGCGCGAGTGTCGCCGAGTATCGCCGGCTGGGCCGCGAGCGGTTCCTCGAGCGTCAGCTCGTTGCCGGGGACGGCTCTCTGCCGGCCCCGATTGCCGCGCAGATCGGTGCGCTCGAGGTGACGCACGCCGATCCCGCGCGCTCGCTGGCGGAGGTCAACGAACGATACAAGACCACCAATCTCATGCCGGATGGAGCGGACAAGGAGCAGGCGCGAAAGACGCTCAACGATCAGGGCAACAAGCTCGCGTATGAAGCCCAGCGGCGCGGTCTGCTGCGCGCGGTGTACTCGCCCAACCAACTCCAGGAACAGATGATTTGGTTTTGGCTCAACCATTTCAGCGTGCACCAGAACAAGGCCAATCTGCGCTGGTTGATCGGCGACTACGAGGAGCGCGCCATCCGTCCCCATGCGCTCGGGCATTTCAAGGATCTGGTGCTGGCGACTCTCGAACATCCGGCGATGCTGCAGTATCTGGACAACAATCAGAACGCTGCCGGCCACGTCAACGAGAATTACGCGCGCGAGCTCATGGAGCTGCACACTCTCGGCGTGAACGGCGGCTACACTCAGCAGGACGTGCAGCAGCTCGCCCACGTGCTCACCGGCGCGGGCATCAACGCCGGCAACCCGCCGAAGCTCAAATCCGAATGGCAGCCGCTGTACGTTCACCGGGGTGCCTTCGAATTCAATCCGGCTCGTCACGATTTCGGGCCCAAGGTATTGCTCGGCCACGCCATCAAGGGCAATGGCTTCGAAGAGATCGAGGAGGCCGTCACGCTGATCGTCAATCAGCCTGCCTGCGCCCGCTTCATATCGCGGCAGCTCGCGAGCTACTTCGTGGCCGACAATCCGCCGCCGCCGCTGGTTGAGCGCATGGCGCAGACCTTCATGCGCACCGACGGCGACATCGCCGCGGTCTTGCGCACGATGTTCACGGCACGGGAACTGAACGCCGCGCTGGGCGGCAAGTTCAAGGACCCCATGCGCTTCGTGGTGTCGGCCGTGCGTTTTGCCTACGATGGCCGACCGATCAGCAACACTCGTCCGCTGCTCAACTGGCTCAACGGCCTGGGCGAAGCGCCGTTCGGTCACCAGACCCCGGACGGATATCCCTTGACGGAACTGAACTGGGCGAGCTCAGGCCAAATGAGCCGGCGCTTTGAGATCGCGCGACTCATCGGTTCGGGCGGCTCCGGTCTATTCGACGCGGAAGACGGCGGCGCCGCGACCATGAGCGGCTTCCCGCAGCTCTCGAACCGTCTGTACTTCGAGGCGGTCGAGCCATTCCTGGCGGCGCACACGCGGGATGCCTTGAATCGCGCCAATTCGCAGCAGGAGTGGAATACCTTCCTGCTGTCGTCGCCGGATTTCAGCTATGAGTAACGCCCGGCAGCAATTGTCCGAGGCGCATCGATGAGGAGGGTTATGAATCGTCGTCATGTGCTGAAAGCCGGAGGCGCCGCCTTGTTGAGCGCCGGCGTCGCCGGCCGGCTATTCGCCGCACCGGTTTCCGGGCCACGGTTTCTGTTGGTGTTCCTGCGCGGCGGCTACGACTCGACTAATTTGCTGATCCCCTACTCGAGCAGCTACTACTACGAGGCGCGGCCCAATATCGCGATCGCCCGGCCCGATGCGGCATCGCGCACCGGCGCCTTGGCCTTGACCGCCGACTGGGCGCTCGCTCCGGCCGTGCGCGACACCGTCGGCGCGATGTACCTGCAGCGGCAAGTTGCGTTCATCCCATTCGCGGGGACGGATGATCTGTCCCGCAGCCACTTCGAGACCCAGGACAGCATCGAGCTTGGGCAGCCCACGAACAGTGCGCGCAACTATCGCTCGGGCTTTCTTGGCCGACTCTCCGATACTCTTCTCGGCTCAGGCAACGGTACCGCGCCCATTGCATTCACGGATGCGTTGCCGCTCGCGTTCGAAGGGGCGAATACCGTCCCGAATCTCTCATTGAAGAGCGTCCGCAAACCTCCCTTCGATGAACGCCAGGCCCGAATTCTCAGCGACATGTACGCCGGTCACCATTTGGAAACGGCCGTCAAGGACGGATTGGAGCTGCGTCAGCAGGTCGCACAGGAGATGGCGGACGAAATGCGCACGGCGAATCGCGACGCAATCAATACCAAGGGCTTCGAGCTCGAAGCCGAGCGCATGGGCCGCCTCATGCGCGACAAGTATCGCATTGGGTTCATCGACGTGGGCGGTTGGGACACTCATGTGGGGGAGGGCGCCGCCCAGGGCGCCCTGCCCTCGAATCTCGCCAGCCTCGGCCGAGGACTGCAGGGGTTCTCGCAATCGCTGGGCGCCGAATGGAACAACACCGTCGTCGTCGTGCTGTCGGAATTCGGCCGTACGTTCCGTGAAAACGGCAATCGCGGGACGGATCATGGCCACGGCACGGTGTACTGGGTGCTGGGCGGCGCGATCGACGGCGGCAAGATCGTGGGTGAGCAGAGCCGGGTGGCTCGCGACACCTTGTTTCAGGATCGGGACTATCCGGTGCTCAACGACTATCGGGCGGTTCTCGGCGGCCTGTTTCGCACACTGTGGGGCCTGTCGCCCGAGCAAAGCACCCGCGTTTTCCCGCAGGCGGCGCCCACGGATCTGAAGCTCGTCTGAGTCATCACAGCGGATGCGCGCGGATCACCGCAGCTGACTGTCCTTGCTCCCGCGCCGGTTATATCCGGCGAACTTGGCATTGTCGCGATCGACAACGTCCTGACAGGAAACGCACAGCCGAACACCGCTGAATGCGGCCCTTCGTGCCTCCGGAATCTCGTTTCCACATTCGGCGCAATGAGTCAAAGAAGGCCCCTGAGGCAAACGACTTTGCACTCGGCTGACGCCATCTTTGACGGTGGCGTCGATTTGATCTTGCACTGCGCCGTCGCCCGCCCAACCTGTCGCCACGATCCGCTCCTCTCACGAGAACTAGTCACCTGACCTAGACATCACTTATATCGATTCGAATCGTCTCTTTGCAAGCAGGCGTCATCGCAGGATTTGCTTCTGATTGGCAGATCCCATACATCATAAATAACTTGATATAAATACTATAATATATTAATTAATAACATATTATTATGCGGTGATCGACGATAGACCTCGCCAGCACCTGCGTGGCGCCAGTGATGCCATCCCTGGCTGCCGGGAAACACTACGATCCTTTGCACCCTCCAGGGCCACCCGGTTCGTATTCCTATTTAAAGCTTGAATTGCATACCCCAAAGCTCGCCCGGAGATAAGTACATGAAAAATCGCGTCGTCGAACTCGCACTGGCCTGCCTTCTACTGCCCACGTGGGGCGCCGCTCAAGAGGCGAAGCTCAAGCTGCCGGATTTCAGTTCTCTCGCAGGCAAAGCCACGGAGTCGGTGAATGTCAGCCTCAACCCCTGGCTTCTGCGCATCGCGGCAGCGTCCATGGACGACAAGGATGCGGACAGCGCTGCGACCAAGAAGCTCCTCTCTGGAATCAAGTCGGTCGAAATTCGGAACTATCACTTCGCCACCGACAATGCCTACTCCGCCGCGGACATCGATGACGTCAGACGACAGCTGGCGGCGCCCGGTTGGAGTCAGCTGATGCAGGTCCACAATCGCAAGGATGGCGAGAATGTGGATATGTACATCTTGGTCGAGGATGACCGTACCCAGGGGTTTGCATTGATCGCCAGCGAACCACGGGAGCTTACGATCATCAATATCGTCGGCTCGATCCGCGTCGAGGATCTTCCCAGGCTCGGGGATCACTTGCAGCTGCTCAAACTTGCCGTGGGCCAACCCCATTTAATGATGTGACTCGGTTGGGGCATTGCGTATCCTGTGCGCTTTGCTAAGGATATGCTCACGTTGACTGAGGCGGCGGCACCGGGTTTTTCGGACGAGCAGTTGGCCAGGGCACGCTCCGGCGACGCCGCTGCACTGGCATCGCTGATCCGGGCGCATCAGCGTTTGGTTTACACGCTGGCGCTGCGCATGCTGGGTACCCGGGAGCTCGCGGAGGATTTGACGCAGGAGGTGTTCATGCAATTGAACCGCAACCTGAAGTCCATGGCGTCGAACACGCACCTGTCGTTTTGGCTGCGCAAAGTGACCACCTACCGGGCGATCGATCAACTGCGCCGGCGATCTCGCATCGAGATGATGCCTTTGGATGACGAAGTTCCGCTCCACAGCACCGCCGACGGCGGCGATCCACTGCTGCAGCGACACCTGCAGCGGCTGCTGTTGGAATTAAGTCCGCCGGCGCGCGCGGTGTTGCTGCTGCGGTATCAAGAGGACCTGGACCCGATCGATATCGCACGAACGCTGGATATGCCCATCAATACGGTAAAGAGCCATTTGAAGCGGTCCCTGGAAATATTTCGGCAGAGAACTCCGAACCCTGACCGGAGTCGCTGCGAGGATCAATCGACATGAGCGACGACTTGGAATCCCGGCTGCGGGCCGCCTTACGGCCGGTGGCACCCAGCGAAGAGTTTACCCAGAAGCTCATTGCGCGCGTCACTGCGGATCAAGGTTCAGAGACCCATGCGCGTGGCGCGGGTCGGCGAAAGCCTAAGGCGTCGGCATGGTGGCTGTCGGCAAGCCTGGCGGCGTCACTGCTCGTCGCTGCGGGCGTTCAGCATCACCTGCAGGAGCGGCGCGACAGAGAGAGGGGGCTCGAAGCACGGCGGCAGGTCATCGAGGCGCTGCGCGTGACCAGTCAGAAGCTGAATCTGGCGTACGAAGTGATCAAGAGTGAATCGTCTTCGCCGGCCGATGATGAGCCGGGCGTTTAGATAGCGATCGAGGTTGCCTTCATGAGAAATTGCAGTTTGCGCATATTCTTCGCGCTGTTGGCGCCGGCTTTTGTATGGGCCGCGCCCAGTCCTCGATTGGTGCTGCCGGAATTTTCCGCATTGGCGCAAAAGGCCACCGAGTCCGTTACCATTACGCTGGACGCGGCGCTGTTGGCGATGGCCGGCCGCTTCATGAACGGTAACGATCCGCAAGATGCGGCGACCCGGGAAATCCTCAAGGGGTTGCAGGGAATCTACATCAGGAGCTATACCTTCGACAAAGATGCGGCCTATCAGCAAGCCGATATCGACGCGGTGAGAAGTCAGCTGTCCGCGCCGGGTTGGAATCGCTTGGTGCAAACTCGAAGCCGCAAGTCGCAGGCCAATGTGGATATCTACATCATGGTCGCGAACAATCAGGCGACGGGTCTCGCTTTGATCGCCAGCGAACCGCGGCAATTTACCATCGTGAATATCGTCGGGGCGATCGATCTCGACAAGCTGCACAAACTGGAGGGCCAGTTTGGCGTGCCGAAGCTCGACATCGACGTGAAGGCGCCTGCGCCCAATAATAAAAAATAACCCGCGACGTTGGGGCGGCGATGCCTACGCCGTGACGTGCCGCTGCAGGCCTTTCACCAGTGCATCGAAGGTGACCCGGCAGCGTGGACTGTCGCGCAGGTCTTGGTGCATGGTGACCCAGGTTTCCAACGGCAGCGAGAACTGTTTCGGAAGGATTCGCACCAGCGCGTCGTCGCGGCGGGCGATGGGAACCTGGCAGGCGCCGATGCCGGCACCGGATCGGATGAGGGCGAGCTGAGCGAGGTCGCTGTCCGTCCGTATCGCAAAGGCTTCACGGCGCCAGCCGGCCAAGGCTTTGCTGGCGTTGCGGACGAAGGCCGTCGCTTGGTCGAAGCCGATGAGCGAATGCTTTGCCAGGTCGGCGACGCTGCGGGGTGTGCCGTGCTGCGCGAGATAGCGCTGATGGGCGTGCAGCCCCACCTCGATCTGGCCGATGCGGCGGGCGACCAGTAATTCTTGGCGTGGCCGTACCATGCGCACGGCGATGTCGGCCTCTCGGCGCAAGAGATCCTGAACGCGGTTTGAGAGCACGAGTTCGACGGTAAGATCCGGGTGGCTATCGCGCAGGGCGGCGACGATGGGCGGCAGCACCTCGACGCCGATGACGTCGCTGGCGGTCACGCGAACCGTACCGCGCACTCCCGCGCCCTGACTCGCTGCGGCGCGCTCCAGCGCGGCGGCCGTGCTCTGCATGGACTCGGCGAAACTGCGCAGCGACAGCGCCGCGTCCGTGGGAATCAGGCCCGTCTGGGAGCGGGTGAACAGCGCGAGGCGCAGGGATTTTTCCAGCGCCGCGACGTGCCGTCCCACCGTCGGTTGCGCCACCCCGAGCGCACGCGCGGCGCCCGCCAGCGATCCCTCCTTGAGGACTGCGAGAAACGAGCGGTAGAGCTCCCAGCCGATATCTGAGGCCATACATAAATGTATAGCTGCCGGCACCCTTTATGCAATTCCATTAATGCGACCCCGAGCCCAGAATTCCTCCATCGGCAACACAGGAGACAGGCGATGGCGAGCAGCAATTCGGTTCTGGTCTTGGGCGCAAACGGCGGCATCGGCGGCGAGGCGGCGCGTCAGCTGCGGGACGCCGGATGGGATGTCCGCGCTTTGCAGCGGCGGACGGCGCAGCCCGTCGAGCAACGGGAGGGGATTACCTGGATTCGGGGCGATGCGCTGAACGCCCAAGACGTCATGGCCGCGGCTGAACGCTGCTCGGTCATCGTGCATGCGGTCAACCCGCCGGGATACCGACATTGGTCCACGCTGGTAGTGCCGATGCTGGACAACAGTATCGCCGCCGCATGCCCCAAGGGCGCAACGCTCGTATTTCCCGGTACGGTCTACAATTTCGGCCCCGAGGCCATGCCCGTGCTCACCGAGGCCTCCCCTCAGAACCCCGTCACGCGCAAAGGCGCCATCCGAGTCGAGATGGAACGCCGGCTGCTCGCCGCGAGCAAGAAAGGCGCTCGAGTCCTGATCGTGCGCGCCGGCGATTACTTTGGACCCAAGGCGGGCAACAACTGGTTCGCGCAGGGGCTCGTCAAGCCGGGAAAACCTGTCCGCGCGGTCAGCAATCCCGGCCGCCGCGGGGTGGGACATCAATGGTCATACCTTCCCGACGTGGCACGCACGATGGTGGAGCTGCTCGTGCGCCGCGAGTCGCTGGAGCCCTTCGCGATGTTCCACATGGCCGGCCACTGGGATGCGGACGGCTCACAGATGGCCGAGTCG
>WNFD01018381.1_pt1 | contig 13977 bp, 14 predicted proteins | sample 5400491 | NCBI WGS metagenome assembly WNFD01 (sample SAMN13153343, study PRJNA577476) | soil metagenome | isolation source: 120 cm saprolite under Douglas fir tree site 2 hole 2 replicate 2 | place: USA:California | collected 2015-04-18
TCGCCAGCTTCATGGACGACCTCAAGCCCCTCGGCCTCGAAATGGCGCGCTCCCTGGTCGCCGCACTGGGCGGAAATACCAGCGTCATCGAAGGCTACGGCAAGGGCGCGATCGTCGGTGCTGCCGGCGAACTCGAGCACGGAGCCCTGTGGCACGTCCCTGGTGGCTATGCCATGCGCGAAATTCTCGGCGGCGCAAAAGCGATCGTCGCGTCCACGAAAAAAGTCGGCGCGCCCGGCACGCGCCTCGACGTTCCCATCACGCACATCAACGCCTCCTACGTGCGCAGCCATTTCGATTCCATGGAGGTCGGCCTCGCCGACGCTCCCCGCGCCGATGAAATTTTGCTCGCCCTCGTCATGACCACCGGCCCCCGCGTGCATGCCCGCGTCGGCGGCCTTAAAGCCTCAGAGATCAAAGGAGAAGACGGACTGCGATGAAGACCCCCACCACTGCGAAGATCCGCAAAATAGTCGCCTTCGTCGAGGAGACGAACACCGAGATGGGCCGCGCCATCGACCCTCCTACCCGTCGTGCCGCTGCGGTCGCCGTCATAGAAAATCCTTACGCCGGAAAGTAGGTGGAAGATTTGTCCAAGCTGATGACAATCGGCGAGGAACTCGGCGAACTCCTCACCCTGCGCGCCGTCGCAGCTCTCGGCATACCCGCAACCAGCGTCGAGAGCTACGGCAAGGCCGCTGCGGTCGGCGAAAATGGCGAGATCGAGCACGCCGCCGCAATTCTGCATCCCAAACTGGGCACCCCGGTACGAAGAGTCATTGGCAAAGGCGCGGCGCTTATCCCATCTTCCAAAAAACGCGGCGGCATGGGCGTCGTCCTCGATATACCGCTCGGCCACAAAGACGCAGCCTTCGTTCGCAGCCATTTCGACGGCATGGAAGTGCGAATCAACGACGCTCCCCGTGCCAACGAAATCGTCGTGGCCATCGCTGTCACCGACAGCGGCCGCCCTCTTGCCCGCGTCGGGGGACTGACGAAAGATCAAATCAAAGGTGAGGATGGCTTGCGGTAGTGCGCGGTTCGACGGTTCTCACCCGACCTCCCGTAGTGCGAGCCGCAGTTTTGTGACCCTGCTAACATGGTGTCCATGGCCATGGCAACGCACATCGAGACGAAACGCGGGCTGCTGCAGGCCGACCTGGGCAAACTGGGACGCCTGCTGGTCGCCTATTCCGGCGGCGTGGATTCCGCCTTCCTCGCCTGGGCTGCTTATCAAGCGTTGGGACAAAAGATGTTGGCAATTATTGCCGACTCTCCCAGCCTGGCGCGCGCCCAGCTTGCCGACGCCGTTGCCTTTGCCCGGGAACAATCGATTCCTCTGCAAGTGATCGCCACTTCGGAGCTTGATCGCCCAGAGTATGTGCGCAACGATGCCCAGCGCTGCTTCTTCTGCAAGGACGAATTGTTTACGTTGATGGAAACGCTTCGCACCGCGCGCGGCTTTGATGCGATCGCTTACGGCGTAAATTTGGACGACCATGGAGATTTCCGTCCCGGACAAAAAGCGGCGAACGCACACCACGTGGTGGCTCCCTTGCTCGAGGCGAGGCTCAGCAAAGAAGAAATCCGCGTCCTTGCGCGCCAGGCAGGCCTGCGCATCTGGGACAAGCCCGCCTCCGCCTGCCTCTCCTCGCGCATTGAATATGGCTGGCCGGTTACCCGGGAGGCGCTCGATGTGGTGGAAAAAGGGGAAGACGCCTTGCGCGCGCTTGGCTTTCGGCAACTTCGAGTCCGGCACCACGGCGACATCGTCCGCATTGAAGTCGCACCTGAAGAATTGGAGCGGGCGCTCGATCCCGCTATGGCCGCGCGGTTCACCGCAATCTTCAAAGGCCTGGGTTTCAAATTTGTGACTCTGGATCTGGAAGGCTTCCGTTCCGGCTCGATGAACGCGCTGTTGCCGGCATCCGACCTGCTACCGCGAGCGGGGTGAAGACGAGGCCGCCGTTCGCGCTCGCCCGGCTTTCAATTTGAGGGCGTTCCGCCTTCGTACCCTCTGCGCCCCGCTCTGGCGCTGTGAGATAATCTACCTTCAACCTGTGATATTAAGGCGGTTTTTGGTGACTCTAATTCGACGCTCTTTTCTTCTTCTGCTGGTCGTTTGTCTGGGCTGCGTTGCCCAATCTACCCCCTCCGATTTAACCAAAAAGATTGAGCGCCAGGTCCGCTCCTACTACAAGATTCCTGCCGAGGTGCACTTGGTGGTCGGCGTGCCGTCGCCGAGTTCGGAATTGCCCAATTATGAATCGGTGGTCGTAACCATCGACAACGGTGGAAAGAAGCAGGATCTCACTTTTCTGGTTTCCAAAGACCATTCCTCGATGATGCGGTTGATCAAGTTTGATCTCAACAAGGATCCCTTCGCCGAGACGATGAGCAAGATCGATATCAGCGGGCGGCCTACTCGGGGAGCAAAGGCGTCCAAAGTTGTGGTGGTGAATTTCGACGATTTCGAGTGCCCCTTCTGCTCCCGCATGCACCAGACATTGTTTCCGCAAATCCTCAAAGAATACGGCGACCGGGTCACGTTTATTTACAAGGATTACCCTCTGGTGGAAATTCATCCCTGGGCCACGCATGCCGCCGTGGACGCGAATTGTCTGGCGCCGCAAAATAGCGATGCCTACTGGGATTTCGCGGACTACGTTCACGCCAACCAGCGCGAAGTGAGCAACGAAAAAACGCCTGCGGCGAGAACCGAGGCGCTGGATCGGCTCACAATGCTCCAGGGTCAGAAGCATAATCTTGACCTGGTGAAGCTGCAGTCTTGCATCAAGGCGCAAGACGAAACCGCGGTCAAGGCATCCATGAAAGAAGCGGAAGGAATCGGGGTCGAAGCCACGCCGACACTATTCATAAACGGACAGAAGATAGATGGAGCCGTACCGATCGGCGATGTGCGTGCGGCGCTGGACCAGGCCTTGAAGGATGCGAATCTGCCGGTTCCTGAACACGCCGCCGTGGCTGCGGCGCCGACCTCCAAGTGACCGTGGGCTACGTAAAAAGATTGCGGCGTTACTCGCACCTTCAAGTGCGGGGTAGACCGTCAGTGGGGAGAACTCGGTTGAAAACAAAACACTATGTCCGGCTCACGGCACTGCTCACTACTGCCGTTGTGCTGACGGCGTTGCTGGGATGCAAGTCACAAGTAAGCGGCGATGTGATGGCTACCGTGGATGGCCGCAAGATTTTCCGGTCCGACATCGACAAGTACTACGACAATCAGGTGGCCAGCGCCCAACAAGCGCCGGCCGGAGAACAAGCCACGATTCTCCGCCTGAACATTCTGCGCCAGTTGATCGACGACGAAATGGTGATGCGCCGGGCCGAGAAGCTTGGCTTGCTGGCCACGGAAGAAGAGGTAGACCGCAAGCTCAACGAGATCAAGTCCCCCTACACTCAGCAGGAATTCGATAAGCGGCTGCAGGAGAAAAAGATCACGCTCGAAGATTTCAAGCGCGATATCCGCCGCTCCATCACTGTCGACAAGGTCATGAACAAGGAAGTATCGTCGAAGATTAACGTTACCGATCAGGACATCACCGACTATTTCACCGCGCACAAGTCAGAGTTCAATCTGATCGAACCGCAATACCATCTGGCGCAAGTCTTCGTTACTCCTGCGCCGAATCCGCAAGTGCACAACCAGAACAACAAAGCGCAGAACGAAGGCGACGCGCGCAAGAAGATCCAGATGATTGCCAACCGGCTGGACAGTGGCGACGAACGGCGGAGATCTTGGAACAATTCCCGAATCTTCGCTGCGCAACACCGATCCGGGCACGCGCGACTTGGTGCTCAAACTGAAGCCAGGGCAATACAGCCCGATCATTACGGTGATGAACCCCGCGACCAGGCAGGCGGTCGGATTCCGCATCGTGAAACTGGTTTCCAAAGAGCCTGCGGGGCAGCGCGATTTGTCAGACCCGCGCGTGCAGCAAGCCATCCGTTCGCAGCTTCACGACCGGCGCGAACAGTTGCTCAAGGCCGCTTATTACGAAATGCTGCGAGACTCCGCCAAGGTGGAGAACTATTACGCCAGGAAAGTGCTGGATAGTAACGGGCTAACGAAGTAAAAAAGGCAATCACTCAACGATCGCAAGCAAGTCGCCCGCGTTCGCTGCCGCTCCTTCGCTGACTAGAATTTTCTGGATGGTTCCTTTCTTCGGCGATTTGATCTCATTCTGCATTTTCATCGCTTCGACCACCGCAATGCCCGCTCCCGCTTCCACTTCGTCGCCTTCGCGGACCAGAAGGCGCACGACCTTGCCCGGCATAGGAGCGGTTATCTGCTTGGGCCCATGATCGTCCGCAGCGCGGAAGCGGCCGCGCAGAGAGCGCGGATCGTGAATCGCAACCGCGAAGCGTGTGCTTCCTACCCACAGGTGCAAATCGTTCCCGACCCGTTCCGACTTAACTTCATACGCCAGGTTCCCGATACGAAGCGACAGCACATCCGGACGTGCGAGAACGGCTTCAACCTCTACAGCGCGGCCATCGAGGCGGCAGGACCAGCGTCCGTCGGCTCGGGTGAGATCGAGCCGGTAATTCTTGCCGTCGATGGTTACGTCGTAGAGCATAAAATCAGTGGCCAGTGGTCGGTGAGCAGTGGGCGGTCACTACAGATCCCGCCGCATTAACGCAGAGCTTCGTTCCGGACAGCATCTTTCCATTTCGAAGGCGCTTCAGTCGCAATAGAACTATTTCCGGATGACTCGACTGCGGCGACCGATGTAGAACCAAGCGCGGCAAACATCCCCGCAGCAATAACGGCTATCTCCGCCGTTCTTGAATCCACTGGCTTGTCCTCGCTTCCCTTTAACACGCGGGCGAGGAATCCGGTATCGAGGTTGGCGGCGCGGAAATCCGCATCGCGCAAAATGCGGCGAAACAAAGAAATATTCGTCTTGATGCCGCCTACAAAGTATTCGTCGAGAGCTCGCGTCAGCCGCGCGATGGCCTGCTCCCGGTCGGTACCGTAGCCGATCAGCTTGGCCAGCAGCGGATCGTAATCAATGGGCACGTTCCAGCCTTCATACATGCCGCTGTCAATCCGGATACCGGGGCCCGAAGGCTGCAACAGCAAGCTGATCTTGCCAGGGCTGGGAAAGTAATTATTGTCGGGATCTTCGGCGTAGATACGGCATTCCATGGCGTGGCCGCGGATGCTCACCTCGGCTTGCGTGAAAGGCAGTTTTTCGCCCGCAGCAATACGAATCTGCAGATGAACCAGGTCAAGTCCGGAGATCAATTCCGTTACCGGGTGCTCCACCTGCAAGCGCGTGTTCATCTCCAGAAAATAGAAATTCTTTTGCTGATCGACCAGGAACTCGACGGTGCCGTTGGTATAGTTTGCGGCTTTTGCGACGCGTACGGCAACTTCGCCCATGCGGCGCCGCATGTCCGGATCGACGATTGGGGAGGGCGCTTCTTCCAAAACTTTTTGATGACGGCGCTGCAGCGAGCATTCGCGTTCGCCGAGGTAGACGGTGTTGCCGTGTTCGTCGGCGAGCACCTGCATTTCGATGTGCCGCGGATTGACGATAGCTTTCTCGATGTAAACTTCGCTGTTGCCGAAGGAGCGTTCCGCCTCGCTGCGGGCCGCGTCCAGTGACGATTCCAGCTGCTCGGGGGCGGGCACCAGGCGCATGCCTTTGCCACCGCCTCCAGCGGCGGCTTTCAGCATCACCGGATAGCCGATTTTCGCGGCTACCTTCTCTGCTTCTGCAAGCGATTCCACTCCGCGCGATGTGCCGGGCACGAAGGGGACGCCAGCTTTTTCCATAGCCTGTCTGGCGCGCGTCTTCGATCCCATGGCGTCCATGGCTGCGGCGGTGGGGCCGATGAACTTCACGCCCACATCGGCGCATGCCTGGGCGAACTTTGCGTTCTCCGAGAGGAAGCCGTAACCGGGATGAATGGCGTCTGCGCCGGCTCGCCTGGCAACGTCGAGCATCTTGGCAATGTTGAGGTAAGACTCGCTGGCCGCAGCCGTGCCGATAGGATAGGCTTCGTCAGCTTTGCGCACGTGTAGAGCGACGCGGTCCGCCTCGGAGTAGACGACGGCCGCGGCAATTCCCATTTCGTGGCACGCGCGAAGCACGCGGACTGCGATCTCGCCACGATTTGCTATTAAGATCTTCTTGAACATCGGCCTGATCTTTTCTTGAGCAGCGCAACGTGAAGGCGAACTCAAGATTTTACAACAGAGACTTGCCATGAGTTCTTTTCAGGACCGCTCCTCGGCCTGCGAGTAGAGCGCCCATGCGGTTGCCAAATCCTGGACGACATGGCCAAGCGACTTGTAGACAGTGATCTCTTCTGTCGAGCGACGGCCTTCGATTTCGCCCGCCAGCACTTGGCCAATCTCAGCGACGATGTGCTCGTCATCGATTAAGCCTGCTGCCTTGGCCCGGAGAAACTCCGCGCCTTGCGCCAGAACCCCCTCGCGGCTGTCGGCAACGAAGCGCGAGCGAACGACCAAATCATGGTCCACCTCCGCTGGTCCCGCGTGGCCTGAGCCGACAAGATTCACGTGCGTGCCAGGCCGCACCCACGAGCCTTTCAAGATTGGCTCGGCCGCGGCGGTGACGGTGCAGATAATGTCGGCGGCGGCGACTGCGTCTTCAACGGTTATTGCGGTAACCACCGGCACGGCAAGTTCCTTTTGCATGCGTTCGGCGAAAGCCTGGGCGCGCTGGGGCGAACGTCCCCAGACCGAGATCGATTCAAGGTCGCGCACTTTGCTGATCGCCCGCGCGTGGGTCGCGGCCTGTTCGCCGTAGCCCAGAATCGCCAGGCGGCGGGCATCTTTGCGCGCCAAAGCATCGGTGGCGACCGCACTGGCCGCTGCGGTTCGAATGGCTGTGATCTCTCCCGCATGCACGACGCAGACGGGCGCGCCGGTTTCGGGTTCGAACAGAATCACCAGACCCTGGTGCGACTGTCTTCCCAGGGCGAAGTTCTCCGGGAAGACGCTGATCAACTTCGCGCCGAAGGGCGCGGATGCTCCCATTGCACCGGGCATGACGCCGAATAAGCGGCCATCGGCCAGCGGGATGATCGACCGCAGAAGTTGCCTGGTCTCTCCGCGCGAGAATGCGATCATCGCGCTGCGCACGATCGGAATGCACACCTCGTATGTAAGCCGCCGGGCGACTTCTTCGCGGTCTATGAATCGCATGAGGAGTAGCCTCGTTATCGGATGTTCTTCACTCTGCGGGCACGCGGGAAAAACTCACTGCAAACGGAACGGCGGCGGGGCCTGTTCTCATCCAGCGCGAACGGCGGCTAAATGGCGAATTTTCTTGCCTTCTCCCGCCGAGCGCGGCGTGTAGGCTATGGGCACTTCCGCAATCTTCTCGCCCATGCGGCTGAGTTTCGCGGTGACTTCGGGACAGAATTCGAAGCGCTGGCATTCCAAACTAATTTGCGCGAGCAGCGAGCGGCGGAAGACTTTGTAGCAGGTGGCTTCGTCGTGGATACCCGCGCCGTAGAGCAGGTTGGTGAGATGGGTCAGAAGCTTTGCGCCGAGGAAAAATCTCAGTCCGCGCTCGGGGCGGTCTGGACGCACGCCGTAGACAACGTTCGCATGGCGCTGTTCGAGCGGACGCAGCAGGGCGGGATAATCCTGCGGATCGTATTCGAGGTCGGAATCCTGAATCAAGACGTATTCGCCGCGGGCGTACTGGAGAGCAGTGCGGATAGCTGCTCCCTTGCCATAGTTTCTTTCGTGAAATACGACGGTGACGTCATTGGCGAGGGGCATGGCGCGAAGTTTGTCGCGGGTGCCGTCAGTCGAACCGTCATCGACGATGATGATTTCTTTCTTTACCGGCGAGGCGTGAATGGCCCGCAGAATTTCATCGAGATGGGCCGCTTCATTGTAGACGGGGACGATTACGGACACGCATCCCGCCCACCGGCCATTTGCCGATAATGCAACGGCGGCGGCGTTACGCGGCAATGCTTGCAACGATGCTCCGGTCATGGCCAAGTGAAAAGTCCAGCGCCTAAAGGCGCTCTGAAATTGGTGCTCTTACGGCATGCCTGAAGGCATGCCCTGATACGAACCTCTCTTACCATCCCTGAAGGCATGCTCCAACGAATCTCACTCCGCCATACGGCTGTTAGTTGCGATCTGTTCTTAGCATATTATCATCTGGAATTCGCGCGTTCGCTCCGACGCACACTATGCAGCAGCCAGACACGGTGGTTAACCACAACCCAGGCGACCCGCCCCAAACCTCATCCGGACAATCGGCCTGGACGTGGGTTTCAGTGCTCACTGTCGCCCTGCTGGCCGCGGCCGCCTGCGTGTTGCGCTTTCTGTTTCTGGCGCGGAAGCCCTTCTGGTTTGATGAGTGCTTCAGCGTGGAAGTCGCGCGGCTGAGCTGGCACGACTTCGTGCGGCTGCTGTGGTGGCGGGAAGCCAACATGTCGCTGTACTACGCGCTGCTGCGCGGATGGCTGCATTTCGGCTTCAGTCCTTTCTTGATCCGCAGCTTTTCCGTGCTGGCCTCGCTCGCCGCATTACCTGCCGTCTTCTGGCTGGGCCGCAGGTTCTTTGACCGGCGAGTGGGACTGATCGCAGTCGCGCTGATGAGTTGCAACGCGTATGCCATTCGTTATGCCCAGGAAGCGCGCAGCTACGCGCTTTTCTTGCTATTGGCCACGCTGTCCAGCGCATTCTTCATCGAGTGGTTGCGGCAGCCGTCGCGGCGAAATCGCTGGGGATACATTCTGGCGAGCGTTCTTACCGTCTACGCTCACTTCTATGCGCTGCTGCTGGTTGCAGCCCACTGGTTGTCGGTGCGCGGACTGGAGGCGAGGCAAGATTCCGGGGCGCGGGTGACGGTTCCTTCCGGCATGCGCCGGGTGTGGATCGGGATCGGACTTGCGGTGCTGCCTTTGCTGGCGTTTGCGGGCAAGACGGGGGCGGGACCGATCCGATGGATCGCGCGGCCCGGTTTGCATGATGTGCTGGATTTCTGGGAACACCTGGCGGGCAACGATGGGTTGCCTTTGCTGCTGCTCCTTGCCGCGGCCTGCCTGGCAGCGGTGCTGCCGCTGCGAGGGCGGCTGCTGAGGATGGGAACCGGCTGGGAAGTTTGGAGGCTGCAGTTTCTGCTGGTCTGGCTACTTTTTCCGGTTGCGCTGACCCTGGTGCTTTCATTGGCGCGTCCGGTCTTTCTTGCCCGCTATCTTATTTTCTGCCTGCCTGCCCTGATCATTCTGACTGCGGCCGGCCTGGCGAGTTTGCGCAAGGCATGGATGATGGGCGTGTGCCTTGCCGCCATGCTTCTACTTTCGCTGCAGGGGACGCTTTCTTATTACGATCATGACTTCGATCTGGAGCGCGACGGGTCCGAGGCCGCGGCGAATTACATTTACGATCATGCGCAGCCGGGCGATGCCATCCTGTTTCACATCGCCGAAGCGCGCGTGCCGTACGAGTTCTTCAGTTCGCTCCGTGAGGCAAGGGACTCACGCGGCGGGACGGCCGGCCCGGTCATCCTCTTTCCACGTCACGGCGATCGGCTCGACTACCGGGACGTCACCGGCAAACCAAGCAGTGAGTTCCTGCACGCTGTGCCGGGTCAGTACGCCCGCGTGTGGGTGGTGCTGATGAGTACTGGGACTCCGGGTCATCCCGATGCAACGACGCTGATCATTGAGCAGGCGCTCGGCGAATCGTTCCCGCGACTCGAGCGGGCGCAGTTCCCGCGGGTGGAAGTCAGGCTCTATGGCAAGCCGTGACGCCTTCGACGCCGACGCGGGCAGGTGCCTCGGAAGTGAGCGAATAGGGCAGGGCAGTCCGGATCAAAAAAATCTCAGATCGAATCCGCTTAAATCCCTAGAATCAATAACTTACGGATGGACGATAGGCAGACAGTCTGCCTAAAATATTGATTCTAAATAACTTACCCGTAAAATATTGCGGATAAATGAGTTAGGAGCATAGGTTTCCAGTAAGTCCTATAGAATCAACGCAGCGATTTCTGTCGGGACTGAAAACAGCCGGTATCGAAGCTAAAATCTTGTGCGGTAAGGACTTAGCCATTCGATATTAAGTTTTCAATGAACTGTTCCTACAAGAAATAGTATGTTCCGATTGTGGAGTCAAGTCAAGGAGAATCGGCCTCCGCCTGAGACGGCCTCCTGCGCAATTAGCGCGAGGAGGCCGTTTAACTTAGGAGCGGGTTGCCGAGCTTACTTGGGCTGATCCATGGTGATGCCTTGCTGGCCGGGCTGCTTCTCGGCTTTGGCTTTTTTGGTGAGCAGAGTCTGGTCGACCCAGTGGTCGGCGGTTTTCAGATCTTCCTGGCGGGCATTCAGGTCGTCGCATTCCACGTCGGCCTTTTCGCGGTACATCAGGTTCAAATAGGCCATGGCGTCGTCGTAGTCGGGCCGAAGCTGGATCGCTTTGTTAAGATTTTCGATGCCTTCCTGGATCGAGGGAGCGTTCTTCACTTTCAATTCGGCGCAGGCCTTTTTTTGATCCTTGTTCTTGGCGCTCAAGTTCTCATCCGGCTTCATGCCGAGCTTGGCACGCTCTTCCATGCGGGGCTGATAGCAGGCTGTCCAGTCAATGACGCCGACCGAGTAGTAGGGCTCGGGATCGTTGGGGTCGACGTCGGCGGCCATGCGGTAATATTTTTTGGCGTCGTCGAACTTCTTCATGTTCAAGTACAGGTAGGCGATTCCCTTGGCGGAGTTGACTCTTTGATCGCGCGCCGGCTTCATGTCGAGGACGTGCTGGTATTGCTCAATGGCCTGCTCCGCCATTTTGTTGTTTTCTGGAGTGTCGGCGCCGGGAATATATTGCTGAGCGAAGGCGGTGGCCAGATACATCTTGGCGTTGATCAGGGTGGGGTCCAAGGCAACGGCCTGTTGGAAGTGGTCGATGGCCTCTTCATACTTGGCGTTTTTGTAAGCGGTAACGCCCTTGTTGAGCTGGTCGCGGGCGCGCAGCTTGCCGCAGCCTACGGAGGATAAAAGCGCCAGCGTAGCGGCGGCCAGCGTTAGCAGACGAAAATGTTTATTCATTGCGGTATAAGTCTCCCTTGCCACAGCATCCTAGGCCCAGAGACAGCAGGTTGACAAGCGCTGGCCGAGCATTCTAGCAGAAGCGGCACCGGAACTGTGACTCCGGTGCGCTTGCGAATGCGATGCGCGGCCTTCCGGGCGCTTCGTTAAGTCTTGAAGTCTTGGGCGTGTCCTTAGCCGCCAGCCTCGATCTTCGCGGTAATCAGACCGACCTTATCTACTCCCGCGGCGTGCGCGATGTCAATCACGTTGGCGACATCGGCGAAGGGGATAGCGTCATCGCCTTTCACGAACATGACTTTTTCGGCGCGCGTCTTGTAGATATCGGCGAGACGGCCCTGCAGGGTGTCCCAAGTAGCGTCTTCCTGATTGATCTTGAGGCCGGGATCCTGACCGGCGCCACGATCGATCAACTGCACCACGATGGTGCGGTCGGGAGTGTTGTTCTTGGGCGCGTTGGGCGGAGGCGGCTGAGGAACCAGCGCATCCAGACCTTTCGGCGTCAAAGGCGTGATCACCATGAAGATGATGAGCAGCACCAGCAGCACGTCAATGAGCGGAGTGACGTTAATGTTGGCGCTTGGCCCTCCGCCGCTTCCCATTGCCATACTCATGGTCGATCTCCTCTATTGTCCGCCTGCCGGAGCGGCAGGGGGAGCGTTTGGAGTATTTTTGCGTTGTTCAGTGAGCAAGCCCAAATCATCGACTCCGGCAGCGCGCACGCCGTCTACAACCTGGACGACGGCGCCGAAATGGGCACGGGCATCCGCCTTGACGTAGACGATCTTATTCGTCTTGTTGGTCAGGCGGTCTTTTACTTTGCCAGTTAAGCTGTCCACTGCAATCTTGTCGCTGCCGAAAAACACGTCGCCATTGCGCATCACGGAGACCAGCAGCGCGTCTTCCTTGTCCGCGTCCTGCATCGGAGTCGGATTGTTCACTTTGGCCATATCGACGCTGATACCCTTCTGCAACATGGGCGTGATCACCATGAAGATGATCAGCAGCACCAGCATCACGTCCACCATGGGGGTGACGTTGATGTCGGAATTTACCTTGGCGCCTTCGTCCCGCTTGGCTAATGCCATAAATTGATATCTCCCTAAGGCAGTGGCCAGTGATCGGTGGCCAGTTGCCAGTAAAACCTTGCGCCGTCCAGATCCATTACCAGAGAACCGGATCGGCTTCCGCCTGGGTTGGAAAGGCCGGCGCTGGGAACGGTTCCAGCGCCGGACAAGCAACTCTTAGCGGACTGCGGCCAGAACGCCTACTACGACCGGCGAACGTCCCGGCGCTTCAGGAAGTAATCAATCAGTTCGCTCGACGAGTTGTCCATCTCCACGTCGAACGCTTCCACGCGGCCGGTGAGGTAGTTGAACATCATGACGGCGGGAATGGCTACCAGCAGCCCGAAAGCCGTGGTGACCAGAGCTTCCGAAATGCCGCCTGCGACCGCGCCCAGACCGGTGGCTTTCTGCTCGGAAATACCCTTGAAGGCGTTGAGAATGCCCATCACGGTGCCGAACAGGCCGACGAACGGGGCCGTCGAACCGATGGTGGCCAAGCCGCCCAGACCGCGTTTCAGTTCGGCGTGGACGATGGCTTCGGTGCGCTCCAGAGCCCGCTTGGAAGCTTCAATAGTCTCGCCGGGGATGGCGCCGGGGCTATCCTGGTGAGCTTTGAATTCCATGAGGCCAGCGGTTACAACCTTGGCCAAATGGCTCTTTTTGTTGCGCTCTGCGACCTTGATAGCCTCGTCGATGCGGCCATCGCGCAAGGCTCCGGCAACGGCGGGAGCGAAGGCGCGAGACTGCTTGCGGGCCGCGTTGTATGCCATGGCGCGATCAATCATGACGCCGATCGACCAGCCCGACATAATGAAGAGGATGACGACCACGATTTTCGCGATGATACCCATCTGCTTCCATAGCGAAATCGGATCCCACCCCACTGCGCCGCCCTCCTGCACAATCCAGGCGGCTACCCGGGGAACATGATTGAGAATTTCTGCTGCGACGTTGGCTGCAAACATGAGTTGCTATCCCTCCTCGGAACTTCTTAGACTTTGATGCGCATTCTGCACAATCTGCAAAACTTGACGTCAGAAAGCTGCTCGCGACTTTCGGCAACCTGGCGTACCTGAGATGAAAGGTACGGCGCCCGGCAACAGGGTCTCCCGGCCACCGTCTTGGGTGGGTAGGGGAGGTTCATTCACCAGCCTTGCGGCTTCTCAGCCTGTACTCTAGCCTCCAGCCAGCGTGAAGTTGACCTGAACTTCCGTGTCCACTTCCACCGGTTCGCCATTCAGCAGATAAGGCTTGTACCTCCACTGCTTGACGGCATCGATGGCTGCTGGAGCCAGCATTGGATGTCCGCTGACCAGCGTAAGGTTTTCGATGGCACCCTCTTTACTGATTACCGCGTGCAGCACAACTGTACCCTGAATGCGGGCCTGCCGCGCCAGAGGCGGATAGTTAGGCTGTACGCGCTTGATCAGCAGACCCGACGTCACGCCCGCGGAAACACGCACGCGTTGCGGCGTAGCGACCTTGGGCACAGCCACCGGCGTGGAACTGATAATGCCGCCGATGACACCGCCCATCTGGCCTCCCGGAATGCCTCCCGGAACGCCACCGACCACGCCAGTAGCAGCCATCTGCGGTGGTGCTTCGTCTTCCTTAATCATCTGAATTTTTTGCGGGATCTTAGTGGGCGTGCGCAGGGCTCCGTTCACGATATCAGTCTGGATCTGCTTCACGATTTTCACCGGAGCAGCAGCCGGCGGTGGGGGTGGAGGCGGGGGCGGAGGGGCCACCAGGAAGGTCATCAACTGCTGTTTGGGTAGGGCTTCGGTGAAGATGAGGGGTAGCAAAACCATTACGCCGATCAACGCTATCTCAAGAATGA
>WNFD01004499.1_pt1 | contig 13972 bp, 10 predicted proteins | sample 5400491 | NCBI WGS metagenome assembly WNFD01 (sample SAMN13153343, study PRJNA577476) | soil metagenome | isolation source: 120 cm saprolite under Douglas fir tree site 2 hole 2 replicate 2 | place: USA:California | collected 2015-04-18
TGTGACGTGCACGCAGAGCACGGCGGATTTTCTCTGCGTCGTAGGCCCGATCTCCCAGTATGCAATCGGGGCGACAGCGCGGCCGACCACGCAGGCCTTGCAGCGGCGGAATGGCATCGAGCAGCGGCAACGCCTGGGTTGAGTCGTGACAATTCGCGCCGGTCAGTTCGATTGCCAAATGGAATGCCACGCCCGTCACAGATCAAATGGCGCTTGCTGCCCCGTTTAGCTCGATCGGTCGGATTCGCCCCAGTTTGCGGCCCCCAAAAACTGCTCGCACCGAACAACTATCAACAACCGCATGGGACCAGTCGATCTGGCCATCCCGAGCAAGCCAATTCAGCAACACGAAGTGAGTCAGGTCCCAAATTCCGGCATGCTGCCAATCGCGTAAACGCCGCCAACAAGTCATGCCAGAACCGCAACCCAATGGTTTCGGCAGCATCCGCCAGGGAATGCCACTTCGGAGTACGAACAGAATACCTGTGAGGCAAGCTCGGTCGGATACACGTGGTCGGCCACCTTGCGGCTTCGGCATTGCAGCTGGGAGAAGCGGTCCGATTAAACTCCATAGCGCATCCGGAACAAGCGCAGCGGCCATAACAATTCCTCCGAGCAGAGAGAGCCCGACGCTAGGATTGTACAAGGAGAGGTTTTGTTACAGGCTCTTAATATAGCAGCGACGCCAGGCATCATCATTCCTGCTTTGAAAACACCCGCTTTACAGGTGAAGAATTACAGGTGAAGTTTTCCGGTGATTTTTCCTAAGTGATTGAAAACGATGGTAGGCTCGTGGGGACTCGAACCCCAGACCTCTACCGTGTCAAAGGCCAGCTAACCAATACGCTGAACAACTTAGAGAGCGACGGGGACCGCCTAAGCACGCCGAAATACGTGTAAGACGAAGTTTCAACGGTACGGAGAGCGGTACGGAGTTTCCTGGCCGTTGTTTATACGCTCTATGCGAAGCCGGACGACTGGATTTTCCCTTCGACAAAGATGAAGGGCAGAACGCCCCTGAGGACCAGCATGATGGCCGCAGATAAAATTGGCCCCGCCGCCGTTAAGATTGGCATCCGGCTCGAACCTAGTCAGCGATTCGGCTTCCACAACTTCCGCCACAGCCTCGCGACCTTCCTTATCAACAAGAGCAAAGACGTTAAGACCATTCAGGGATTGCTGCGTCATGCGAAGGCGAGCACGACTCTTGACCTCTATTCGCAAGCGATTGACGCCTCTAAATTAGCGGCGCAAACAGACATCGCTCTCGCAATCACGTCACAGTTGCTGCCATGAGGGCCTGGGGCCCTTCCTAGGCGAAAAACCTTGCAGGATACCGCAGTTCACCATTGAGACTGGCTTTCGCTTACGCTGGGTTTGTTTCCTGATCCAGTCGTTCCGCAGCAGCCTTGAGCCGTGCCAAAGCGTCTGCGACTCCATCGGGAGACGCGGGGACCGAAATTACTTTCGGCACGCGTCTCTTCTCTAAAATTCATAGCGCAGCGCGAATTGCATCACTCGCGGTTGCGTCAGCAGGCTGGTGTAGGCGCCGAAATTGCTTGGTGATTGCGTCAAAGAAGTGAGCAACGAAGATCCCACTCCTTGCGCATTAAACCTGGTCAAGTTCGGCACGTTGAATACTTCCCAGCGGAATTGAAGCGAATGGGCTTCCCAGGGCAACGCCCAACGCTTGCCGAGGCTCATGTCCCAACTGGCGAATCCATCGCCGCGCAAAACATTTCGCGAACCAACGCCTCCAGGCAACGGCAACGTGAAATCGCTCTGCGCTGTCGCTGGGTCGGCAAATACACTCACGCTGCCGTTGCGTTTGAAGACGCCGGTCTGCGGCGGCGCGGTCATTTCAGCGATTGCCGTCAGGAACCAGTTGGTCGGCCAACGCTGTCCGCCGTCGATGCTGAATGGGAAACCGCTAGTCCAGCGTGCGAGTCCTGTTAACTGCCAGCCGCCAATCAATGCGTCCACAGCTTTTCCGGAGTTGTGCGCGAAGGCGCGTCCTTTGCCGACCGGCAAGTCGACAATCCAGTTCGCGTTTACTTGATGCGTCAGGTCGTAGTCAGAAACGGCTCGGGCCAGGTTCGGCGAGAAATCATTTGCCAGCCGGCTGCCGACAAGCCCGATGTTCTGGTAGCCATACACCGAGAAGCCCACGCGTGAAGCCGCGGACGTGATATCGATCGATTTCGAGAACGTGTAGTTGAAGTCGAATTGCACGCCCTGGCTGAACTGCTTTCGCAAGCTCGCTTGCAGCGCGTGGTAGCTCGAATTCCCGACTGAGCTCCACCCATACATGGATATTGCCTGGTTGTTGAGAAACTGACCGGACCCGTTGCCAAGTATGCCCGGCGGCCCATTAAAGAAGTAAGGCACGGCAGTTTTCCCAGGGGCAACGGGCGCGTTGTCGCCCAGTCCTCCGTACAGATCGATATCCGCAAGCCCAACGATTTCGTCTCCGATGACGGAGAGCGCCGGGTTGTAGTAGAGGTCGAACACGGATTGCAGCAATCCGTCTGTAGTGTTCGAGGTGGCTGGCATGAATCCCGTAAACAAGTCTTGATATTGCGTGGCGCCTGACCGGAGCTTGGGCAGCATGTCCACCCAATATTGGGAAGTCGGCCCAAGCATTGAGGCTGTGATTGTCGAAATTTGCGCCGGCGTAATGACCGCCTGGTAAAAGTTGTTGCCCGTGGGCTGATTGGCCAGGGCAAATTTTCTAGCAAGGTTGGAGAGCGCCGAAGCCGCCGTGTAGTAATCAATGCCGGTCTTTGGGTCCACGATATCCAACGGCTGATTCAAATCCCGCTGCGTGAGCAGATCGCGGCCGAAACGGCCTACGTACGAGATCTGAATAGAAAATCGCTTTGGCAGTTCGCGACCGATGGAGAGATCGGCGGTATAGGCGTGCGGCGTTTTTAGCGTGTTGTCGATTCCCCAGAGATTGGCTTCGGCTGCGAGGGGCGGCGTTTGCGGGAATCCGCCCATCGGCGGATCCTGCAGGAATTGCACGCCGTTGATGTTGTTCTTTGGGATGTCGTTGATGCCGTTGATGCGCGGTAAATCTTCCGCGCCCGTAACACCAAACGTGCAGCAGGTATTCTGCAAAGTCGTGGTCAGGCCCGCCGCGCCAACCTGGTCGAAAGTATTTAGCAATGCGAATCCTGCCCGGTCATACACGCGCGCAAGTCCTACGCGAATCACGGTCTTGTCGTTGTCACCGAAAAGTTTTTTGAGGAGCTTGTTGTCTGGCCGTGGCGAGTACGCGATGGAAAGTCGCGGCGAAAAATCTGTTTTTTCAAAATTGTAGAAACCGGCCCTGTGGTTGACCGGCCCTCCCGGTTGAAATTGCAGCGGCGGCTCGGCTCCGTATCCAATCCCTTGCTCCATGTTGGCAACATTTGTCGCGAATTGCGTGCCTAAGCCGAATGTCGGCGTGGTCTGCAGGCCGTTGGTCTCCCAAGGCGGTGGGAAGAGCGACCAGCGCAGTCCGTAAGTCAACGTAAGGTTCGATTTGATGCGCCACGTGTCTTGCCCATAAAACTCGTACCAGTTGAGCCCGTAGTTCCTCTTCACCGGAGCTCCTTGAGCCTGCACTTGTCCGTTGCGGTCCAGGTTATAGTTGGCGACCACGTCGGAAATCATTCCGTACAAGGCCAGCAACGGCCGGTCATACTGCGTGGAGCTGAGCGGTTCTGGCGCAGTCCCAGGTGCGGACCCGGGAACCATGAGGTTGGGATGAGCCGTGGCGTTCATGGGATCGAGCGTGCTTGAGGTTCCCGCAAATCCGATTGGCGAAGTCCAGTTCGTCGTGCCAATTCCCAAGTGCGAGGAGTGCAAGGAGCCTTCGCGTGGATCACGCGCCAGTCCGATCGAAGTTCCAAACTGAAATGTATGATTTTTTTTGGTCCAGGAAACGTCGTCCAGCAGGTTGTGAATGCCTACCTGAAAGTTGTGGCTGTAGGCAATTCCTTGATCCAGTCCGAGGAACGTGTTCCATGGCTGGTTCGTATTCCCTACGACTCCATAACTCTGCCTGGTGTATCCCCAGCGAAACGAATTGGTCAACGTATTGGTCAGGACCGCCGTGTAGCCAAGTGCGAATCCCTTGCTGTGATCGACGGTGGTAGTCTCTGGCACATCTCCAGGCAAAAATGGCGCGCCCGGGTTCCGCAAATCCTGCAGCGCGCCGCGCCAGAAAATCGTATGCTTGCCGTCGGCGGTCACTCGATAATCGACACGGCTGATAAATACGTCGTTATCCAAGCTTGTCGGCGCGCGAAAGACAAATCCCGCGTAATTCAAGCCATCGCCCGCGGACAAATCGTTGGTCACGGTGTTCCCGGTGCAAAACGTTTTGTCCAGATAGCCGGTGTGAGCGGCCAAATCCAGCATTGCCGGATCAATCCCAATATGATTTGGGTCAAGATTCTTGAGATCCACCGGAGTAAGCGTGACCAAGTTCCCGCCGGTGTCCAGGTACCGGAAAATTCCCCGGCACATCTGCGGCGTGGGAATTACTCGCTCAGCCCGCTGCTGCTCCCGCTCCCGCGTTCCTTCATAGTTTGTAAAGAAAAATAGGCGATCCTTGCGAAACGGGCCTCCGACCGAGGCGCCGAAAATGTTGCGGTTGAGCTGAAGTGGCTTGTTCGGCGCGCCGATATTCAGCTCTGATTGCTTCACCAGGTAATCGTTGGCGCTTGTCACGGTGTTACGCAGATTTTCGTATGCGGAACCATGAAACGAGTTGCTGCCGCTCTTGGTCACCAACGCTACTTGCGCACCCGAGCCTTGGCCCTGGTCCGCGCCGTAATTCGTGGTGGTCACTCGAAATTCCTGCACGGAGTCCTGCGTCACCGGAAGTACCGACGTAAACGCATAACCGTTCGATTGGTCGTTCACGTCTACGCCGTCCAGTGTGACGTTGCTTTGATCGCTTCGCGCGCCGTTAACGGACCCGTTGCGCGTGTCCTGGTCTTTGTCCGCGATGCGATTGCCGGTGTACGCCACTCCCGCTTGCAGACTCAGCAGATCGGGAACGTTGCGGCCTTCGAGTGGAATATCGCGAACCTGTTTTTCATCGAAAGAGTTACCGATTGACGCGTCCACCAGGTCCAGGATTGGCTCCTGTGCCGAGACGTGAACGACTTCAGAGGCGCTGCCGAGCTTGAGCTGCGCATTCACGGTCGCCGGGGTATTGACGAGCAGCACCACGCCGGCTCGCTCATAACTCTGGAATCCGGTGGCGGCCACGGTGAGCGTGTATGTGCCTGGGGGAAGCAGTGAAAATTGATAGGAGCCGTCTTCGCCGGTGGTGATCTTGCGTTCGATCTTGGATTCGGTATTGGTCAGCGTGACCGTCGCTGCGCTCACGGCGCCTCCGGTTGGATCATTGACAACGCCACGCAAGGATGTCGCGGCTTGGCTCCAAAGCGGGCCAGCGGACGCGAGCGACATCACGGTGAAAAGTGTCGCAGCCAGGAGAATGGTTTCCGCGTGTTCGGTCGTGATTTTCCAAAGGCGAGAAAATGAAAACGCATTGCGAAGGCTAGGTTCCATAATATGGACTCCTTCATTACTATTTTGTGGGAAGAACCCTACTAAAATTACGCAAGGTTATAGCGAACGCATCCTCGTGTCAACGCTCTCTGCAGTCGCTCTTTAAATACTTTAGATTTACAGATGAAGTTTTTTGGGGATTTTTGCTAAGTGATTGAAACGAATGGTAGGCTCGTGGGGACTCGAACCCCAGACCTTTACCGTGTCAAAGGCCAGCTAACCAATACGCTGAACAACTTAGCAAACGACCGGGACCGCCAAACTACGCCGAAATACGTGTAAGACGAAGTTTCAACGGTACGGAGAGCGGTACGGAATTCCTGGCCGTTGTTTCGTTTTTCCTGTCACACACAGCTCCCGTTATTAACGCTTTACTTCTCTCTGAACACGCGTATGGTTCGCGAGTTCCATGGAGGGAACAAAAAATGAAAAAGAAATCCAAGCGATCTAACAAGGCGACTGAAAGTTCGGAGCGGACTCGGTTCGCGAGGAAACCTGTGAATGAAACGAACACGGCTCCGAACCGGAACTATCCGCCGGGCGATCAGCCACCCGGTCCACAAAGTCAACGGCCACACCAGTTACCCGCAGCAAGACCGCTCGCGCGCACATAGCCGAGGGCACGCGGCTCGTCGTAATCGGATATCTCTGGTAACCCACATGGAGTCCCCGCTTTTGCGGAAGAGGTGTACCATCGGCGACGGAGTTTTGCACGCTTCTATGATGCACGCAATTCAGTCTCAACAAGAATCGGCTCTCACCGGCCACAGATTCTTTTTGCTCTTCGTTTTTCTCTTGGCGACACTCATTCTATTTCCCTATGCCGAAGCCAGCCACTTCGGTTCCTACGCATTTCGCGTTATCGGAAGCGTCGCCATTTTAGTTAGCGTGTATGCAGCCAACGTCCACCGGAGCTTGCTCATCTTCGCCATCGTGCTTGCGATTCCGGCCTTATTCGAACGCGCCGTGCTCCCCAAAGTCAATTCGCACTCATTTTTCATATTCAACATTTTCCTAACTCTTGTTTTTGACGTAGTGATTGTCGTGGTTATTTTCCGCCACGTGCTAGCTGCGGAACAACCAACATCGGAAACCATCTTTGGAGCCCTCTGCATTTATCTGCTGGTGGGCTTCACTTTTGCCAGTGTCTACGGGATGGTAGCCGCGTTCCAGCCAAACGCCTTTTATCTGGATCCGCATACTAACCTACATAACGTTCCCGACCGCTTCGATCTCATTTACTATAGTTTCGGCACCATGACTTCGCTCGGCGCCGCTGGGATTACCGCTGTCTCGGCTCAAGCACGTTCCTTTTCTATCCTCGAAGCTATCCTGGGCGTCTTGTACCTTGCCGTCCTGATCGCAGGATTGATAGGAGCATACCGCCCCAAGGCCAGCGCGTGAGCATGGTATGCCGGAATGCTCGCGGCCTGATGAATTGGGAACGCCCACCATGCACCGAGCGAAAATCGCTCAACCAAGAGTGCGGATGGAAGGATGGCGACAGAGGCGGCCCGGCTCGAATGCACGGAATCCATAGGAAGGAAAGAGAAAACAGAAAGAGAAAAACACTCTTGACGCATACCGGCCTTCTCATGGAAGGAGTTGCAGGACTTAGAATGGTTTCGCCTTCCGAAGTTGGTCCGATCTTTGTCTGAAAGACTGCAACAAGAATTGCATTGTATGAGTAAAAACTTGGGGCTTATAAGCAGTTTGCTGGTTTACTGCTAGCGCGGTCCGGACGGTATAGACCGGGCCCGAGTCTGGCTTGTCGCTGAAAGCCTGCAGATACTGATTGCTGGTCCAATTCTGGTCCAGTCCGTGCTGTAATATTGCAGCTGCATCTTCGTACTCGGAGGCCCGCATGGCGCGGGTTTTGAGGATATTGTTCACCCATACGGGTTGCCCAAAAGATTCGCCGTCAGCCCCGACACCTGCGATAACTTCCACTTTGTTAGGTAGAGGGCTTCCGGCAATGGGAGAGAGAGGACGTAAGATCGTCCCACCCGGTTCGATGGGAGGGTCGCCTTGCACTATCGCATCCCAGACTATCTTTGATCTCCCTCTGCCTTGCGACGAAAAGGATAGTTCGAAGACGCAAGCTGTTACGGTCTTACCAGTGAAATTCGTGACCGCGCAACTTGGTCCTTTTTCGCCGGTGACACGAATCTCGATTTTAAATTTAGGTCGTTCTGGGGGCGTCGATGGTCCCTGAGCTCCTGATGAGAAAAGCATTCCCCCTCCGAGGACGCAAAAAGCCGTGGCAAGCATCTTCATCGGAATCTCCAATAACGGGCCAATCTGCATGCTTCCGGGGTCATTTCTAACATCAAAGTGCGGCTATTTGTAACAGAGTTTGGGCAGCCCGATTGTCACCATGGAACGACCGGCTCCGATTCGCAGCGCGTGGGTTACGCTGTGAGTCGGTAAGACCAAAACGCAGAGCCACAAGCGAAAGGAGCCGGTCAGTGAAAAGAATAAAATTTGTTGGTTTGAATGTCCACGCAGACATAGCTCTTGCCCACTCCCGAAGAAGGTGCGGGGAAAGTTTTGAACTTGACCGATTAAACCGAGCTATAGGCGAGGCTAAGGACCACGAGCGTCATGTCGTCACTTTGCGGTGCACCGGAGGCGAAGGCGTTGGCGGCGCCCATGATGCGCGCCGTGATTTCTTGCGCGGGCAGGCCGACGTTTGTCGCGCCGAATCGATCAGGCGCTTCTCGCCCCATTCTTCAAGTGTAGGGTTCATGGCTTCACTGATTCCGTCGGTGTACAGCACGACCACGTCACCGGGCACGAGCGTTATCTCGGCTTGTTCGTATTGGCATTCCATTAGGAGGCCCACTACTGGCCCACCCTTCTTATCGAGTCGCTCCAGAAGGCCAGCGTGTCCGTCAGAACTATCGAGGCCATTCTCGGCGTTATAGCGGAAAACCATCGGCGGATTGTGGCCGGCGTTGACATACGTGAATCGGCGAGAGGCAGGATCGTATTGGGCGTAAAAAAGTGTGGCGTAACGATCCTCCGCTGAGGAGTCGTAAAGCATCTGATTGAGTCTGCCGATCATCCCGCCAATGTCGTTGCCAGCGCGGGCAGCTTCTGCGCGCAACGACGCTTGCAGACTGGCCATCATCAGAGCCGCAGCGATGCCTTTCCCGGACACATCCCCAAGAGCGATGCCGAGCATGCCGTCCGGCAGCGCCAGAAAGTCGTAATAATCGCCGCCTACACCCAGTGCTGTGCGGCAGTGCCCGCAATAATCCAATCCCGGTACATACGGCAATCTTTGCGGGAAAAGGCGCTCCTGCACCTCGCGTGCGATTTCCAGTTCGCGATTCATTTTTTCGCGGCGTCCAACTTCCTCGGCGACCGCGGTGGTGAGTTGCGCATTCGCAAGAGCGAGTCCCGTTTGCGTGGCAACGGATTTCAGGAGCCGCAGATCGGTCCCAGAATAGGGCTCCTCAGAACGCTTTTCCCCGAGACTCACCACTCCCAGCAGTTTGTCTTTTACAGAGAGAGAGAGAAGCAACCGTGGTTCGAGCGCGGCGAGGTTGAGTCTTTCCGCATGGGGCAGCGAGGAATTCACCCACGAATCTTCGTCGTCGAAATACGCGAGAGAGGGTTCGGGATCCTTGCGGAGATGTTCGATGACCTCGGACCTATCAGACAACTCCATTTGCGGCACACCGGCATAGCCGATGGCATAGGCGGGCCGGTAGAAGGCGCCTTCCTGGAGCAGGACTGCGATACGAGGAACATGCAGAGATTCGGCGATCCTGGTAGCGACGCGCTCCAGCATGGGCCGGGTCTCCACCATCGAGCGTACTTCATCGCTGAGGCTCGCTAGAATCTGCTCCGCATCGTAGGCGTCGCGAAAGAAGCGACGGTCAATCCATTTGCGCAGATGATCGGCAGCACGTCGCACCATAAGAACGAGAAAGACGCCGGCGGCGATCATGGACATCTTCTGTGTCCGGCTGCCGTGCGACATCGTCAGCGTAGTGGCAATGAATAAGACGGCGACTGTCAGAATCACTTGCAAGATGCGAATTCCGCTACTGGCCAATGCATAGCGCAATCCTTGGCGAACAACGACGCGTACGTCCAAAGCGCGCTGCACAACAATGACGTAGGCCAGGGTTATGGGGAAAAGGAGGAGTAGGGTGAGCGAGGTCAGCACCAGCCATTCTGGAAAGATCTGTTCGAGTTCGCCGCCTTTGATCTGCGCAATTGCGATCAAAATAAAAGTCGGGGTCATCGATATGATTGTGCCGGCATACAGAAGGCGCAGTCGCCGTTTCGAATCCGGCGAAACAGCAGTGCTGGACTTGAAAGCGATGCTGGCAAAGAAGCTGCCGATCGCAATAACACCCAGCCAGAACGGCAGGGATCCGAGGTGGCGCCAGAAAGCCGCCAACGCGGCAACCTTGGCGTAGTTCTCAACTTCACCGATGCGGATAACAATGGAGACAAGCCCATCGATGATCAGGAGCGGGGCCAGAACATATTTCGCCAACCGGACCAACGTCTGAGCCCTATCTGGTGGAAACGGTTGCGGGAAATACAACCCGAAAAACAGCATGCACAGCGGCCAAGCCTGATTGCAGGAGAAACGATACAATTCGGCCAAATCGCGGATGCCGGGTCCCCAGCTTTCAGAGTAAGCGGTGAAAAGGTTACCGAGGCCCAGCAAAACACCGATCAGCAGCCAGACGGACATATCTCGCGGCCGAACAAAGGCCACCCAGAATCCCAGCAATATGCTGAAAAACGGCAAAACGACCTTAAGCGTGAGGACGGCGCCGAGTGCCAGTCCTTTAACGTCTGAAGCAGGACGGAGGAAAATCGTTGCAGTTTTCGAATCCTGTGAACCCGGTGTCTGGGACATGATTCGCAGAGCATCACCAGGCTTCGCCGCGGCCATAGCTTCACCGAATACAGCGAGTCCGGTGAAGGCCCGGCCGTTTACCGCCGTGAGTACGTCTCCGTCGTGGACACCGGCCTGGCGGCCCTCTGGGCGGATAAACACCGCTTTCGGTTCCCCGCGAACGTAGCCAGGTACGAACGGCCATGCCGCAGCGCCGCGATCCAGGAATCCAGGAAACGACGCAATGGTGGCACGAACTTGATAAGCGCATGCTGCGAAAAACAGCAGCCCAAGAACGACGTACTGAGCAACTGGCGGCTTCTTCTCATTCATAATGCTTTAAACATTTGTCTTGCCTTGAACGATGCGAGTGATGATTCGAACCGAGCAAATATAGCACGCGTGCGAGGGGGGGCGCCGTCAGGTCAGAGGACTTTGACGCTGAGGTTCCAGCAGATTGTACTGGTGCACGATTCAATGTGGGTGCTGAGCGTCGCTTTTCCTGCGCCGAGGTCTTGCACAAACAGCGGTGCGGTGCAACCAGTTGGCGCGCAGGAGGGATTTTTTTTTGGTTTCACGGCCACATGACGTTGCCATCTACCAATGGCGCTCACGCGTAACGGCTGATGGTTCAGGGTCGATGGTCGGCGCGCGGTGCTATTCTGGGTCGAATTGAGGGATCGAATGTAACAAGGACACTGCGTTTGGCAATTTGCCAGCTCTCAACGCCGGGTTAACGCCGATCGCGGACAAGCGGAATCCCGTTGCGAAAGCGGGCTGGGTAAATGGACGGGAATCCGACCGTTCCGCACCCGCATGATCCGCTCACTCACTTTTTAGCCAGATACTCGCCGGGAACATCATCCTGCGACACCTCATGCGTGCGAACTTCCCCCCTCGTCAGGTCCCCGGCGTCTTCCACGCCCTTCACCACGTCGGCCTCGAACGCGTTCCCTTCCTCGAGCAACTCGTCTACACTCTCCGAATCCGCACCTTGAACATTGGACAAGCCCTGCAAATCTCCCGATTGGTCACCCGACCGCACCCTCTGTCCCTCCGGGGCGAATGCCACCGTATCCACACTTATTCAAAGGAGTCCAGACAGGGCGACCGTTAGCCCTGCCGAGGATTTGGGGTTACGATTACCGGCATGGACCTGAGTTGGTGTCGCCCCGAGTTTGAATCGCATGCTTCTCACCCGGATAAAAAAGACGGCTCCCGAACGATGCTGGCGTCGCGAGGTAGAAGACCGTTTTCCTGCTACTTAGAATTTCGATCCAAAAACAAAAAACCATTGGACTTTTCTGATGCTGGGGTGGAAATCAAGTTCTGTCCATGGTGCGGGAACAACCTGAATCAACTGTAGGATCTCCGCTTGCTGGCTCCTCGTCGCAGCAATGAGCCTCAGTGTCTGTTCTGGAAGCTGCGGCCTGCGCCTTTAATTTAACTCAACAATTCGAGAAATGCGTTGAAACACAAATTAAAACGTTTCAGCGGTACGGAGAGCGGTACTGAGCGGCTAAAAACAGGGTGGCGAAAACGTGGTTAAATCCATCGCAATCAAATGGTAGGCTCGTGGGGACTCGAACCCCAGACCTCTACCGTGTCAAGGTAGCGCTCTAACCAACTGAGCTACGAGCCTACAGTCCAGATAGTTTAACACTGGAGCCGAGAATTCGCTTGTAGGCGTGTGACACGTGCAGGATAGTTCGACTTCCGGCGTCGGACCGACAAGCCCTCAACCATGAAATGCCCTTCGTGCGGCCGTGAAAATCCGGAATCCGCTGTGCGCTGCACTGATTGCCGCGTACTGCTGCAGCCGTCCTTCGACGACCGAACGATGGATGGTCCCTCCGACTCAACCAAGGGAGCAACGCAGCCTGCGCGCGCCGAATCCCAAAACAATACTGCCTCCATGGTGCGAACACCCAGCGGGCATTCGCCTTCGCAGAGCAAAAGCTCCAGCGGCTCAGGCGCGCGTTCGCGAGTATTGGAACCGGGCGACGAACTCGGTCCGCGATTCCTGATTGACGCGCTGCTTGGTGAAGGCGGCATGGGCCGCGTCTATAAAGCGACCGATCGCGAACTGGGCCGCGAAATCGCGATTAAGGTTTTGCTCTCGGAGCTGACTACCGATCCGCAAGTTATCCAGCGCTTCAAGAGTGAACTGTTGCTCGCCAGCCGCATTTCCCACAGAAATATTCTGCGCATTCACGATTTAAGCGAAGCCGACGGCGTGAAGTTCATCACCATGGCGTCGTCGAAGGCAAGGACCTGAACCAGGTTCTTAAAACGGAGCATCCACTGCCTCTCGAACGCTGCCTGAAATTCGCGCGGCAGTTATGCGACGCATTAAGCGCAGCGCACGCAGAAGGAGTGGTGCATCGCGACTTCAAGCCGCATAACGTGCTGGTCGGCAAAGACGATCACGTGTACGTGTCGGACTTTGGCCTGGCGACTTCATTTGAAACCGCAAAAATGGGCATGACGCGCAGTGGCGCGTTTGTGGGTACGCCGAAATATATGTCGCCGGAGCAGGTGGAGGGCGGCACGGTGGATACGCGGAGCGATCTTTATTCGCTGGGCCTCGTGATTTATGAAATGGCGACAGGCGAAATGCCCTTCGCCGGTGAATCCACCTGGCAGGTGATGTACCGCCGGGTGAAGGAGAAGCCGAAGGATCCGAAACTGGTCAATCCAGATCTTCCCGACTGGGTATGCAGTGTGATTTTGCGCTGCCTGGAAAAGGACGTCGCGAACCGTTATCAGACCGCCCAGGAAATTCTGACCGACATTGACGCGCATCGCAGTACTTCTTCGCATTCGCACTCGGTGGTATTGCCGATTACCGAGAAGGCGGCGAAGTGGACGGGAACGGGGATCGGCGTGTTTGTGGTATTGGTGATTTTGTTTTTTGCGATTCCCACGACGCGGCACTGGGTTTTCCGTGGCGGCGCGACCACTGGCGGCGTAGGGCGGCGCGGATTGCCGCCGCTTTCGACTGGCAAGTACGTGGCCATCCTGCCATTCCGCGTACTGGGTGGAGAGGATTCGCTGAATTACGTGGCGGACGGCCTCGGCGAAGCGCTCACGGCAAAGTTATTTCAACTAAATGATGTGCGCATCGCGTCCACCAACGCCGCGCAAAAAACCAACGATCAGAAAACGCCGCTGCCGCAAATTGCGAAAGACCTGGGCGTCAACATGATCGTGCACGGAATGGTGCAGGGATCCGGCAAACAACTGCGCATCGTGGTGAAGCTGGAAAATATGGAAACGAATCAGCTGGATTGGAGCCAGGAGTTCAGCGGGATGAGCGGCGTTTGATGACTCTGGAGGATCAGATTTACGCAAGCCTGGTGAACGCGCTGAAAGTGAAAACCACGCCGAGGGAGATGAGCGTTGCGGGCGCCCACCCGACTGAAAACGTGGCGGCGTATGATATTTACCTGCGCGGCCGGCAGTCACTGCGCGGGCAGCAGGATCCAAAAAATATTCAAGCGGCGATCGATTTGTTCGAACAAGCCATCAAGA
>WNFD01019537.1_pt1 | contig 13972 bp, 14 predicted proteins | sample 5400491 | NCBI WGS metagenome assembly WNFD01 (sample SAMN13153343, study PRJNA577476) | soil metagenome | isolation source: 120 cm saprolite under Douglas fir tree site 2 hole 2 replicate 2 | place: USA:California | collected 2015-04-18
TTCGAGCAGCAACTTCTCGAGGAACGGATCTCCGACCTGCACATTGGGGCGTTTCGCTTCAGACGCTTCGCTGAATTCCTCGCTGGCCATGGTTGCGCCGTGGATGCCGTCGCGTCCGGTCTTCGCGCCAACGTAAATTACCGGATTGCCCTCGCCTGTGGCGCGCGCGTAGAAAATCTCATTTTTGCGAACCAACCCCATAGCGAATGCATTCACCAGCGGGTTGCCGGAATAGCAGGGCTCGAACTTGGTCTCGCCGCCCAGGTTGGGCACTCCGAAGCAATTGCCGTAGGAAGCCACTCCGCTGACCACGCCCTCAAGAATGGAGTGATTGCGGTGGATATCTTTCTGGCTAGATTGCGCGGGCGAGTCGCCCGCGCCCGCACGAATCGGGCCGAAGCGCAGGGAATCCATCACCGCTACGGGTCTTGCGCCCATGGTGAAAATATCGCGCAGGATTCCTCCCACGCCTGTGGTCGCACCTTGAAAGGGCTCAATGAATGACGGGTGATTGTGCGACTCGATCTTGAAAGCGCAGGCCCAGCCTTCGCCAATGTCGATGATGCCGGCATTCTCTCCTGGGCCCTGGAGCACGTGCTTGCTGCGCGTGGGCAGGCGTTTCAGGTGTACACGCGACGATTTGTAGGAACAGTGCTCGCTCCACATCACGCTGAAGATGCCGAGCTCGGTGAGCGTAGGCTCGCGATCTCCCAGAAGCTGCTTGATATTTTCGTACTCCTCGGAAGTGAGGCCGTGCTGCCGGAGAGCGTCCGGAGAAAAGGCAGGAGTCGCAGTGGTGGTCATGGGGAAGCTCTATTGTCGCATTTAGCAGAGCGGCTGGGTAGAGGTAAGATTACATTTCCTATTGCGTGACGCCACGCCTTTTCAACCCTGACACCCTTTCCGGTAAGATGGCCGTCCTGATGAAATCCGTAATTATAGGAACCGCCGGGCATATTGACCACGGCAAGACTGCGCTGGTGAAGGCGCTAACCGGGATCGATGCTGACCGGCTGGAGGAGGAGAAGCGGCGGGGCATCACCATTGACCTCGGCTTCGCGCACATGGATTTGCCGGCCTCGAATGGCGAAGTATTGCGGCTGGGCTTTGTCGATGTTCCCGGGCACGAACGCTTTGTGCGCAACATGCTGGCGGGGGTTGGCGGCATCGACTTGGTGCTACTGGTGATTGCGGCCGATGAAGCAATCAAGCCGCAGACGCGGGAGCATTTCGAAATCCTGCAATTACTGGGCGTGCAGCGCGGAATCACGGTGCTGACCAAATCCGACACGGTGGATGCCGAGACCCTCGACGTGGTGCGGCTGGAAGTTGAAGAATTTCTGCGCGGGACTTTTTTGGATACCCCGAAATCCCCCATCGTCGCCGTGAGTTCCCTAACTGGCGCGGGATTGAACGACTTGAAGCGGGCGATGATTTCCGCGACGGCCGGGGTGCAGGCGCGGGATTCCCATGCGATCGCGCGCCTGCCGATCGACCGCGTATTCACCATGAAAGGATTCGGAACGGTGGTGACGGGAACGCTGGTAGCCGGAGCGCTGCGCCGCGAAGACGAGCTCGAAGTTTTTCCAGACAGACGGAAAGTACGCGTGCGTGGAGTACAGGTGCATGGGCAAACAGCGGAGGCGGCCGCGGCCGGCCAACGCACAGCGCTGAACCTGGCGGGCGTGAGCACGGAAGACTTGGGAGACAACGCGGCGCGCGGACGTGCAACTGCGCTTGTTGTCTTCGGCGCCGCGCGCATTGAAAGATCGCGCGCGAATTCATTTTCATTCCTACACGATGGAGACGGTAGCCGAGGTCGTGCTGTATGCGCGGAGTGAATTGGATCCCACCTTTACAGAGAACGTAAAGGCGGGGAACCCAGGAAATATAGCGCACCCCCAGCTTCTCCCGGGACACCAGGGGTTTGCACGGTTCAAGCTGCCGGAACCCGCCCTGCTTCTTCCGGGAGACCGGTTCATTATCCGGCAATTTTCGCCGGTGGTGACGATCGGCGGTGGAATTGTGCTAGATGCGGCGCCGCTTTCGCGCATGAAGGGACATGCCGATTACTTGAACGTGCTCGCGCTGGGCGATGCGGAAGCGATTCTTAAAGCGCGCATCGCGCGCCGAGGACACCAGGGCATATCAATGTCGAGCCTGGTTGCCGAAACAGGTTGGGGAAGGGGAGTAATCGAAGCTCGACTGTCTCAGGCAGTAAAGATGGCCAGCGTGATTCGCGCTGGTGAATTGTTCCTGCATGGGCCCGCGCTTGAAACGCTAAAGCTGCGCATTGCAAGCACCGCCGGAGATTTTCATAAAAATAATCCTCTGGTGGCCGGGATCAGCAAAGAAGAATTGCGGTCACAAGTGGACGCGACGCCGGAAGTATTCGAAGCGGTTGCTGCCATGCTGGCGCGGGACAAAAAACTCGAAGTGGTTGGAGATTTGGTGCGGCTGCCTGGACATGGCGTGGTGATGAAGGATGAAGAGGCGGAATCAAAAAAGAAGATCGAAGATGCTTTTTCCTCGGCGGGGCTGAAAGTCCCGGCGCTACACGAGGTGATCGCCGGGCTTAAGGTTGACAGGGCTCGGGCCCAGAAAATTGTGACTCTGCTTCTGCGCGACAAGGTCTTGATCAAAGTTTCAGACGAACTGGTTTTTCATCGCAGTGCGCTCGAAGCTTTGCGGCGGCAGATGGCGGCGTACAAAAGCAAATCTGCGAAGATCGATGTCGCGAGTTTCAAGGAGTTAACCGGAGTGACCCGCAAGTATGCGATTCCGCTACTGGAATACCTTGATCGCGAGCGGGTAACGAAACGATTGGGGGACGTGCGTGAGATTCTTTAGACAGTGAACAATTTGGCAATTTGTAATTGGGTACGTGAACTGCCGGCTGCCATCGCCGCATTCGAATCAATCGCCCAACTACGACATTACCGAATTCTCTAGATTTTTTCCTCCGGGAATTCCAGTTCTAGTCCCAGTGGATCAGTCAGGCGATTGGTGAGGTTGGCGAGGCCGGCGAGCATGTGGATGTCCACGATCTCGGGCTCGGAAAAATTCTTTTTCAGCTCATCGAAATCCGCATCCGTGATTTCGTGCGGGGTGCGCGTCAGCTTTTCGACATAAGTGAGTGCCGAACGCTCCTTCTCCCCATAGCGTGAATAATTTCCCGCCTTAAGCGCCGTCCAGTCTTCAGCACCGAGTCCGACGCGCTTCGACGATGCTACGTGGTGTTGCGTGCAGTAGCGGCATCCGTTGATGAGGGACACCCGGAGGTAGATGAGTTCGTATGACTTGCGGTCGAGGGAGCGGCCCACACTGGCATAGAAACTTAGAAAGTTCTTAAGCATCTCGGGACGGTGGGCAAGAGCCTTTTGCACGTTGCCGGGCTTGCCACGCAGAGTCTTCTCGTAGATTTCTTTCACTTCGGAATTTGCTTCTTCCGGGTTAATCAGGCTAATGCGCGCCATTGAACTCTCCATTGATTGCAAGCGGAACGTCTTTCTTCATCATCGCAGATTGACAGGTTTTGTGCAGGGAAGTCAGATGGCGCGCTCAAGAAAAGTACTCCGCGGGACGATAGTATCGAGTAGGGGACTGCGATGAGAACGTTGATGCTGGTAGCGCTGCTAGCTTGCGCGGGAACATCGTCAGGCTTCGCGCAGGGGGATTCCGATTCCGACGCGGCATCGAAGATTGTTGCCATGGAGCATGTGTGGGGCCAGGCGTACGCAGTCAAGGACCCCAAGGCACTGGAGAGGATTCTTGACGCCGCATTCGTCTGCGTCAGCTCAGACGGCAAATTGCTAACCAAGGCGGACATTCTGGCGGACGTGAAGACGTCCACTGCACTACAGGTTTTGACGGAATCGATGGTGGTGCATGTGCATGGCGATACCGCCATCGTCACCGGGACTTTCCGGACAAAGGGCGTGGAGCGTGGGAAGCCGTTTGAGCGGCGGGAGCGTTTCGTGGACACATGGCTTCACAAGAATGGCCAATGGGTTTCGCTTACGAGCATGGTAACTCTCGCCAGCGATTGAAGCGCCACGCTTTAGCGGGTTCTGCATTCCAGGCGATTTTTTTGGGACGGGAGCAAGTCTGATGAGATCGACAGGTTGGTTGCTGATCCTCATCTGCGCCGGATCACTTCGTGCACAGGAGACGGGCGAGCGAAGCACTACGACAGCCATTCTTGCTCTGGAACACGCATGGTCTGACGCGGAATCGCGTAATGACAACCGCGCGCTGGACCGGATTTTCGATAATGCCCTGGTGTATATCGAAGATGGCAGGTTAGTGACAAAGGGGGAATGCCTGTCGAGGGTGCGGTTGGCAGGCTCACATCCGCGGCAGATCCTGGCGGAAACCACGACCGTGCACACCTTCGGAAGCACCGCCATCGTGGTTGGGACCTATCGCAAAATAGGCGTGAAAGATGGGAAGACCTTGCTGAGGCGGCACCGCTTTATCGATACCTGGGTGAATAAGAAGGGAAATTGGATGTTGGTCGCGGCGGCGTCCTCACCACTACCGAAGTAAGCCGAACGACGTGCGCAGGCCGCTCCAAGCGACGCCAACTCTGCACACCAGCCAATATGAACTGATAAAGTGTTAGGGCTTGCGACCTGCCTATGCTCTCCATTCGTCCGGCTACGATCGATGATGTGGGATTGCTGCGAACCTTGATCCGCGAACTGGCGGAATTTGAACATGAGCTGGATCGCTGTGTGATTAAGGAGGCGGACCTTGCGCGGGATGGCTTTGGGTCGAACCCAAAGTTTCGGGCGCTGATCGCCGACTGGGGTGAGCAGCCTGCAGGGTACGCTCTTTTCTTCAGCTATTATTCGACGTGGGCTGGTCCAGGGCTGTTTCTGGAGGATCTTTTCGTACGGGAACAGTTTCGCAAGCGAGGCGTTGGGAAGGCATTGCTGGCTTCGGTCGCAAACATTGCGTTGCAGGAAGGTTGCTACGGAGTACATTGGGAAGTGCTTGACTGGAATGAGAAAGCGATCGAGATGTACAAATCGTTGGGAGCGGATTTTCGTGATCAGTGGCGGCCGGTCCTGCTGGCTGGTGACGCACTGCGGCGACTGGCGGAGAAAGCTTTGTGAAAGCGAAGTAGTTTCCAAATCCAGTTCTAGTCGACTATAAGAGTGGAACCATTACGAAAGAATCGTCCGGAGGAAAATCAAGCATGAAATCCGCGGGCTTTTTGATTGTTTTGTTGTATGCGATGACCCTGTCCGTCCTGGCGCAAGACACATCCGACGCCGCCACTAAGTCGAAGATTGCGGCTCTAGAGGGTGCGTGGAACCAGGCCTACAAGTCGGGAGACACGAAGGCGCTGGATACGCTTCTAGACAATGCCATTGTGCTGGTGAACGATGACGGCTCGGTGCAGACAAAAAAAGAATTTTTGGCAAGCGTGAAGCCGGCAGGCTCGGCGGCAGGTCCCCAGGAGCAGCAGGTCGCTCCAGAGTCGATGTCGGTGCACGTGTTTGGAAATACGGCGATTGCTACCGGAATATTTCGAGCCAAGGGAATTGAAGGCAAGAAATCCTACGTCCGGCGGGAGCGGTTTATCGACACATGGATCAACAAAGACGGACACTGGATTTGCGTTGCCACAGACGCCACTCCAATCAAGCACTAAGAAACGCTTGGAAACGAAACTCGGTTTCGTTTTGAACTTATGGCAGGAGCTGCAGTAAGGATCATCGGCGCGGGGCTGGCTGGCTCGGAGGCTGCATGGCAGTGCGCGCGGCGCGGCGTGGAGGTGGAACTTTTTGAGATGCGGCCAGTGCGGTCGACACCGGCGCACCAGACGGAGGATTTCGCAGAACTGGTGTGCTCGAATTCGCTTAAGTCCGACAGCGAGAACACGGCTCCGTGGTTGTTGAAGGAAGAAATGCGGAGGGCGGGATCTCATCTGCTGCAAATCGCGCGCGAGTGCGTGGTTCCCGCGGGGCATGCGTTGGCGGTAGATCGGGTGGCGTTTGCCGCGAAGGTGACCGAGACGATTTCACGCGAATCGCGGATTACGGTCCGGCGCGAAGAGGTGACTTCGATTGACGGAGCGGGCCAGCGAGTCACCGTGATCGCTACCGGACCTTTGACTTCGGAGGCGCTGGCTGCGGAGATTGCGCGGCTGAGTACGAAACCCGAAGAATCAAACTTTGAAGCTATTACTCGCCAGCTTCCACGGGAACCTCCCCCCGACAATCCCCATCTGTATTTTTACGATTCGATCAGTCCAATTGTGGAGGCGGATTCGATCGATATGTCGCGTGTGTACATGGCGGCGCGGTATGACAAGGGCTCGGCGGATTACATCAACTGTCCCATGACCCCGGAGGATTATGCCCGGTTCTACGATGCGCTTGTTCGGGCGCAGTCGGTGGAAGAGCGCGATTGGGAAAATTTGAATTATTTTGAAAGCTGCCTGCCGATCGAGGAACTTGCGCGGCGTGGCCGCGACACTTTGCGCTTTGGGCCGATGAAGCCGGTAGGGTTAAAAGACCCGCGCACGGGGCGGATGCCCTATGCAGTGGTGCAGTTGCGGCAGGAGAACCTGCGCGCGGATTCCTACAATCTGGTCGGATTCCAGAACCATTTGAGGTTTGGCGAGCAGGCTCGCGTGTTGCGGCTGATTCCAGGCCTGGAAAACGCGCGCTTCCTGCGTTACGGCCAGATCCATCGCAATACCTATATCAACAGCCCCACGCTGCTGCGGGACACGCTTCAGATGAAAGCGCATCCGCGGGTTTTGTTTGCGGGACAGATTTGTGGCGTAGAAGGTTACGTGGAGTCGATTGCCACCGGAGTGATGGCCGGGATGAACGCCTCCGCGCTGGCTCTCGGCGAGGAGTGTGTGCCGCCGCCACGCGCCTCGGCCTTCGGATCGCTGACTCATTATGTGACTCACGCGGACCCAAAAAACTTCCAACCCGCGAATATTACCTTCGATCTGCTGCCTGCGCTGGAGAAGAATATCCGCGACCGGAAAGAACGGCACCGATTGCAATGTGAAGTCGCGTTGCAGCACTTCGACAAATGGCTCGAACGAACTGGCGCGACGACGGCGAAGGCTTAAATTGCGGAGAATGCGGAGGAACAGCAAGAACGCGGAGAGAGATGCCGCCGGCGACTCAAATCGAGATTCGTCTCGCCCGACCCGAAGATGCGGCCGCAATCGCGGACGTGCTTCGCAAGTCTTTCGAAGAGTTCCAATCTCTTTACACCGAGGCTGGCTTCGCCGCCACAACTCCGACCGCGGACCAGATCAGCAAGCGCCTGGACCAGGGGCCGGTTTGGGTCGCCCTGCGTGCGGGGGTAATGGGCACGGTGGCTGCCGTCGTAAAAGGTGAGTCAGTCTATATTCGCGGCATGGGCGTACTCCCGGAAGCCCGGGGATTGGGAACTGGCTCGCGCCTGCTGCAGCAGGTCGAAATCTGGGCCATCAGCGAAGGGTTCACCGCATTGTTTCTTAGTACGACGCCGTTTCTCAATTCAGCTATCCGTCTGTATGAAAAGTCCGGTTTTCGGCTGACGGATCGCGCGCCCCACGATCTGTTTGGCACTCCGCTGTTCACCATGGAGAAGACCATCTCCAAATAGCTGTGGGCTGCCGCTGAGAAGTTCGAGGGCAATCGCAACAACCGCACTTTCCTTGCAACAAAATCCTCTTTACATCCGTATCTAATGGCAGTGGCGAAACCGGCGCGACAGGCTTATGTTTGGCATCGCCTGGGGCATCGTGTCGATCGTATTGATGGTAGCTGCCGGCGAAGGCTTGCGAAAAGGTCAGGAAGAGCAGACCCGAAACCTGGGCAAGGATGTGATGATTGTGTTCCACGGTCGCACCAGTTTGCAGGCCGGAGGAACGCACGCGGGCCGCGTCGTGCATTGGGAAGATGAGGATCTGCCTGTAATAGAAGCGGAAACGCCGGACTGCCAGTACGCCATTCCGGAGTTGGAGCAGGACACGGTACGGGCTCACAGCAATTTCAACAATGCCGCGTTAACGGTAACCGGGTCGCATCCCCAGTTTGCCTATATCCGCACCCTTGACGTGGGCCAGGGACGCTTTTACGACTGGGACGACATGCGCGAGGCGAGGCGGGTGGCGTTCCTGGGATCGGATGCTTCTAAACAATTGTTCCCGGGCCGCAATCCAGTGGGAGAAAACGTTTATCTGAATGATTTTCCTTTCGTCGTTATTGGAGTTATGGCGAAGAAAAAACAAGACTCTAGCTATGACGGTTGGGACGTGAACAAGATTTTCATTCCGTTTTCCGCCATGCGCCGCGATTTCCCCGACAAGCCGCCCGGGACTCCGACTACCTTCGACCAACTCCTGGTCACGCCCAAATCGGTGGAGCAGCACACGGCCTGCAAGCATGAAGTGCGCGCGGCGCTGGCCCGCATGCACCGCTACGATCCGGCCGACAAAGAGGCCTGCCCGATCTGGGATACCGTGCAGGAAGCGCAGGCCTTCAAGACCATGACCGATGGAATGAAATATTTCCTCGGCGCCGTCGGAATCGTGACGCTGCTGCTGGGCGGCATCGGTGTGATGAATGTGATGCTGGTGGCAGTGCGCGAGCGCACTCGCGAGATTGGCGTGCGCAAGGCCATCGGTGCGCCCGCGGGAACCATTCTCCGGCAATTCTTCGTCGAGGCCCTGATTATTGCCTTGCTGAGCGGCGCCGTTGGGTTGGGAGTGGCATTTGGATTTTGCGCGCTGGTGAACCTCCTTCCCATGCCGGATTTCTTCGCAGGTCTGATTCCGGACTGGACTTCGGCCTTGGTCTCTACCGGCCTGCTGGGCACGATTGCCGTAGCGGCGGCGCTCTATCCAGCGCGGAGAGCTGCATCAATTGATCCGATAGAAGCATTGCGCTACGAAGCAGGAGGATAGGAGGATGAATTTCGAACGACTTCGTGACCCTTCGTGTCGTTCGTGGTTAAAGATTCTCAATGCTGATTGAAATCATTCTCGAAGCCTGGATCGCGCTGAAGCGCAACGTGACGCGCAGCTTGCTAACCATGTTGGGGGTGGTGTGGGGAATCGCAACGGTGACCCTGCTGATCGCCTATGGCAACAGTTTCCGCAGCATTCTGGTCCACGGCTTCGATGCTTTCGGCAAAAGTGTGGTGATCTGCTGGCCGCAGCAAACCAGCGAACAACCGGGTGGCCAGCGCGCGGGCAAGAAAGTTCTTATAGAGCAAGCAGACGTGGATATGGTGAAGGCTACCGCGCCGCTGGTGAAACATGTGTGCCGCGAGACCGTGAACCGGCCAGGAATCGCATACGGCGACCGCATGGTGGGCACTGCACCCGTGCGCGGGGTCTGTCCTGAGTACGGAGAAATGCGCAACGAGGTACCGGCCCAGGGCCGCTGGATCGATGCTGCCGACGAATTGGAGCGGCGGCGCGTGATCTTCCTGGGCGGACGCCTGAAAGAAGAACTGTTCAGCGGCCGGCCGGCAGTGGGTGAGACCGTCACCGTTAGCGGCGTGCGCTTCACCGTGATCGGCGTGATGGCACGCAAAATTCAGCTCAGCAACTATTTCAGCAGCGACGACGAATCGTCGTGGATCCCCTACTCTGCCGCGGGAGATTTGTGGAACACGCGCTATGCCGCCGTCATGCTGTTTGAGCCCATCGCTCCACAGTTCGAGAAAAAAGCGATGGCGCAGGTGCTGGCAGCCGTGGCGACGCGCCAGGGTTTCTCTCCCACCGATCCTAAAGCTTTTCAGATGTTCGGTCGGGATGAATTCCGTCCCGTGATCGATGGGTTGACCATCGGATTGCAGGTACTGCTTGCCTTCATTGGGACATTGACCTTGGGAATTGGCGGCGTTGGTGTGATGAACATCATGCTGGTTACCGTGGATGAACGCATCCGCGAGATTGGTCTGCGTCGGGCGCTAGGCGCAAGAAAACGGCACATCAAAATGCAGTTCCTGGCAGAGACGTTACTGATCATGCTGCTTGGCGGCGCCATCGGCGTCGCGCTCTCATACTTGATCGCCTGGGCCGTGGGGACGATGCCGATGATGGGGCCGCTGTTTGAAGACGACTCAGGGCAGGGCGATATTCACCTGCGCATTTCGATGATGACAGTTCTGCTCTCCACGGCGGTGCTGCTAGTGGTGGGCGCAATAAGCGGACTGGTGCCCGCGCTGCGCGCTTCAAAGCTGGACCCGGTGGAAGCGCTTCGATATGAGTGAAGCGAGTCCTTCCAATCTGTCTCTAGAATTCATTTCTGTCTCTAGAATTCATTTGACCTGCGCGTCCTATTGCAGTACCTTGCTTCCCATTCAAGGGAAACAGAGGTATACGCTTGCCATTTTCCGCAGTGGACGCTATCGCACCCGCCTTTGAGCACACGAAGCGGCAACTTTTGCAGCCGTTTCGCTTCGGCCAATGGGTGCGGCTTGCGTTCGTGGGACTCTTGGCCGGCGAACTCAGCTCCGGCGGCGGATGCAATGCACCCAGCATTCCGAACTTCAATGTTCCGCGCCATCCCGGTTCGGAGCATTTCTTGCCGCATGGCTTGGCGGGGATCGATCCCATGGTCTACGCCGGATTGATCGCGGTGCTGGTAATCGCCGGATTCGTGCTGGGAATCGTATTGATGTATATCAGCAGCGTCATGCGCTTCATTTTGTTCGACAGCGTGTTGGCGAAAGAATGTCATATCCGCCAGAATTGGACAGCCCGGCAGAGGCACGGTTGGCGCTATTTCCTCTGGAAGCTGCTCTACACGGTGGCGACGCTGGGCGTGCTGATCGTGCTCATAGGAATTCCGGCGGCGATTGGCTTCGCTTTGGGATGGTTCAACCAACCTAAGCAGCACATGGTAGGGCTGGTGCTGGGCGGCATCGTCGTGTTTTTCGCGTTCGCCATCGTGATGGTGGCGATGGCAGTGATTTATGTTCTGACCAAAGACTTCGTCGTGCCGCAAATGGCGCTGGAAAACATTGGCGCGATCGAAGGCTGGCAGCGTCTTTGGACGATGATGAACGCCGAGAAGGGCGGCTACGCTGGCTACGTGGGAATGAAGATCGTCCTGGCGCTGGGCGCGGCGATCGTCCTCGGCATAGTGGGCTTCATTCTTGCCCTGATCATTTTGATTCCGGTGGCAGGCATGGTCGTCGCCGCTGTAGTGGCCGCAAAGGCGGCGGGAGTGGGTTGGACGGTGTATACGATCACGCTGGCCGTAGTCGCAGGATGCGTGTTGCTGGCCGTTTTTCTTTTCATGACGTCGCTGATTTCTGTGCCCGCGATCGTGTTCTTTCCCGCCTATTCCATCTATTTCTTCGCCGCTCGTTATGCCGCGCTGAGTGCTGTGCTCTATCCTGCTCCGCCAGCTCCCGCTGCGCCTCAAATTCCATCCGCAGATTCTCCTCCTCCGTATGAGCCGCCGCCGTTGCCGCCAGCGCCGGAACCCATCGGATAGCTCGGGCCCAAGCTCACTGCCCTCGGTTCTTTAGCTTGTCACGCCCATGCGGCCACGAAAAGCGGCGACCGATGATGCACTTCACGATCAGATGATCGGTAGAGCGCGTTGTGCCTACGCCGACCCCGAAGTTGAACTCCCACTGGGGACCGAAGTCGACATCGATCGACGGAAAAAACTGCTGTTGCTGATCCCTGAGAGCGTCGAATCCGGTGAGTGAGCCGTAGGCCGCGTAGTATTCCAGCCCGCCAGCAATCTTCTTGGTGAAGTCGTAACTGACTTTCGCATTGGGAGAAAATGTCACACCCTGGTTCACGCCTGGCCCGTGCCAGGAGCGGTCGAGCGCGGGATTGAAAGCCAAATACCACGGCCCGATTTTCTTGTCGATGATGGGACGAATCTCCCAGGTCCAGGTATCGGGCGAGAAGGCGGCGCGCTGATAACCAATCTCGTTCGATAGGCTAACTCCCACGGGCCAATGCCACGATTCGGGCACCCGTACGCGTGGCCGGATGTGGTCGCCCACCCATTGCCACCCGCCGTCAGGTTGAATACTCGTGAACACGTAAAAACCAACTTCCGCCCACTCGTTGATCCCTTGCGTGATTTCCAGAGTCTCGTGCTCGGCATGGTTCGTGGGCAGAACTCCATCCTGCACAGTCTTGCTGCCCTCGACCGTAAAGTTGGAATGGATTTCAACCATGGTCGAGCGCGGAGCGACCGTGTCATAGCCATAGACCTGGATTTCGTAATTGTCTTGTGCGAGGGCAGGCGGGGCGAGAGCCGAAATTAGAGCGGCGAACAATGGAGCAACAAAAGCGGCAATTGGGGTGCGCGGGGTGCGTGCCATGTCAGATTGATCTTAAGGCCGCCGTCCATGCACCACGCGACCGTTGCTCCATAATGCACGGTCGCTGTGAGAAAGCGCAACAACGTGCCGGTCGTCATTCCGAGCAAAGCGAGTGCACGGGAACTCCGACGCCGCCCAAGGTGTCTGAGGTTGCAGACACGCGCGTGCTAGCAGAGGAGCTTTCTATGTCGTTCTCCATGGCAGGCGGGAGTGCGCGCGGTCCGGAAATTAACGTCACGCCGCTGATCGATGTGCTGCTGACACTGATCATTGTCTTCATGGTCGTCGTGTCGATGGACAAAGAGCAAGGCGAAACAGCGCAAATCCCGCAGCCGGATCAGAAACAGACGCAGAACATTCCACAGCCAAACACCATCGTCATTCAGGTGGTGTGGACGAAAGAAGATCAACCGCCGACGGTGAAGATTAATCAGGACGCGGTACGCTGGGAAGACTTTGAGACGCGGCTGGCGGAAATCTATCTGAAACGCGCCGAGAAAGTTGTCTTCGTCCGCGGCGATGCCGACGTCGACTTCCAGTACGTTGCCGACGTGATCGACGTGGCGCATCACGCGGGCGTGCGGCGCGTGGGGCTGCTGACGATGGATCGGCAAATTGCGGGAGAGTGAGCCGGTTCTGCAATAGATGCAGAAGTTGATGGTACGCTAGCGCTGAATGTTTGAATCGATCAGCAATCGAAATAGTCCGAACTGGAGGTTTCGGCTGGTCGCTACTGCCTTGGTTCTTGCGCTGTTCGCTGGTCTGCTACGGATCGTGCGCATGACTGCGATGCCACTTAGTTCCTACTCACGCCCGCTACCCGCCCTGTCTAGCGCAGAAGCGGAATTAGAAGGCCGCTTGTCGTCCGAAGTGAAATACCTATCGGAAACCGTAGGCGAGAGAAACATGTCTCGAGCCGGATCCCTGAAAGCAGTCGTTAACCATCTCCGGAGCTATCTCCAACAGGCAGGATACATAGTCACAGAGCGGCCCTACCAAGTAGAGGGTCAGGAGGTAAGCAATCTTGAAGTAAGCCTTAACGGAACCGAGAGCGCAGGTGAGACTGTTGTTGTGGGCGCGCACTATGACACCGTCGCCGGAACCGTGGGTGCGGACGATAACGCCACAGGCGTCGCGGCCGTACTGGAATTGGCACGACAACTCCGGGGGAGCAAGCCCGGCAAAAACGTACGTTTCGTGATTTTTGTCAACGAGGAGCCACCATTTTCCCAGACGAGCAGAATGGGGAGCCTGCTTTATGCGCAGCAGCTCCGACGCGAAAATGTTGGAATCTCAGCCATGATTTCCCTTGAGATGATGGGGTTCTACTCTGATCTTCCGGGAAGTCAGAAATACCCTGCGCTGTTGGGCCTTTTCTATCCCAACCGCGGCAATTTTGTGGGTTTCGTAGGCAATTCGGAGTCACGTGAGTTGGTGCGAAAGGCCATTCGTATATTCCGCGAATCGACCAGGTTCCCGTCAGAAGGCATCGCGGCTCCGGCCGAGTGGCCCGGTATTGGATGGTCGGACCAATGGTCCTTCTGGCAGGAGCGCTATCCGGCAATCATGATTACTGACACCGCGCTATTCCGATATCCCTATTATCACACTCCACTCGACACAGCTACTCGATTGGATTTCGGTA
>WNFD01004501.1_pt1 | contig 13971 bp, 11 predicted proteins | sample 5400491 | NCBI WGS metagenome assembly WNFD01 (sample SAMN13153343, study PRJNA577476) | soil metagenome | isolation source: 120 cm saprolite under Douglas fir tree site 2 hole 2 replicate 2 | place: USA:California | collected 2015-04-18
TGACGCACCGGTCGTGGGTGGACAAGCAGGGAAACCTCGTTTCGCAGCCGACGCTGACGGTGGAAGAGTTGAAAGCGATCGTGGATGAAACACACGGGTGGCAGAAGAAAGTGGCGTGCCACGCATACAACGGAACCGGGTTGCAGCGGGCGCTGGACGGCGGATGCGATTCGATCGAGCATGGACTAGAGATTACGGATGCGCAGATCGCGCAGATGCAGCGGCAGGGGACGTGGTATTGCCCGACGCTTTCGCCGTATTACGACGACTGGGCGCCGGCGGAGACTGCAGAGGGAAAGCGCGACCGCGCGCGAGCAGCGGTGCATGAAATCAGTTTTAAGAAGGCGCTGCAGGCGCATTTGAAAATTGTCTATGGGACGGATATGGGCGGGATTCCGTGGACGGAGCCGATCGCGCAGGAGTTTAAGAGAATGGTCTCTTTGGGAATGACGCCTATGGACGCGATTCAATCGTCGACTTCGCGAGCGGCGGAGATGCTGGACATGAAAGGAGAGATCGGGGTGATCGGTGCCGGCGCATACGCGGAAGTGATCGCGGTGGCTGGAGATCCGCTGAAGGACACCGGTGAACTGGAGCACGTGCGGTTTGTGATGCACGATGGAGCAGTCTTCAAGAATGAGATGGCGAAGTAAGGGGACGCAGTCCGTTGTAGTGGCCGGTCTTCAGACCGGTTCTGCTCCGTAGGCCTGTTAGATTTCTACTCGTACGCCTTTCCAGAAGGCGATGCGATTCTTGATTTCAGCGGCTGCGGGCTTGGGTTCAGGGTAATACCATGCAGCATTGTCGTTGCGAATGCCATTGACTTCGAGGTGGTAATAGTGAGCGGTTCCCTTCCACGGACAAATCGTGGTGTGATTGCTGGGTTTCAGGAGTTCCTTTTTGACAGCTTCGCGCGGGAAATACTGGTTGCCCTCGACAACGACAGTGGCGTTGCTTTCCGCGATGACTTTTCCGCCCCAGAATGCTTTGGCCATTTTGTGCGCCTCCGGCACAGAAGGATTGCTCTCCATGAGGATATCGCCAGACAGATGAATTTATCCTAACCATTGGATGCGCGTGCGGCGGGATTGGTTCGGAAATCCGTCTGCAGCGGAAAAAGGGCTGCGCACCGAAACAGCAGAATCGGCGCAGGGAGAGTCCTGCGGGAAGGGCGACGGGGGTTTGCTACAATCAAGCGCCATAATGGAGGAAGAGCAATGACCGAGCAGAATTTTGAAAATCATGGAAAGCTTGTACCTTCGTATCATTTTTTCGCAGTGCCTGTTTTCCTGATCAACTTCTTATGGTCGCTGTACCGGTTGAAGCAGCTGGGGATTTCCTTCGAGGGAATCTTTGGAGTGATTTTGGCCGCGGCGTTCGTCGTTCTGGTCTTCCGGGCGCGAATATTTGCGCTAGCGGTGCAAGACCGGGTCATCCGTCTGGAAGAACGGCTGCGTTATGAGCGGGTGCTGCCGGCGGATCTGCAGGCGAGGAGCGGCGAGCTCACTATCGGACAGATCGTGTCGCTGCGTTTCGCGAGCGATGCGGAATTGCCGGCGTTGGCGAGAAAAGTGCTGGACGAAAAGCTGACGGAGCGCAAGGCGATCAAGCAACTGATTAAGGAGTGGAGGCCGGACTACCAGAGAGCGTAGTCTGAGGGATTCCTAGAAGATACTGCGAAGCACGCCTCCTTCGGCGCGGACGGCGGAACTGTTGATGGCAGTGGCCTGCGTGCTTGCGATGAACGCGACCACGGCAGCGACTTCTTCGGGCGTTTCGAAGCGTTTCAAGAGCGAAGAGGGACGAACGGTCGAAAAAAACTGCTTTTCGATTTCTACTTTCGTCACGCCCTGCTGTTTGGCCATGCCTTCGACAAAATCACCGACGCCTTCGGAAGCAGTGGGACCGGCGAGAATGGAATTCACGGTGACGCCGGTGCCCGCGACGGATTCCGCCAAACCACGAGCGACAGCAACCTGCGCGGTCTTGGTCATGCCGTAATGGATCATTTCGGCAGGAATCTGCTGCGCAGATTCGCTGGAGATGAAGATCACGCGGCCCCAGTTTTTCTCGAGCATGCCCGGCAGGTAACGGCGCGATAGGCGAACACCGCTCAGAACGTTCACTTCGAAAAAGCGAAGCCAGTCGGAATCGGGAATCTCCAGGAACGGCTTGGGCTCAAAGATTCCGAGGTTGTTCACCAGAATGTCCGCCTCCGGCACTTGCTGCAGGAATGCCGCAACACCCTGCGCCGTGCCGAGGTCAGCGGGAATCCCGCGGACATCGGCATTCTTGACGCGCTGCCGGATGCTCTCAACGGCGGCCGACACTCTAGTTTCGGTGCGGCCATTGACAATGACCTGGGCACCTTCTGCGGCGAGTGCGGCGGCAATGGCAAAGCCAATGCCCGCGGTCGAGCCGGAGACAACCACTCTTTTGCCTTTGAGTCCAAACTCCATTTATTCGCTCCACATTAATAACTATTGAGAATTTTTACCGGGCTGTGGCAAGGGCTGCAGCGCCTTCGATTTCCGCGATCTCTTCGGCGGTGAGTTTCAGCTCACCGGCGCGCATGACGCCTTCGGCTTGCTTGGCGTTGCGTGCGCCGACGATCGCAGCGGTCACTGCGGGATGACGCAAGGTCCAGGCGATGGCCACTTCGCCTGGCGTGCGGCCGTGACGCGCGCCAACCTGGCGAAGGCGCTCAACGAGCTCCAGATTTTTGGAGAGGCGCGGCTCACGGAATTCCGGATTGCGGCTGCGAAAATCATCGGGAGGCAGGGCGGCGGCGCGTTCGCGAGTCATAGCGCCGGTGAGGAGTCCGGAAGCCATGGGAGCGTAGTTGATCACCCCGATTCCCTGCTTTTCGCAATAGGGCAGAGTCTGGGCTTCGATTTGGCGGCGGATGATGGAGTAGGGCGGCTGCAAGGACGTGACCGGGGCGATTTTCTCGGCGCGCTTGATCTGTGCCGCGTCGAAATTGGAAACGCCGATCCAACGGACTTTGCCTTCGGCCTTCAGGGCGGCGAGGGTTTGCCAGGCTTCTTCCAGGCCGGGTTTGTTGTCGTCGGGCGGCCAGTGTATTTGATAGAGATCGATGGATTCGACTTGCAGGCGGCGGAGACTGTCTTCGCACTCGCGACGGATGGAATCGGAACTGAATTCCTTCCAAATTTTCCCCTGCTCGTTCCAGCGCAAAACACACTTGGTGAAAACGTAGGGGCGCGGGCCACGCCACTCTTTCAGCGCGCGCGCGACAACTTCTTCAGAGTGGCCCAGACCGTAGACGGCGGCGGTGTCAATCCAGTTGACGCCCAGCTCCAGCGCGCGATGAATCGCGGCAATGGAATCGGCGTCGTCCTGCGGGCCCCAGGCAAATTCCCAGCCGGAACCACCGAGGGCCCAAGCGCCAAAGCCGACAGGCGTAATTCTGATATCGGAGTTTCCTAATGTTCGCGTTTCCATTTAGACCCTCTTCTTGAGTCGCGCGCGGGGCGAAGTTCCCTCGCAGCGAATCTGATTTTTTTTCATTCCTTAAGTTTGATGAGCAAAACGCGAAAAGGTTAGACATCACCTGGGGAGAAAAAACGTGAACTCGCTTAGTTGGCGATGAAGGCAGCATCCAGCGAGACAGTTTCGCCGCCGGGATTTGTGATGGCGATCTGCTGGGAGCCGGGGGCGAGGCTGGGAGTTACGACCAGAAGAGTGTTGGAATCCTTGAATGTAACGCTGGCGGCTTTTCCGTTGATGGCGAGAGTGGTGGCACTCTGGAAACCGCTGCCGCGGATGGTGAGGGTGGCGCCACCTGTTGCGGCAACCGTGGAAGGCGTAATGGTGCCGATTCCCAAGGGAACGGCCGCGAGTTGAACAACGGTTAAGGCGGCGTTTTGAGGTGTACCGTCCGAGGAGGTTATGGCGAAGAGCCGCTGACCATTCTCGTCGGTAGTGAGAAAGCTGCCATGAAGGCCGTCGATGTCGGTCATGAACTGCTGCGGGAGAAAAATTCGCAAGCGGAGGGCGCCTGAATGCGCGTCGAGAATGTCTATGCCGCCCTTCACTCCCGCGCTCCCGGATGCGCCGGTCAGGAAAGGTTGATAGATCAATGCGCCTGATGGATGCAGAGCAAGGCCGGGCACCAGCACACGCCCCGGGATTTGCTCAAGTTCAGCCGAAGTGGGAACGGAAGTGAGAGAAAGATCGGCGGCGCGTATTTCGGTCGTGGCTTTTGACTGGAAGGCAAAAATGCTGCCGTCAGACGCGGCTCCCAGATCCGTCGTGGAGGCATTGGCAGCAGAAGTGAGGAACTGATTTGGAGAACTTGCATTCCATACAGCGACGGGACCACCGGGAGCGGCGCCGAAGGCCACAAAAACGTGATCGCCCGCGGCAGTGCCCTGAACGAGCGGCGCGCCAGTGAGACTGGTGACTTGCGGCTGCGGAGCCGGCTGAATGGTTGGCGGGCTCACCGTCAGGTTCATCTGAGCAAGGCATGTGGAACACGCGCCGGAAGAGCCACCTTCGCCGCTGAGCCCGACGAAGACTGTTTGGGTGCTTGTCGCGGCGATGCTCGCAGGACCAGAGTTGGTGAAGCCGGGAACTCCGCCGACGGGGACGGTTGTGCCAGTTCCCATTACGGGATCGAGGAGATAGACATTTTGGGCGCCGAAATCGGCGACGATGAGCTGAGAACCATCGGGAGTCAGAGCCAGGCCGCGCAATCCGGCGTTTGGAGGAGGGCCGCCGGGAGGCTGAAGCGGGGCCAGGAAAGTACTCTGCTGGAGATCGAACACATCGACGTGATCGATGTTTGTTAAATAGATGCGCTGCCGTTTCTGATCGTAGAGCAGGAACTTGAAGAGAGCAGGTTTCGAATGCGATTGAACACTCTGCAGGAACTGGAATGATCCGGCCGAGGTCGTAAAACCCGATGGGGTCGAAACGAAAACGTCTGCTTTACCCGAAGAACCGGGGGGCGTTTGCAGGGTGATGCGCTCAAGTGAAAAAGGATAGCTGGCGTCGAGACCGAGGGAGGCGGCGATACTCGTAACGCTCTCCACTTTTTGCACGGCTGCACTTGCGCCACCGATCTTCACGGTGATCTGTGTTGGATCGCTGCCGAAGCCGTAGCCGTAGATTTGCACCGAGTCGCCGCCCGTATTCATGCCGGCGTTCGGGAGGAGCTGGAGAATTTGTGGACCGTAGCTGAAGGCGTCCGGGGCGATGGCAAGCCAACCGTTCTGGAAATAGGAGGTCAGGTTGACGGCGCCGTTCGTGACGCTCGGCGGAGAGTTCGCCTGGATTTGAGCAGGTCCGGAAACGGCGACGTTCGGCGCGGATTGGGCGCCGAATTTCATTTGAGCAGGGGAAGTGAAGTTCTGGCCGGCAAGGACGACAGAAGTTCCGCCGGCGAGGGGGCCTTCCGAAGGCTGAAGGCTCGGCGCGGGGGCGATGGCCGGAGCCGTCGAAGGCAAATTTGCTGGCGCTGCAGCATCGACAAAACTGACGCCGCGATTGGAGAGGCCGAAGAGGAGTTGCGTTTCGTCGGCGTCCTCGATTTCCGAGGAGATGCCCTGAATCGCCGCGTCCGGGACGCGGCCGGTGAGCTGCGCAGTATGGCCATCGAGAATGGTGACGAAAGAGGCTCCGGAAGTAGACTCGCTGAGATACAAATGATTTCCATCAGCTGAGAATGTGACACCGTGCGCGATTGCGGGAACATAGGCGCCAACCTGTTTGAGGGAAGCATCCAGCAATAGAAGTTGCGTGCTCCCGTTTGCGGCGAAGACCACGGCAAAGCGGCTAGCGTCGGAGCTGGCAGCGATCATGAGGATTGAACCTGTGCCGAGTGTGAGCGGACCGGCGACGACGTTACCTCCCGAATCGAAGAGTGCTAGTTCCCCACTCGAGTCATTGGCTGCGGCGAGGACTTTCGAATGATCGGCGGAGCGGACAAGGAGGCCCACGCCCTGCTGGAAAAGCGCGGGAGCGGTGGAAGTAAGATCGGTTAGCGAATTCGAAGCGGGGTCCCAGAGAGCCAGAAGGGCTTCGGAAGAGACGGGCTGTCGCAGGCGCACCATGGACTTGCCGTTCGAAAGCGAAAGAACCTCAACGGGACGGCTGAAGATAGTGCCCGGCAGAGGAGTGAGCCCCGCCAACGAATAGCGATTCCTAATGCGCAAGGAGGACGTATCGATGGCGACGATCCGCTCCAGCGCGGTACCTATCCAAACGGTTGAACCATCGGCGGACAGATCTGCGCTGCTTGCGCCGGGCAAGGAAATTTGCGCGGTGGGAGACAGGCCGACGGTGGAAAAGACGTCCACGCGATTCATGGCGCGATTGGCGATGTATATGCGCTTGTTCGCGGGATCATAAGCGATGTGGCGATGATGAGGTTCACCAAAAGGATCGTCTGCAGCTGAAGTCGAATCCGTCCTGGCATAGGCTGTGAGCGGAAGCGGCGGATTCACGGCGCTCTGTATCGCGACAGAGAGGCTGGCGGAATGAGATAGAGCGCCGCTGGCGCCCTGCACGGAAGTCGTGAAATTCCCGGTAGGTGCATTTGCGGAGGCGCCAAAAACGACAGGGATGCTCGCACCCGCGGCAACACTGAAGGGACTCACGGGATTCGAGGTGACGCCGGCGGGAAGCGCGTTGAACGCTACCTGAACGGCGCCGGAAAAGCCGTTCACCGGGTTCACGGAGACATTGACGGCGGAACTTGTTGCGCCCTGCGCGATGGAAATCGAATTCGAAGACAGGATCAGGGTGAAATCTGCGGCAGGCGGAGGAGGCGGAGGGCTTGAAGATGAGCCACCGCAACTCGCACAGATCAATGCGAGCGAAGGGAGAACTGCCAGCGGGACGCCGTGACGTAACCGTCCCATGAGATGACCCCGCGTACATTCTGCGCGAGCGGCAGGTGGCCCAAGACGGAACAGAGCCGGAATCGGCCGGCGCGCTACCCGAGAGGGTGCCCGAGGCAACGATACACCGACTATGGTACGTGTCAAGTTAAGAAATAATGGAAAAGAGGAACAAACGGATAGCTAAAAAACGAACGGCGCCCCGACGGGGTCGGGACGCCGCTGTCGAACATAAAGTTGGAATGTGGACGAAAGTTAGATGGTCTTGGTCGCCGCTGCGCCCGAAGGTGCCGAAGAGGTCCGGGCAAATGCATTCCCGCCGGATTCCTTTTCTGAACTCTTGTCGATCTCGATGGAGCCTTTGAAGTAGGCGCCGTCTTCGATCATGATGCGGGAAGTGGTCAGGTCACCGTTGACCGAACCATCTTTTTTTATTTCAATTTTATCCTTGGCGCGAAGGTTGCCCTTCACGTTGCCGTAGACCACCACCTCGCGGGCAATGATGTCGGCAGTCACTTTCGCCGTGGCCCCGACAGTCAGCTTCCGCTCATCGAGCTGAATCAGTCCTTCGACCGAGCCATCGATCAACAGATCTTCGTTGCCGGAGATCTCACCTTTCACGTGCAGGCTGGCCCCGAGCCGCGCCGTAGCGCGGTCCGCGGTTGCACCCAATGGACGCATCGCATCTGTACTCATCGCGGGTTTATCCTCCCAAGTCGCCGGAGCGGGCTTCGGCGGCTGATTCGTTTGTAAGTTTCTTCGATCCGGTTGCCCTGCTTGCGGTGCATCCGGTTTCTTATTGCCCCACATCGGACCTCCCAAAGGGACAGCACCACCCCACGCAGAATTCCGGCCGGGGTACTGCAAACTGTATTCCTCGGAAGGTCGCGCGGCAAACAAAGTATAAATGCGCTGTTCCAGACAGTAACTAGACTTTGGGACAGGGCGTGCCAGGGCTGGAGGGCCGTCCACAAAAATAATGAAGGAAACCGCACCAAATGTAAAGCGGAGTTAGGCGAACGCTGTCAGGACCGATTGCTGATGATGTGCACAGAATAAGAGCTTTCATGGCATGACGGCTGCTCGCTGCGAGAGAAGATACGCCCCGCGACCGTTCGAAACTTGGTCTTCCTGGGCAGACACTCTCTTCAGAGGCTTGCCTTCATACTTTTGGTATGAATACAATGCCTGACCACCCTCGGCGACTCTGACAAATACAAATTCCACGGACTTCACCTCATCCGGGATCTTCGCTCCAAACCAGCGGCTGTCCTCGCGCTGCGTCCACGTTACCAAGGAGAGTACCGAACCGTTCGGATAGTCGCGTTGCGAATTCGTTCTCGCATAGTGCACGGCAAGGTCATTGCCGTATAGCGTGGACATGGTCGAATCCTCTTTGCTGACTGCGGAACTAATGACCTTCCATTGAAGCGGGTTCGCGGGCAGGTCTCCGACGAGGGATGCGCTCTGATTCAGTGTCGCCGAGATTTTGGGTTCATCACCCGAGCACCCAAGAAGACTCAGCGAGAGAACCATACCGAGAAGGTAGATTTCTTTCATGGGCAGCCTCACTGTTGACCTCGGATTGGCATCGTAAAGACATAGTTGGTATTGGCTAAGGGCTTGTGGCAACCGGTGCATTCGCTAGTGAAATTTCTGTCTTTGCCGTATGGCTTCAGGTCTTCACCCCGCCATCTTGCCCATCCCCACCCCAAGGTTCCGGCGTATTTCTTGCTGTCTCGGATCATGAACTCCACTTGATAGAACGCTCCCGTCCGAATGAAGCCTTTCTCGTCCGGCTGTTGAAGCCACGCTACTTTGGCAAAGGCCGTGCCATCCGGCCAGGGGTTGATGTGATTTTCTGCGATAGCCTTGACGGCGACATCGTTGCCAAGGATCTGCCTCAACGTGTGATTGTCAAACCGCTCGGTGCTGCTGATGGCTGGCCAATTCTTGTACTCGGATAGGAAGGCTATTCCATTCGGGGCTGGGGCGACACTCGGCGTCACGCTGCCGGACTGAATCCATTTGTCATACTGAGCGTCGGCAGAGTTGATCTCAGCGGCGGTGGCTGCTTCATTCGGTGCGACCGGGCTGAGGTACTTCTTCAGGACCGCCAACTGTTCCGGCGTGATGACAGATTCCGGGTGGAGACGCTGGTAGGCAAGCAGGGGCATCGCGCCTAACTCGATCTGACTGACGGATTCGAAGAGGATGGCCTGCTGTTGTGCGGGAGGAAGCCTGGCGATCTCCGAAAAATTCAGGTGCTTCCTTCCCTCCTTGACATCCCTGGCTACTAGCCAATACGCGGGCGCAGGCTCGTCGAACCACGACAACGTCGTTTCGTTGGAATGGCAGTTGTAGCACGACGTTTTGAGTATCTGCTTCACCTCAGGCGGCGCTTGCAGGTCCGCCGTGACGGGCGAATTTCGCAACTCAGGCCGAATGAATTGAATGCCAACAAATGCGATTCCCAAAATCGCCACGGCCCATGCAAGTCCGCCAAAACGGAATCTTGGACCCAATGCCATACTGCTCCTCTCTTTTGCGTCGCGCTCAATGCGTCCTTGACCGGCTGACTAAGCCAGCACACGCTGGCGTTGACGAATTCTGCTTGATTGCCCCATCAGTTATCGGCCTCCATGCAAGCGAACGCGTTGCCAGTTCTATGAATTCCAACCACCTTCCGCTTTGCGCATGTTCGGGAGGGGTGTCGCGCACGTGGCCGGTCAGTTTCCGATAATCCGACTACACAACCAAGTGGACCACCAGGGCGCGATTTCCCGAACGGGACTTCTGGACCGGAATTGTGGAAACCAGTTTTGTTTGTAACGCACCAGCCCCGTCCGGGCTACTGCCTTTTCGCATTTCCGGTCAGAACTCTGCCGGCGCCGGAGTTGATGAGCCGCAATTCTTTCCCGTGGTCTATTATCACGAAATTGGAATTGGAGATGCCCGCAGGCGGAGGCAGCGCAAGCGACTGGCTGCCGGTGCAGTCGGCATTCACCACGTAGCTGCCGCTGCTGATCCTGTTGAGAAGGATGGTGCCGTTCAGACTCACAGTCGTGGTCTGGGAAACTCCTCCCGTCCCGTCAAATGAAATTGTGCCGACCTCTCCGACAGGGCCGACAGGCCCAAAGGCAACGATCCAGCCTGTGGTGGTAATGCCGAACGATCCTTTTAAGCTGGCGAGCGAGCACGAATCATCCGAGGAATCCTCCGGTGAATTGGCTGCGTGGGCGGCTGGCACAAGTTGAGCCTCGTGTCCGGGCACGTGCACCGCCAATGCTAAAGCTCCTGCAAGAGCAAAGGAAATTCCGATCTTGCCTATGGTTCTCACAGTAGTTCTCCTTTTTTGAAGCTAGCGATGTGGCTTCTGATGGGGAGTACTGCAGGTATGACGTTCTTCCGCTTCGTCCTGACACCATAGAACGAGCGCCAGAGACGGGCGCGCACCGCCGCTTTGGTCACTCTGGGACCGACAAATGGATTTGTCAAGCTAGAGGTCCGTCTCAGAGCTCAGCGGGAGAAGGTACTTCGTAAGCGGCACACGCAAGATTTTGAAGCGTACCAGATCTTCTGGACGTATAACGCACTAATCGGAAAATGGCCAACTACCGTGGCGCGGAAAATGAGCCTATGAGCTGGGTTTGTCCGGAACCGGCTGCGTCGCGACGAAATCGGCGTGAAAACGGCGGGCGTAGGAATCGAGCAACTGCTGAATTCGTTCGGGGCTTTGGGATTTCAAAATGAAGCCGGCGTGGTGATATTTCGTGACGCGGCAGGTGATTTCGGGATCGGTGTAGGCGGCAGTGTCGGGATGTTCCTGGCGAGCCAGAGAAAGAATCACTCCGGCATAATGGCCGCCGGGGGACGGAAGCTGGTAAGGCTGAATCCCCGCCCCAACTTCAAGCCGCGCCCACTCGCGCCAGAGGTTTATCCCCGTAGCGGTTTCGATGACGTCCGAGATATAGGCGCCGCCGACGCGAGCGGCGACTTCGATGAAATAGAATTTGCCGTCCGCGTGCGACCGCAGGAACTCAGCATGAGTCACCCCGCGCATGAGGCCAAGGCCCTCCAGTAAATTGCGATTGATTTCGAGGAGCGATTTGGTTTCTTCCGCTTCCCGAGGAAGAGTGCGCGTCGTGAATACGCCGCCGTGATGAGAGGTATCGAGCGGCGGCGTGCCATAGGCGTGAGCTTCCGCGAAGGCAACACGGCGCTCGGAAACCACGCTGTCGACGTGATAGACCGCGCCGGGAACGAATTGCTCGAGCAAGTAAAACGATTGCTGATCGCCGAGCTGGTCGAGCCAGGGCCAGAGCTCCTCCGGAGAATGCATCTTCTTCATGCCAATACCGGCAGCCTGCGAGCGAGGTTTGAGCAACCAGGGACCGGGAACCCGGGACATGAATTCTCGAAGATTATCGTAATTGAGGACATGGACGAATTCGGGGACGAGGATGCCAGCCTCCCGGGCCCGCGCGCGCATGGCCAGCTTGTCGCGAAAGTAGCGGACAGTGGTGAGGCCCATGCCGGGAATGCGGAGATGCTCACGCAGCGCGGAGACATTCTCCATGTCGAATTCATCGAGCGCGACGATGCGATCGATGGGCCGGGACCTGGCCGCATAGCTCACGGCGTAAATCAGATTCTGCAGCGGAAGCTCTTCGGGCATGGTGAAGACTTCGTCGATACATTCGAAGGGCCAGTTGGCGTGGCGATGTTTTTCGACGGTCAGGAGAAGGACACGGCAGCCGATCGATTTGCAGGTGCGGATGAATTCCTGACCCTTTTCGTAGGAACTGACGCAGAGAATGGTGAGAGGCCGGTCCTCCGACATGCGACGCCCCCTGGAAACCAAGTGACTCGAGCGCGGATTATACAGTGGCTTCGCGCGCGGGATACAGGAATTGCAGAAATGGTCCGACCCGCTGCGCCCAAGCCGCTTCGTTGTGCTCCGCGCCTTCGACGCGCTCATAGTGCAAGTCCTGCTCCGGCTGCCAGCCTTTTTCGAGGAGCACGTCACGGAAGCGCTCCACTTCCTGCACGATACGCGGGCCCTCGCGCGTGCCGATATCCAGCCAGATGCGCGGGCGGGTCTCCACGATCGCGGCCTGAGCAAAACGGTGGATAACGAGCTGGTTCCACCAGACGGCCGGCGAGAGGGCGGCGATTCTTCCAAAAATGCGCGAATGTTTTAGCCCCAGATAGAGGGAAGCGAGGCCGCCCAGCGATGAACCGCCGATGCCGGTGTGTTGCGAGCCGGAGAGCGTGCGGTATTCGCGATCGACAAATGGCTTCACTTCTTCGATGAGAAATTTTGCATAGCGGTCGGCGCGGCCACCGCCGAGTTTGGGGACATGGGTGGGAGTGTATTCACGAATGCGCGCCTTAGTGTTGTACATCCCCACGATGATCAAAGGGGCGACCAAGCCAGTTTGAATGCAATGGTCCGCGGTCTGCCCGACGTGCCAGTCCTGCCCTGGGATGAAGGAGGTGGCGCCATCGAAGAGATTCTGGCCGTCATGAAGATAGAGGACGGGGAAATGGCGGCCTGATTGGTCCGCATATCCGGGCGGCGTGTAAACGATGAGGTCGCGCTGATTACGGAGAAAACGCGAGCGGAATTGTTCGTGTTTGCGGAGATGTCCGGAACTCACGATGCGATGGTCACCAGGAGATCTTTCGCTTCGACGTGCTGCCCGGGGGTCACAAGCAGCTTCGCGATGCGCCCTGAAATTGGCGCATAGATATTGGACTGCATTTTCATGGCTTCGAGCGTCAGAAGTTTTGCGCCGCGTTCCACGGTGTGATTAGCTTGCACGGCGATGCCACTGATGACACCGGCGGTCGGAGCGGCGACCTGGCCGGGATCGGCGGGGTCGGCCTTTGGATGAGCGCGTTCGACCACCCGCAGCGCGCGATCGCGGACGTTCACTTCGCGCGGCTGGCCGTTCAATTCAAAAAAGAGCGTGCGTGTGCCATCGGGATGCGGTTCGCTGATGGTCAGAAACTTGATGATGAGCGACTTTCCGGGTTCGATTTCAACGGTGATTTCTTCGCCGGACTTCAAACCATAGAAAAATGCGGGCGTGGGCAAAACGCCGACGTCCGAATAGGTCTGGCGAAATTTGTCGTATTTGGCGAAAACGTCGGGGTAAAGCAGATAGCTCAGCAGGTCGTCGCGGCGGAAGGTATGACCGAATTTTTTCTCGAGGGACTTTTGCTCTTCCTCCCATTTCACTGCTTCCAGGTTTGCGCTTGGGCGGCCGCGGAGAGGAGCCTGGCCGCGCAGGATAATCTTCTGCAGCTTTTTCGGCCAGCCGCCGGGAGGCACGCCCAGTACGCCAGAAAGCATTTCGACAACTGAATTTGGAAATGGCACGTCGTGTTTTTCGTCGAGCTTGAGAATGTCAGCCGGCTGCATCTCCTTGGCCATCAGGAACAGAGTCATGTCGCCGACGACTTTGCTGGAAGGCGTGACTTTGACGATGTCGCCGAAAAGCTGGTTGACCTCGGCGTACATTTTTTCGACTTCGCGCCAACGATGGCCGAGGCCCATGGCGGCGGCCTGTTCGCGCAGATTGGTGTACTGGCCGCCGGGAATTTCATGCTGGTAGAGGCGCGCGGAGCCGGCCTTGGGGCCGGAGTCGAACGGAAGATAGTAGGTGCGAACGGTTTCCCAATAGTCGGAACATTCGTTGAGCGCGTCAATATCGAGCTGCGTATCGCGCGGGGTGTGGCGGAGGGCTTCGACGATGGAATTGAGATTGGGCTGGCTGGTGCCGCCGCTCATGGCGGCGATGGCTCCGTCAGCGACGTCGACACCGGCGTCGGAGGCTTTCAGGACAGAGGCCGAGTTGATACCGCTGGTATCGTGGGTGTGAAAATGGATGGGAACGCCGACTTCTTCTCGCAGAGTTTTTACCAACTCGAATGCCGCGTAGGGTCTGCAAAGACCGGCCATGTCTTTGATCGCGAGAAAGTGCGTGCCCAGTTTTTCCAGTTGCTTTGCCATTGTGACGTAGTACTTGAGCGAGTATTTCGGGCGGCCTTTGTCGAGAATGTCGCCGGTATAGCAAAATAGCGGCTTCGCAAACGG
>WNFD01004503.1_pt1 | contig 13966 bp, 15 predicted proteins | sample 5400491 | NCBI WGS metagenome assembly WNFD01 (sample SAMN13153343, study PRJNA577476) | soil metagenome | isolation source: 120 cm saprolite under Douglas fir tree site 2 hole 2 replicate 2 | place: USA:California | collected 2015-04-18
GCATCCGCTTGACGATGTGCTTGCGGCCTTCATGCAGCGTAATCTCCACCAGGGCGCGGCCGCCTACCTGCTCCACCACGCGGAACTTGTCGGCGCTGGCCACGCCGTCGGTCAGCTCGACGCCGGTGAGAAGCTGGCGGCCTAGGTCCTTGGGGATCGGGCCGGGGACCTCGGCCAGGTATGTCTTCGGGACGCCGAACCGGGGGTGTGCGAGGCGGTGCGCGAGCTCGCCGTCGTTCGTGAGCAGCATCAGGCCTTCGGTGTCGTAGTCCAGCCGGCCGATGTGGAAGAGCCGCTCCGACCGGTCGCCGAGGAAGTCCGCCACGGTCCGCCGGCCGCGCGGGTCCGACATCGCGGTCAGCACCTTGGGCGGCTTGTTGAACGCCAGGTACACCAGGCCCGGCTTGGCCGGGATGCGCTTCCCGTCCACCCTGATCACCTGGTGGTCGGGGTCGACCCGGGCGCCGAACCGGCGGACGGTCTGGCCGTCGACCTCGACCCGGCCCGCGCCGATGAGCTCCTCGCAGTGCCTGCGGCTGCCGACACCCACCTCGGCCAGGACCTTCTGCAGCCGGACCCCGCCGGGGACGTCGGTCAGGGAATCCCTCTCGCCGTCCTCGTAGTCGTCGTCCTCGTCGGTGAATTTACGATCGGGCGTTCTCATCCTCGATGTCCTCAATGTTCTCCGGCAGGAAGGGCGCGAGATCCGGCAGGTCATCCAGGCTGGCCAGGCCCAGCCGCTCCAGGAAGTACGCGGTGGTCCGGTACAGGATGGCCCCGGTCTCCTTGTCCGTGCCGGCCTCCTCGGCGAGGCCGCGCAGCACCAGCGTGCGCATCACCCCGTCGCAGTTGACGCCGCGCACCGCCGACACGCGCGTCCGGCTCACCGGCTGGCGGTAGGCCACCACGGCCAGGGTCTCGAGCGCCGCCTGGGTGAGGCGGACCTCCTGCCCGTCACTGACGAAACGCTCGACCAGCGGCGCGCAATCCTCACGGGTGTAGAACCGCCAGCCGCCTGCTATTTCTCTTAGATCGAAGCCGCGGCCTTCGGCCACGTAGGACGCGGCCAGGTCACGCAGCTCGGCCGCCACCTCGTTCCGCGGGCGCTCAAGTACCTGGGCCAGCACCACGACCGGCACCGGTTCGTCGGCCACCAGCAGGATCGCTTCGAGGCTGGCCCGCAGCCCGGGACCTGCGTCGGGGACCTCGGGGGCCTCTCCACCGACGGGGACCTCAGGGTTCTCGGGAGAGTCGCTGGTCATTCTATGTCTCCCGCTCGCGGGTCGTCGCTTTCCGTTAGCTCATTGACGCTATCAGTGTCTGAGGGACCCGTCCATGTCACGTAGAGGTCGCCGAGCGGTGCGACCTGCTCGAAGGACACCGCGTCCTCCCGGTACAGCTCGAGCAGCGCCAGGAACGAGGCCACCACCTCGTAGCTGCCCGCCGCGTTCGCGGTCAAGCGCCGGAAGCTGGCCCGCCCGAGCTCTCGCAGCAGGGTGGCGATGACCCGGGCCTGATCCTTGATGCTGATCACCGGAGCGTGGATGTGCCCGGTGTCGACCTTCGGCGGCGGCTTGGGGGTGAGCGTGAGCGAGGCGAGCCGGGCGAATTCGGCCGGGCCCAGGCCGAGCAGGACCTCGGGGAGCAGTTCCGCGAACCGGGGCTCGAGCGGGACCCGGCGCGGGAACCGGCGGGCCGCCGCGGTCATCCGGGCGGCGAAGGTGGCCGCGACCTCCTTGTACGCGCGGTACTGCAGCAGCCGGGCGAAGAGCAGGTCCCTGGCCTCGAGCAGGGCGAGGTCCTCCTCGTCCTCCACCTCGCCCGACGGCAGCAGCCGGGCCGCCTTCAGGTCGAGCAGGGTGGCCGCGACGACCAGGAAATAGCTGACCTGATCCAGGTCCCAGCCGTCGGAGCGCTGCGAGATGTAAGCGATGAACTCGTCGGTGACCTGGGAGAGGGCGACTTCGGTGATGTCTAGCTTGTGCTTGGAGATCAGCGCGAGCAGTAGGTCGAACGGGCCCTCGAACACGTCCAGGTGCACCTGGAAGGCCCCGGACCGGGCCGCGCTGTCCTGGTCGCCGCCGGTCAGGTCGGTGTCGTCCGTGCTCACGGTCATCACGGTAGCCGGTCCCGGCTAGACCGCGGATTCGCTCGTTCCGTCGGCGATGTTCGCTGTGGCGATGCTGACGTCGTTGGCAAGGTTTTCGCTATTTTGGCCGTTTTCGCTGTTCGCGATGGCGATGTTCGCGCTGGCGATGCGGCGGGCAAGCAGGCTGTCCTGGCCGCGCGCGTCGAGGTCGGCGAGCAGCACGGCGATCGCCTCGCGGACGATCCGGCCCCGGTCGGCGGCGGCGCCGTAGCGCAGCAGCGCGAGCCGGGCGCGTTCCAGGTCAAGTAGTTCCTCGGCGGACAGGTAGACGGTGATCTTCTGGGTGTGCTTCTCCCGTCCGCTGGCCCGGCGCTGATCGCCCCCGTCCGGGCCAGGGGCGGCTGGGCGCAAGAGTTCAGCGACCCCGGGAAGGCTTACCCTCCGTGATCGTCTCCTGCCTGCCGCCACCGCTCCAGTACCTCCTTGGCCAGCTCCCGGTAGAAGTGAGCTCCCATTGACCCGGAATCGAAGCTGGTAATAGGCTCTCCGGCCACCGTAGCGTCCGGGAACCGCACTGTGCGGTTGATTACAGTATGAAAAACCTTGTCGCCGAATCCATTGACCATGCTGGCCAGGACCTCACGGGTATGCAGCGTCCGCGAGTCGTACATAGTGGCGAGCAAGCCGTCGATGGTGAGCTTGGGGTTCAGCCGACGCGATACCTTGTCGATGGTCTCCATCAGCAGGGCCACGCCGCGCATGGCGAAGTACTCGCACTCCAGCGGGATGACCACGCTGTCCGCGCAGGCGAGCGCGTTGATGGTCAGCAGGCCCAGGGACGGCTGGCAGTCGATCATGATCATGTCGTAGTCCGGCATCAGCGGCTGCAGCACCCCGCCGAGCACGTATTCCCGGCCGACCTCGTGCACCAGCTGGACTTCGGCGCCGGACAGGTCGATATTGCTCGGCAGCAGGTCCATGCCGTCGACGCTGGTCTTGTACAGCACGTCGTGCGCCGTGACGTCCCGCTCCATGAGCAGGTTGTAGACGGTGTTATCGATGTCGTGCGGCTGGATGCCGAGCCCGACCGAGAGCGCTCCCTGCGGGTCGAAGTCGACGAGCAGCACCCGGCGGCCCTGCTCGGCCAGGGCGGCACCGAGGTTGATCGTGGTGGTGGTCTTACCGACGCCACCCTTCTGGTTGCAGACCGCGATGATGCGGGCGGGGCCGTGCACCACGAGCGGCTCGGGATCGGGGAAGGCCGAATATGGCCTCCCGGTCGGCCCCAGCTCACCTGCCTGGGGCTCGGTCATACGCGTTGCTGCCACCAGCGCGAACCTCCCGTGCTAAGGCCGGGACGATGCCCACGGAACCTGCGTTGGACTCTAGGGCCTCGGCCTGGCGCCGGCAAGCAGGCTCGCCGTATACGCCCGATATCCACCTGCTGGTTCGCGCTCAGTTCGCGGTCGAGACGGCTTCCACGGGGCCGGGCGCCGGGGTGGGGTGCTGCGTCTGGGTGCGCACCACCTGCAGGCCGATCGTGACCAGGGCGATGAAGGCGAGGTAATCGCTGAGCTCCCGCCAGGGCACCGGCGCCTATTGCTCAGGCGATCACCACCTATTTCGCGACGCTGTTCCTGTTCGCCCGGTATCCGCCGACCGGGCGGTGGGCGCCCTGGGGCGCGACTTCGACCGCGCCCGGGAGTCCAGCCGGCTGCCTGTCATGGCCAGCGTGAAGGCCCCGGCGAGGGCCGCGGCCGAGACAGCCGCCAAGAGGGCGATGAGCTGGTTCGGCACGGTCTTCCGGGTCAGGTCCGCCGTCACCGCCTGACCGGGGCTGGCCGGTACCTCGGCCGAGTACGGGCTCTCATTGCCCGCGGCGTTGACCGCGGCCACCCTGAAGTAGTAGGTCACGCCGTTGATCAGGCCCGTCACCGTAGCGCTGGTGCCGGTGGTGCTGGTGACCAGGGCGCTGGACTGGAAGCCGGGGACGGTGGCCCGGTAGACGTTGTAGCTCGTGACCGGCGAGCCGCCATCGGACACGGGCGCGGTCCATGACAGGTGCACCTGGGTGTCACCCGCGGCCGCCGTCAACCCGGTCGGCGCCGTGAATTCCGACGTGGTGAGAGACGCTGAGCTGCGGGGTGATCCTGAGCTTGTGACGGCAGGCACGACGGCCGACGCTTCTGCCGAGGCGGGGCCCTCGCCGACGGCGTTGACCGCGGCGACCCTGAAGTAGTAGGTAGTCCCGTCGGTCAGGCGGGTCACCGTGGCGCTGGTGCCGGTGGACGTCGTGGCCGCCGTGCCATCCTGGAAGCCGGCTGTGGTCCCGTCGTAGACCCGGTAGCGGGTGAGCGCCGAACCGCCATCCGATGCGGGCGCGGTCCACGACAAGGTGACCAGGGAATGGCCCGCCGTCACGGTCAGCCCGGAGGGCGATCCGGGTGTAGTGGCCGGGGTGGCGGACACCTCCGTTGACGTGCCATCGCTGAGAACGTGTGTCCCGATCGCCGTGGCCACGGTGAAGTAATACGTGGTGCCGTTGGTCAGCGCGGGCACCAGGTAGCTTAGGCCGGTGATCGGCGAGGCGTTGAGCGGCGTGCCGGACTCCCGGCCCGGGCTCGTGCCCTCGAAAACGTAGTAGCCGCCATCAGCACCGCTTTCCTGGGCGGGCGGTTGCCAGGAGAGCGTCACCTCGGAATCGCCGGCCCCGGCGGTCACGGCGACAGGCGCATGGGACGCGGTCGCCGACGCGGACGGCAGGGCGACCGCCGGGCCACCCGCCACGGTGGCGGCCAGCCAGGTTCCCGCCAGCGCGCGCAGCCATGGCCGGCTGTGGCGCAACCCGGTACAACTGGGGGGGTTCGGCTGGTCAGCGCTCCAGTCCCCGTAGGTGTCCGTCATGACCGTTCAGAGGCCGGGTGCTAGCCCCTGATACAGCGACGGTGATACCTCCGAGCCAGCCCCTGCGCGTCGGCGATCGACCGCTGCCGCATTAGGGTCAGGGCGTTGGCGATGCCCGCCCCCGCCTGAGCCCCCAGCCGGGCGGCGGCCGCGGCGTCACGGTCGCTGAAGGCGGGCGCGTCACGGGCGCGGACGAGCACGAGGAACCCGGTAACCAGGTCGCGAGCGGTCATCGGGACCGCGAGGAACGAGATTTGACTTCCACTCTGCCCTGAAGGGCGGAGATTCCCGCCTGTCACGCCCGGGTTAGCCGCGATGGGCCGCGAGGGTGAAGCGGCGGTCGGGCGAGGCGCCGCCGCAGGCCAGGTCGGCGGCGATCTCGCCGACGAGCGGCGCGAACTTGGCGCCGTGGCCCGAGCAGGGCGAGCAGACGACGAACGGCCCGTACCGGTCCAGGATGAAGTCCTCGCTGGCGGTCGAGGTGTACAGGCAGGTCACCTCGCCGACCGGCTCGGGGTCCAGGCCGCCGAGCCGCTGCCGGACGAACGCGCGGACCCGGTCCCTGGCCGCCGGGCTGACGATCCCGTCCCGGCCGTCGCCGGTGGTGACCGTGCCCTGGCCATGCTCGCCGACCTTGACCGCGCCGGGCACCTCGCCGTCCCGCCCGGCCGGCAGGCCATACATGACGACCTCGTCGTAGCAGATGAAGACCGGCCAGGGCCCGACGTCGGCGCGCTGCGCGAAGTGGAAGACCTGTACCTGGGTCACGACCAGCGGCGGCAGCGGCACCTGCCCGCCGAGCAGCGGTTCCAGCCACGCTCCCGCGGCGACGATCACCACCGGCGCGCGCCACGACCGGTCCGCCGTATGCACGGCCGCGCCCGCGTCGTCGGCCTCGACGCTGAGGACCGGCGAGCCGTAGCAGATCTGCGCGCCGCGCGCCGCCGCGATCGCGCGCATCGCGGCCATCGCGCGCTCCGGGTCGATCACCCCGCCGTCCGGGTGGAACATGACCGGGTCGTTCCCGAACGACATGCCGGGCCAGCGTTCGGCGGCCGCCTCGGCCGGGATCAGCTCCGCGGGCACCCCGAACCCCGTCAGGATCTCGTACATCTTCTCCTGCTCGCGGGCGGGGCCATAGTCGACCGCGCCGGCTGTAACCACCAGATCCTCACCCGCCTCGTCCGAGAGCTGCCGCCACAGCCGCTGAGCCTGGCCGGTCAGCCGAACGTAGAGAGGATCGGGGTAGGCACGCCGGAAGATCCTGGCACTGCCGTGCGAGCTGCCGCGCCGGTGGCCCGGCTGGAACGCCTCCAGTACCGTCACCGACCGCCCCCGGCTGGCCATGGCCCGCGCCGCGGCCGACCCGGCCAGCCCGGCGCCGATGATGACCGCGTCCACCCTTTCTGTGCGCATGGGCCCACCGTAGCTCGATCGGTCACCGGGCCATATCATATGCGTCAACATATGTTATGCGAAGACTTATTATCTGTGGCCTGTTATCCTTCCGCCACGATGGGCGCGTTCCCGGACGACCGACGTGACCTCGCCGCGATGTTCGCGCCCCTGGCCAGGGCGCTGATCGCGCGCGAGGAACCGGTCCTGCGCACGCACGACATCTCGATGTGGGGATACATCGTGCTGACCGCGCTCGTCGAGCAGCCGGTGCGGACCCAGGCCGCGCTGGCCCAGGCCATCAACGCGGACAAGAGCCGCATCATCGGCGTCCTGGATGACCTGCAGCAGCGCGGGCTGATCCAGCGCCAGCCGGACACCGCCGACCGGCGCGTGCACCTGCTCTCGCTGACCCCGGCGGGCGACCGGCTGCGGCGATCGGTGGAGGCGGCCATCCGCCGCAGCGAGGAGGAAGTCCTCGCGGCCCTGCCGCCCGCCGACCGCGAGGCGTTCCTGCGGTCATTGAAGGCACTGTACGAGCGCTACCGGGTGCCGTGAGAGGGTAGGCGCGGGAGGTAACACCGTGTACGCTGACGCGTGCAACTTGTTCCCCGGACTGGACCTCGCCCGCAAGCTGGACGTGCTGCGCGCCCACTGCGACGCCGAGGGCCGCGACTACGACGAGATCACCAAGACCTGTTACTTCATCTTCGACGTCGGCGAGAAGGGCGAGAAGACCGCCGAGGTGATTGACCGGCTCGGCGGCCTGGCCGAGCTCGGCTTCGACGCCGCCATCGGCGCCGTGGCCAACGTCTGGCAGGTCACCCCGCTCGAGGTGATCGCCGCCGACGTCATCCCCGCCGTAGCCGGTCTTTAGGGCCGAACGGGCCGGGTGACATGCTCCGGTCAGGTGCTACCGGCCTCGGCCCGGGCGCCCTGCCTGGCGTGTCCGTCCCGGTTCTCGTTAGCGCGGTTCTCATTGGCACTGGCGACGGCCGCCGCGCTACGGTCGTCACCGCGCGCGGTCAGCCCGGCGACGACGCCTTCGACGTCGGCCACCGGGCGGTTCTGGCTCAGCTTGGCCTTGGCCTCGATCCGGGTGATCTGCAGCTCAAGGCCGACGATGGCGCGCAGCTGGCCCTCGACGAACGCGCGCGGAGCGTCGTCCACCGACCAGGCGGGCGGCTGGCCCGGGGAGGTCAGCCTGGCCGCCTCGTGCTTGGCCGTCAGGCGCCGGACGATGTCCTCGACCCAGGCCGGGTCATCGTGCACGACGAGGCGGCCGTAGACGTGCGCCGTGAGGTAGTTCCAGGTCGGGACGACCCGGCCGTGCTCGGCCTTGGAGGCGTACCAGGACGGGGACACGTAGGCGTCCGGACCGCGGACGATGGCGAGCGACTCGCCGAGGGCCGGCTTGCGCCACTGGTCGTTGTTGCGGGCCACATGCCCGTACAGGGCGCCCTGCTCGCCCACGGCCGGCTCATACGCGAACGGCAGCATCGTGGCCAGCAGGCCATCTGCCGTCAGCGTGATCAGGTCGGCCGCGCCGTGCCTGGCCAGCAGCTCACGCACCGTCGCGTCGTCGGCGGCGAAATGGGCGGGAATGTACATAGGGTCAGGCTAACGCGCGGAAGGAACGCGTCAGACTGCCCCAGACGGCGTCGTAGTCGCCCTGGCGGTGCCCCGCCTCCATCGCCTGCTTGGTCGGGACGATCATCCAGCGGCTCTCGAACATGAACGCCAGCGTGCCGTCGATCTTCTGCGGCCGGAGCTCGGCCGAGCTGGCCCTGGCAAACGTGTCGGCGTCCGGGCCATGCGAGGCGAAGGTGTTGTGCAGGCTGGCCCCCCCGGGCTCGAACCCCTCGGCCTTCGCGTCGTAGACGCCGCGCACCAGGCCCATGAACTCGGACATGATGTTGCGGTGGTACCAGGGCGGACGGAAGGTGTCCTCGCCGACCAGCCAGCGCGGCGGGAAGATCACGAAGTCCACGTTGGCCAGGCCGGCCAGCTCGCTCGGCGAGGTGAGCACGGTGAAGATGGACGGGTCCGGATGGTCGAAGCTGATCGTGCCGATCACCATGAAGTTCGCGGTGTCGTACTTGTACGGCGCGTAGTTCCCGTGCCAGCCGACCACGTCCAGCGGCGAGTGGTCGTAGTCGGCGGCCCACAGGTTCCCGCCGAACTTCTGCACCACCTGCAGGCTCGCCGCCCGGTCCTCGTACGCCGCCGCCGGGGCCAGGAAGTCGCGCTCGTTGGCCAGCCCGTTCGCCCCGATCGGACCGCGTTCGGGCAGCGTGAACGGAGCGCCGAAGTTCTCGCACAGGTAACCGCGGACCGGCCCGGCCGGCAGCTCCACCCGGAACCTGATGCCGCGGGGCACCACGGCGGTCTCGCCGGGCGCCACCGCCAGCGGCCCCAGCTCGGTGTGCAGCAGGACCGGGCCATGCTCGGGCACGAACAGCAGTTCCCCGTCGGCGTCGACGAAATACCTGTCGGTCATGGACCGGTTCGCGGCGTACAGGTGCGCGGCCATCCCGTTGCGCGTCCGGATGTCGCCGTTGCCGGCGACCGTGTACAGCCCGTCGATGAAGTCGGTGTCGCCGGCGGCCATCGGCAGGGCGTCCCAGCGCAGCCGGTTCGGGTCGGGCTCGATCTCGTCGAAGGGGGTGCCGCGCAGGGTCCCGTTGCCGATCCGGGAGAACCTCGGGTGCGCCGCCGACGGCATGATCCGGTACACCCAGGTCCGCCGGTTGACCGCGCGCGGCTGGGTGAACGCGGTCCCGCTGAGCTGCTCCGCGTACAGGCCAAGCGGCGCGCGCTGCGGCGAGTTACGGCCCGCGGGCAGGGCCCCGGGGACGGCCTCGCTAGAGAACTCGTTCCCGAACCCCCGCTGGTAGGTGTACTCGCCCGTGCCGGTCACGCTCGTCTCGTGCGGGCGGACGTCGACGTCGGCCATGACTGCCTCCTCTAGCCTGCTCACCCCATGAAATCACTGTCTCGATCTCACATGCGTCGTGTTCGACGTGCAGCGCCGCGGCGCGGACGCCGGCCGCATAGGCTCAGGTGGCGATCGGCAAAGGGGCTCGGCCTTGATAGGGGGCTGGGCGCGGCGTACAGAGGGATCCAGAGGGCGGCATACCTAGCGGCTAGCCCGAAGGCCTGACCGAGGTAAGGCGCACGGCTGCCTGGCTGGACCAGCGCGCGCCGCCATTAAGAGCTACTGAGAGGCGAGTATGAGCATCGGAAGGCCTGAGATCGACTTTCCCGGCGGCGAGCCGCCGGCCGAACTGCAGATCAGCGATATCTGGGAAGGTAATGGTGGCGTGGCGAACCCGGGCGACATGGTCAAGGTTCACTATGTCGGGGTCGCGTACTCCACGGGGGAAGAATTCGACGCGAGCTGGAATCGAGGCGATCCTCTGCAGTTCCAGCTCGGCGCCGGGCAGGTCATCGCCGGCTGGGACCAGGGCGTGCGGGGCATGAAGGTCGGCGGCCGCCGCCAGCTGATCATCCCCCCGGGCCTGGCTTACGGGGACCGGGGCGCCGGGTCCGCGATCGCGCCGGGCGAGACCCTCATCTTTGTGTGCGACCTGGTTTCGACCTGATCGAACGTCTCTCCAGCCCGGAAGACTTACCCGTGGTATGGACACCACGTACAGGCCCGCGGCACACCGTGAGAATCGCTCAGCCCTGCGCCACCGACGGGGCATGTCGTGCCCGCATCCGCACGTACAGCACCGCGATCGCGGCCAGGACTGCCGCGAATCCGGCGCCGATCAGCCAGGTCATGGCATTGCGACGTGGGAATGGCTGAACTTACCCCAGTGCACGATCGTGGCCACCCCCATCAACGTCGCGCATGCAAGGCCCACAGCAAAGGCGTGAAAATAGGTGCTGAGTCATGAGCGGGTCGCGCCGAGGAGAGGTGGGATGCTGGGTGGACTAGCGAATGGAGGTACTGGCGGTGGCGGATAAGTGGCTGACGTTCGATTGCTACGGGACGGTCGCGGACTGGAACAGTTGCATGGGCGCGGCGCTTGCGGCGATCGCGGGGGTCTCCGGGTCCGATGCCAGCCGGTTGCTCGCCGCCTACCATCAGGCTGAACTCGAGATCGAGGCCGGGCCCGACTGGCGGCCGTACCGGGAGGTGCTCACCGCCGGGCTAGCGCGAGCGGCCGAACGCGAGGGCATCACGCTGCGCAGCGGCAGCGAGGAGGCGTTCGTCAAAGCCTGGCCGGACATGCAGGTATTCGACGACGCCGGTCCCGCCCTGACCTCGCTGCGAGAGCACGGCTGGCGGCTGGCGTTCCTGACCAATTGCGATGACGATCTTTTCGCCACCACCAGAGCGCGGATGCCCGCGCCGTTCGATCTCTGGGTCACGGCGGAGGAAGTGCGCAGCTATAAGCCGGACCTCGCGCATTTCAGGAAGTTCGCGGACAAGACCGGGGTGACCAGGGCGAACTGGATTCACGTGGCCAACAGCTGGGTGCACGACATGATGCCCGCGGCCCGGATGGGGCTGCGTTCGGTCTGGCTGGACCGCGACCTGACCGGGCATCCGGCCAAGCTCGCGGACCGGCGGGTCACCAGCATGCGCAGGCTCCCGGACGCGGTCAGCGACGTCAGCGCCATCGCGCCCCGGTGAGCCCGTGACCTAGGGGCTGAGGGGGCCGGCGAAGGCGGTGCTGTCGCTGGCGCACGCCGCGGCGGCGGTGATGCCGCCGCTGGACTGGGCCAGGCTGGCGACGCCGGAGGACCTGGCCGAGGCGGAAGGCTGGGCGTTGGGGGTACCGGTGCCCGACGACGCCGAGACCGAGGGCGTCTGGGACGTGGGGGTGGCGGATGCCTGGGGAGTCATCGTGCTTACCGCGGTTACCGGGACCAGACCGGTGAAGTCGGAGCCGAGGATCAGGTCGACGGTGCCCGGGGAGAGGCTGGCGACCTGCAGGTCGGTGACATTGGTGAGTTCCTTCTTGAGGGTGTTCACCTCGGCCATGTCGGCGGCCGAGGAGTACTCGATGACCGACTTGGTGTAGGCGAAGCTCTTGGCGTCGCCGGTGCCGGTCACGTCGAAGCCGCGACTGGTCAGCCCCGTGGCCGCCTCGGTGGCGAGGCGCGAGACACCGGAGCCGTTCAGGACTACGACCTTGACCTTGGACGGGCTGGTGGTGAGGACCTGGGCCCCGCCCGGGGAAGGCGCTCCGGAGGAAGGTGCCCGGCCCGAGATCTTCGGCACGGTCACGTCGTGGGCGATGGCCGAGAACACCTCGCTGGCCTGCGGCTGCTCGAACTGAATCCGGTTGGCGTTCTGCGTCCACGGCACGTTCGGCACGGTGATGAACTGGACGTTCTTGCCCGACAGGTTGCGGAAGCTCTCCCCGATCCGCACCAGGTCCGAGACCGTCATGCCGCTGTCCGTGGTCATCGAGGCGGCCGCGTCGGTGATCACGGAAACGAGCCTGATCGGGTTCGACAGCAGGCCGCTGTTCAGCACGCCCTTGACCACCTGAGCGGACATGAACTGGTCGCGCTCGATCCGCTGCAGGTCAGAGCCGGTGCCGATAGCCTCGCGGGTCCGCCAGAAGGCCAGGGCCTGGATGCCGTTGATGTGATGCCTGCCCGACGGGAGGTTCAGGCCGGACACGGGGTCGTTCACGTTGAACGGCACGCAGACGTTGACGCCGCCCAGGTCGTTGACGACCTTGACGAAGCCGAGCATGCCGATCCCGATGAAGTGGTCGATGCGGATGCCGGTCTGCTGCTCGATCGTCTTCCACAGGCAGGTCGGGCCGCCAATCTGCAGTAGCGAGTTGACCTGGACCGCGGAATTGAGATTGGCCTGCTGGCCGGCATAGCCGGGTCCGCTGTCGCACTGGTATATCGGTACCATGGTGTCGCGCGGGATGCTCATCACCGTGACCCGGTGCCGACCGGGCGAGATGTGCACGATCATGATCGTGTCGGTGTTGTTGCTCTTATCGTGGCCGGTGCGCAGGATGTACTGCTGGTGCGGGGTGAGGCCGGCCCGGTTGTCGTTGCCGTACACCAGGATGTTCAGCGAGTTGGTGCTGTACGACGGCGGGCGGTGGCCGAGGGCGGTCGACGGCACCGGCACGCGGGTGATGCTGTCGTAAATGGCCCGGTACTTCAGGTACGCGGTCAGCGTGCCCGCGGCGACGATGACGACCGCTGCGACGGCAACCCAGCGGAGCACATGCCGCTTACCAGTTCGCGGCTGCCTCCGCATGCGCGACCTCCTGCCGCGACTGGTCACCGATTCCCTTGCACAACGAATCCCCAGAGCCCGTTGTTCTCAAAATGTTACCCAGCAACCCGGGTTTCACCCGTATCAGGGCGCAGGTAGTAACCAGCTCGTAAGGGGTCAAATGGGCCCTAGGAAAAATGGGGGCCTAGGAAGCGGCCAGGCGGCGCAGGGCGGCGCGCACCACGGCGGGGTCGGTGGTGGTCCAGAACGGGGGCAGCGAGGCCCGGAGGAAGTCGCCGTAGCGGGCGGTCATCAGCCGGGGATCGAGCACCGCCACCACCCCGCGGTCGGTCATCGTCCGCAGCAGCCGGCCTGCGCCCTGGGCCAGCAGCAGCGCGGCCTGCGAGGCCGCCACCGTCATGAACCCGTTGCCGCCGCGGGCCGCCACCGCGCGCTGCCGCGCCGAGGCCAGCGGGTCGTCGGGCCGGGGGAACGGGATCCGGTCGATGACCACGAGCCGCAGTGAGTTCCCCGGCACGTCCACGCCCTGCCACAGCGACAGCGTGCCGAACAGGCAGGTCGGCTCGTCCTCGGCGAACTGCCTGACCAGCTGGGCGGTGACGTCGTCGCCCTGACAGAGCAGCGGCTGGCTGATCCGCTCACGGAGCGCTCCGGCCGCCTCCTTGGCCGCGCGCATAGAGGAGAACAAGCCAAGCGTGCGCCCGCCCGCCGCGTCGATGAGCTCCTCGAGCTCGGTCAGGTACGCCTCGGGCAGCTGGTCCCGGCCCGGCGGCGGGAGATGGCGGGCCACGTACAAGATGCCGCTGCGCGGATGGTCGAACGGCGAGCCCACGTCGATTCCCCGCCACGCCAAGGGGGGGCCGGAGGTCCCCCCCAAGGGGGGTCTGGGGGGATGGGTCTCTCCCAAGGGGGGTCCGGGGGGATGGGTCCCCCCGGGAGAAACAGCGGGGGGTTCCGGGGGGTCGTCCCCCCGGGCCAGCACGGGCAAACCCCATTGGATGGCCAAGGGCGCGAAGGAGCCGCCGAGGGCGAGCGTCGCCGAGGTGAGCGCCACCGTGCGCTCGCCGAACAGCCGTGACCGCAGCACCCGGCCGACCTCGAGCGGCGCTACCCGCAGCGTGGGCGCCCGGCGCGCGTCCTCGACCGGTGGCCGGTCCAGCCAGACCACCTCGTCGCGCTCGGTGATCTGCTCGCCGAACGCGTCCAGGATCCGGCTGGCTGTGCGCTGCAGCTCGTCCAGCGAGGCCAGGGTCATCCGGGCCGCCGCCATCCGCGGCGGGTCCTCGTCCAGGCCCGCGGCGCTGGCCCGGACCGCGTCCGCGCACGCCCCGGCCGCGTCCTGTACGGAG
>WNFD01004504.1_pt1 | contig 13966 bp, 7 predicted proteins | sample 5400491 | NCBI WGS metagenome assembly WNFD01 (sample SAMN13153343, study PRJNA577476) | soil metagenome | isolation source: 120 cm saprolite under Douglas fir tree site 2 hole 2 replicate 2 | place: USA:California | collected 2015-04-18
AGGATGCGTCGAAGCTCAGCAGGGTGGGCGTGTCACCGTCAGGGACGTCGCTGAGCTGGACCTACGATGCACCTCGCATGGTCCTGAACAGCGCCGGCACCGTACAGCTGCCCAGCGTTATCGTCGCTGGTGACGACTGCCCCGCCTGCGCCCCCGGGTATGCCGGCACCGGTTGCCGGTCCCTTCCTGCGAGTACCCAGAATGCTGGGAGGTCCTGAAAGGCAGTTGACTGCAGCGGTGTGGCATCATCTCCTTCGTGAAACCTAACCAGGTAACACGGCCTCGCCATCTTGATCATTTATCAGATGATCAGCGGGGATACCCAGTGATCTCCACTGTTGGGCGTGGTGAGGATGGTGCCAGCTTCGGCTCTATCAACGAGCGCCGGAAACTCGCTCTCGCCACGTTCGATTGGTGTGCTGTGTGCGGGCTTCCCTTTGGTGATGCGCCCCGGTGGCAGGTGCTCATGGGTACCGGCCCGGCATTACCTGACGGTCGGCTGGACGGTGAGCTGCTGTTCAATGAAGCCCCTGCTCATAAGATTTGCCTCGTCTACGCTGCGCATGTCTGCCCGCATCTGTCATCTCCAGGGCACCGGCTGGGGGACCAGTTGCGGGCCGGGCAGCGAAGGCATGACAAGATCCGCATGGCTGGCTTTCGCCGGACCTCCAAAGTGGAAGTGTTCAGGTCCGGGCTCCAGCAGGATATTCACGTTCTGCACTTCACGCAGTCGGGGTTCATGGACGAATTCTCGTATTCCTGCCCGGAGGAGCTTGCTGACCGGTATGCAGCCCTGCTGGCAAGCGAGGAGGTCCCCGAGCTGTCGGCGGCGGAATCCGGGCTGATCGGCCTGTTCAGTGAGCACAGTGATATGGGCGACACCGTGTGTGGCGCTGCGCTCATGGCCGGCGCGGCGTTTGCGAAGGAGATCAAGAAGGTCCAGGGCATGGAGGTGTTCGCCACCAGCTACCACTGGCAGCCGACTGCCCTGCACCTGCTCGATCCTGGCCAACTGGCGGAGTTCGAGCAGGATAACGCCGATCCGGCCAGCAGATTCATGGCCGGATGGCTGTTAGAGCGACAGGACAACCTCCCGGGAGTCCTGGCCGCCTGGCGGGAAGCCGGGTACAGACTTGCGAAGTCACGGGGCATGCCGCTGCCTACCCGGAGCCCCGGTGGCCGTGGACGGACGGTAGCGAAGAACGCCCCCTGCCCGTGCGGCTCTGGACGCCGGGCACGGCGCTGTCATCCGCGAGGCATGCCTGGCCCTGAGCGATAGTCACTCCCCTTTGGCGTAGCCGCGGCTCATCGCTTCTCCGCTTCCTCTGCTTGCATCTCGGCCAGGTGCTGGGTGAACCGCTCAGCGGCATGCGGTGTGGTATTCGGATTGCTGGATGCTGACCCATGCGCCCTGGGCGCGCTGGCCGGGGCCGGAGGGCGGCTCGCTGCCGGACGGGGCGTTGATCTTCGTTAGACCTGCGATGTACCTGGCGTGTACCCGGGGCGCCCCACCCGCGCATCCATCGAGGCTGTGATGTCAGGCGGACGTTCAATCTGTCGCTTGGCTCAGCTTTCGTCCTGGTCAGGTGAGCTGGGAGAGGTCAAGTTCAGCTTCGTGCCCGTCTGAGAATCGGACAATTACGCTGGCGTGTCCGCCCACGGCCTCAAGGTAGGCGTTGAGAGTGGACAGGAGCAGGTCGTGGGGCTGTTCCATGCGGCTGACCGCTGCCTGGGTGACGCCCATCCTCTTGGCCAGCTCGACCTGGGTCAGTTCGGCGGCCTGCCGTAGCGCGGCCAGGCCCATCGCGTAGGTGCGGTCGGCGTCTTCCATGTCCCGGCGGACCTGTGCGACGCCTTCGGCCAGGTCTGGCCGCTGGGCGAGCTGGCTGATGCGGTCGTTGCCGCGGATGAACCTAACGTCCTCGGTCATCGGAGTTTCCCTTCTGGCGCAGCCAGGCATCGACGAGCGCTTCCCCGCGTACTGCCGCGCTTGTGTAGAACACGTCCCCGATCGCCTTCTTGTCGAAGCCGATCAGCGCGATCACGACCTGGTCGTCGGCGAGGAACCAGCAGATGATGCGGACGGCGACCTCGGGATCGAATGGGTGGGCGACCCGCCAGAGTTCGTGCCGGCGGGCTTGCCGGACTCGCTTGAAGGTCGCGGACTCTTCGGCCGGTTTCGCCGGCAGGTCGGTGAGGGCTTGCAGCAGCGCGACGGCGATGGTCAGGAGCCGGCCGCCCTGCTTTTCGGCGTGGTCGAACCAGCGGTCGAACTCGTCTGTCCAGTCGACGATCACGTCTCTAAGCATGAGTTACAGTTAATATAACGTCAAGTTTGTATCTGCTGGTGGGCTGGCGTTCCCGGTTGCCGGCCCTGCGCATCAGCGGGGCGGCCGCGACGCACGAGGCGGTCCGCCTCGACGCGAACGTAACGAGATCCCTGCGGAGTCTGCCGCACGCGCGGTTGGCCAGTGCCGCGGAGAGCGCGCCGGTCACCTGCCGGTCGCCCCGGTGCAAGGCAGATACCAGGCGGCATCGCCTACGCGACAGTAGCAGTTTGCCTTGCCGGATGATCACAAGACGGGGCGGCGGGCCTGATGCGGGCCACGGGTTCTACGGTCTGGTAGATCGACGCCATCGCCGGGCCGCTGTTCAGTCCGGCTCCGGGACTGGCTGTTCTGGCGAGGCCGGGCGAGTTCGCGGCGGGTCGGCCCAGTAAGCGTCGGCGTAGGTGTGGGCCTGGCAGGCCCGCAAGGCAGCCGAGAAGGCCGGCAGGTTTGTGGTGCAGGTCGTCGAGGTCCAGGGCGGCGTGGGGCCAGGAGCGCGGTGAGCGCCTCGGACCGCAGGTCGACGTGGTAGGGGGTGGATAGGCTGGCGGTCGCTGTGCGTCGGCCGGCCGGCGCGATCCCGGTTAGCCGATGACCAAGGCCGGACCATCGGCGCGGGCGCGGCGGACCATCTCAGCCCAGACCTGATTGCGGGCGTGGGCGCTGGTGGCCGGGTGCAGCAGCAGGGCCCGCAGCTCGACGAGGGGAGCAGCGGGTCCGGCAGGCCTTCGGCCACGCGCGAGGTGCGCACGGCCAACGGCTGCGGCCTGGTAGTCAGCAGCCAGAATGTGGCGTCGAGGTCGTCCAGCGGGTGGAACACCGTATCGATCCGTGGGGTGATCCGGGCAGGGCTCCAAGTGCGGAAGGCGGCGGGAACGGGAACTCATCCAGCCAGTCGCTTGAACCTCCCACAGTCCTGCGGCATCCGGCGCGCGACCTTCCGCACGCCCGGCCGGGTCGGCGATGTGTCCGGCACTGACTCCGCGGCGTGTCCGGCGGGTCGGCCCGGCCGCGTCGGCCGCCGGGGCTTATGCGCCCGGAAATGTCAGGGGGACCGCTTACTGTGGCCATGCCACGACACGACGACCGGAGCCTGCTATGGTCCGCTGGCGCTTTGATGGGCAGCCGCTGCTGCGGTATGCCACTGTGCCTGATGCACCGGTGTACCGCGAGATCATGGAGATCTTCGCCCAGGCTGCGGCAGGTTACACGGGGCGGCTGTCTCCCGAAGATGTTCACGCTGCACTCTCAGCGCGCCTGGATCCTGGCGTCGATGATCTCGGTGATGACATGCCCAGCGTCGCCGACGTTAAGAAGCGTCTTGAACAGCTGTTCTTGTGGGGGAACCTGTCACAGGACTACGACACCACCCGCGCCACGAGCCTGGAGAGTTACGAGAAATCAGCTTACGTATACGACCTGACGCCGGGCGGTGAGGCCGCTGACGAGGCCCTCGCAGCCCTCGGTGATGCACTCCGGCGAGTGGGCGGACTCCAGGCCGTCGCGCTCCGGCAGATTGAGGAGATGCTAGGCCAGCTCGTCAGCGTGCTGTGCATGCCGCAGCCTGACGGTGAGCGTGTTTATGCACTGTGCGAGGACCTGCACACGCGATTTAAGAGCCTGACAGCGAACGCGGCGTTGTTTATGCAGAAGGTGAACCGGCTGCTGGCCGCACCGGTCCTCGACCCGCGGGATTTCTTGTTGTTCAAGGCGGACACGATCGCCTATCTCAATGACTTCATCAAGGACCTGGACATCCTGGCTGGTCATATCCGCGCGCGCCTGGATGCACTCGACAGGATCGACTCCGCGGTTCTCAAGGCTGCACTGGCAGCAGGCCAGGCAGCATCTGGCCAGATTCTTCTTGACAGCGGTGAGGACTCGCTGACCTGGGCGTTCCTGGCACAGACGCACCTGACAGGCCTGGCCGAATGGTTTCGCGGTGAAGCAGGTGCGAGCACGGGCGCCGGGGCACTATATGAGAAGGCACGCGCCGCCGTCCTCGGAATCACGCGTGCCGCTGAGCGCATCCGTGAATCGTCTTCCAGCCCGTCCAGCCGCTCCGCTGATCTGCTGAATCTCGCAGCCCGGTTCGAAGCGGCCGAAAGTGATGACGACGCCCACCGGCTCTGGCACGCGGCATTCGGCCTGTCGCCCGCCCGTCATCTGGGGATCGTCCTCGACGATGACACGGTCTCTGCCTCGGCTAGCTGGTGGGAAAACCGTTGCGCGGTCACTGTGGCGCGCCAACTCCGCGCATCCGGTCACACCGATTATGTGCGCAAGGCCAGGCAAGTTGCAGATCGCTCCGCCGCCAAGCAGGCTCTGGCGGCCTCCGCGCGTGCCACCCAGCAGCGCGCCGAACGCGCCGCTCACGCCCTGACACGGCTTGGGGTGGTCAGCATCAGTGAGATCAACACCCAAGTAGGCGGCCCAGTCGATCCCGCCATGCTGCGTCTGCTCGCCTCCCTTCTATACCGTGCACTGCGGGGAGGCCGACGCCGGGACGGCACCCGCCACGCTCTGAGCGTCGACGGCACGATGCAGATCGAGGTCGCCGAGCCGTTGCCGCCCCGCGCCGCGCGGCTGGAAGCATCGACGGGCACCTGGACGCTGCCCGACTACCGCATCTGCGTGGAGTGGCGGGAGAACGTGGTAACTGCCGGGCGCGCCGCGGCGGATGCCACCCCACCTAGCATCCTCGACCAGTCACTTCATGCCCGGCGGGAGACGCTATGACGACCGTAAGCGCACAGGAGGCCGCATCAGTCCGGGCCAGGGCCATCCGTACGCTGCTCGCCCGTCCCCTGCTCGACCGGCGTTCTGGCGCTGACTTCAGCGACGTCATCGCCCATGCCGCCTGGCTCCAGCGATGGTTCGACGAGAAATGCGGCTGGGCCCTTGTGGTGGACGCCCGGCACGGGTTCGCGCGGCTGCGCAAAGTCCCAGCGCGCCGGAGTTCCCGCCGGGGAGCGAGGACCAAGCGCTCCACGCCCCGGCCGTTCTCGCGGCGCCGGTACAGCCTGCTTGCCGTGGTCGCAGCAGTGTTGTCCGATACGACCAGGCCGCAGATCAGCTTGCGTGATCTCGCCGAGCGAGTGCAGGCGATCACCGCGGACGCCGAGGACATCACCGAATTCACTCCCCGCCGGGACGAGCGGATCGCGCTGGTGGACGCGGTAACCCTCCTGGTCGACCTAGGTGTGCTCAGCGTGGTCGAGACACGCGGGGACTACACCAATGACCAGGAGGCCAATGCTCTCTACGACATTGATGATCGTCGGCTTGGTCATCTGATCGCCGCCCCTCACCCGCCCAGCCTCGCCACCTCCGTCGAGCACCTCATGCACGAAAGCCGTTACGGCCCCTGGATACCGCCAGATGCCCCAGGACAGGTGCAGGCCGAGGCGGTCGGCGAGGAAACACCAACCGGTCACGCCGCAGGCAATACCGGCGCCATCGAAAGAGCGCGGGCGCTCGCCGCCACCGGTACCCCAGGGGCCGGTGAGGAGCAGCTACGCCGCCGCGCCCGCCACCGCATCATGCGGGTCCTGCTCGATGATCCCGTGCTCTACCTCCACTATCTCGACCCTGTGGAGCGAACTTACTTGCAGCAAGCCATTGGCGGAATCGCGAACTGGGCGGCTGAGGCCGGAATGGTGCTGGAACGCAGAGCTGAGGGCTGGGTGCTGATCGATCCCGACAGCATCGCGACCGATGTGCACTTCCCGGAGGGAAACAACCTGGTGAAGTTCGCGGCGCTGCTGCTGCTGAGCGCGCTGCAGCCTGGGGCGGTCCCAGCCGGACCGGTTCGCCATCCGCGCCACAGTGCCGAACGGGTAATCGCAGGGCGCCTGCGGGCGAACCCAACCTGGGCGCGCGGCTACCAGACCACCGACGGCGCGGTCCAGCTGGCCTCGGCTGCGCTGGACCTGCTGGCTGATCTCGGCCTGGCGGCGGTTGATCACTCAGGGTTCACCTTGCTTCCAGCCGCCGGCCGCTACCGGCCCCAGGTCGCCGATATCGCGACTGCAGGTGAGATGAATGCCGCTGCGCCAGCACGTGCCAGCGACCAGCAGGGCGACCACCGCGCAGAGCAAGTTTACATTTTCCCGGACATGGACCAGGAGCCCACCCCGTGACTGCGACTCTGCCGATGGACATTATCCTCGGTATCCCCGAGCCGACCCGGAGCCGATGGCAGCCCCTGCGGGCGGGAATCCTCAACCTTTTCCTGTACGACGAGCAGGTATTTGCGTTCCACAACGGCCGGCTGCTGCTGCGCGGGAACAACGGAACGGGCAAGTCAATGGCACTGGAGGTGCTTCTTCCCTACCTGCTGGACGCCGAGCTCACGCCCTCCCGGCTGTCAACCTTCGGCGGCAGCAACCGGAGCATGCGCCTGTGGCTCATCGACTTCGACAAGACGGGCGCGCGCACCAGCGAACGTGGCTACACCTGGGTCGAGTTCGGCAGACGCCTCCCCGACGGCAGATGCGAGTACTTCAGCGCTGGAGCGATGCTGGAAGGCACCCGCGAGAGCCCGGTCAAGGCACACTACTTCACCACCGCGGCGCGCATCGGCATGCATTTCTCGGTGGGCAGGCCCGGGGCTGAGCCGCTGAACGCCAAGCAGCTAGCAGCGGCTCTCGCCGAGCAAGCTGCCCTCGGCCGTCCCAGCCTGCTTCACGCAGACCCTGCCTCCCACCGCTCCGCGGTCAACGACGCCCTCTACCGCCTCAGCGACACCCGGTACGCCGCCCTGCGGCGGACCCTGCTGCAGCTACGACGGCCGAAGCTCTCAGACAAGCTGGACGAGCGAGGGCTCAGCGACATTCTCCGGGATAGCCTCCCGCCAGTGTCGGAGGTGATCGTACGCGACCTCGCCGAGGGGTTCGAGCGTCTCGACCGTCACGCGGCCGCGGTAACCGACCTGGAAGAAACAAGCCGTCACCTCAGCCGGATCCGCGATGCCTACCGCAGCTACGCCCGCGCCGCGAGCGCCGCACGTGCTGACGCCGTGGCGGCTGCCGAATCCGCGATTAACGAGGTAGGCGAGAAAACCACGGCAGCGCAAGACGCCCGCAAGTCCGCGGCTCTCGCCCTGGCAGCCATCCGGACCCGCCGGGGCGACATCAATATGGAATCCGCCCGAATCCGTGGCCGCATCGCCACGCTGACCCGGCGTGAGGCCTACCGGAAGGGCCAGGACGTCGAGCCCCTGCGCGAGCTAGTAGGCTCCCTGCACGGCACTGTGACACACGCCAAGGAGACAGCGCGGCGAGCCGAGGACACCAGCAGCAAAGATGCAGACTCAGCCGCCCAGGCTATGGACGACGCTGTCGCCGCCCGCGATCACAGCGCATTCGAACGTGAACAAGCCGCAGCCCATGCCCACCATGCCCACACCCAGGCACTGGATGCGCAGCTCGCCACCGCGATGGAAGCCCTCACCGGAGCTGACATCCACGATGGCGGCACAACCGAGCAGCTGCTCGCCAGCGCCCGCGAACTTATCAGCCGCCTCAACAGCCAAGTCAGTGAGTGGGCAGCCGAGGTGAAGTCTCTCGCCGCGCTCAGCAGCGACGCCCGCCAGCATGCGGCCGCGCTGGCAATTGCTCGCGGCGAGACCAGCCGCGCCCGCACCGAGGTCGATGACGCCGAGGAAGCCCTCAACAAGCGGCTAGAGGCAGACAGCGAAATCACCCTGGCCTGGATTAGCGAGCTGGGTCGCTGGGCAGAGCGCAGCACGCAGCTTCGCGCAGGCCAAGCTCCCCCGGTGCCATGGGACCCGGCTACCGCGCTCGAACACGCGCCACGGTGGGCGGCCGAAGCAGCAGCAGCGCGAACCGCGGCTCTGATTACCGAGCAGAAAGACCATCTCCTCGCCGCGGGCGAACGCGACACCGCCGCGGCGGTCGCCGCTGATACTGCCCGCCGGGTAAATGACCTCGCTGACCTGCTGGTGGCTGCCGGACGCGCCGCGACCGCTCACACCGAAGCGATCACGGCCTACCGGGAGACCGTCGCCTCCTGGGCGGCCACGGCGCTCGAGCTATCCCAGGGAGAAGCTGCGCCTGCCCTGGCGACCTGGCCCCTGGAAGGCATCCGTGAGGCTGCCATCGCATGGGCGGACCGGGCTGGGACAAACCGCACGCGGACGCTTCTGGCCGAACGGGCCGCCGTCACCGCCGAGATCGAGCGCATCTCTGAACTCATCACGGACTTGTCAATAAAGGAACGCCACCTGGCTGAAGGCGGGCTCGCCGAACCTGCTGCCCCGCCAACCCGGCATGCGAGTCGTGACCGCCGGCCTGGCGCTCCCCTGTACATGCTCGTCGATTTCGACCCGTCAGTCAGCGAAGCCGACCGGCTGGGGATCGAGGCAGCGGCTCTGGGCAGCGGGATAGCCGATGCCTGGCTCAGCCCGCAGGGCCGGCTGCTGGCCGGCGACGACGGGGAGCTGCTGCTCGACACCCAGCTCGACGCCTGGGCGTCCTCACACCCAGGCCCAACCCTCGCTGACGTGCTGGTAGCCGATGAGGGCGGCACGACAGCGGGAGTGCCGGCAGGCATCGTAACCTCAGTGCTCACCCGGATCGGATGCGCCGCGTCAGCCCAGGCAGCCAGGCTGGGAACGCACCTGGTGATCGGCCGTGATGGGTCCTGGCGGGCAGGTGCCCTGACCGGCGCGTTCCAGGTGGACACCGTCACCCTGATCGGCGCCAGCAACCGGGAATCAGCGCGGCTGGCCGCGCTCGCGGAGGTCCGCCGCCAGCTGGAGGAACGGCACGACGAACTGCGGCACCTTGAGGACCAGGACGCCAGTATCGCCACATCGCTGGCCCGTCTTGGCAGTGAGCGCGCCAGCCTGCCCCCAGATGACGAGGTCCGCCAGCTCCGCGATCAGGCGCAGGACGCGGCTTCCCGCGCGGCTGCTGCCGCCTCCGAAACGGGGGCCGCCATCACACGAGTTCCGCTTAGCCCGCCACCGGTCACAGGGCTGGATGAGGAGCTTCCACAGGCCAGCGCGGCAGATCTCGCCGCGTCGCTCGGGCTGCTGATCGGTGAAATACTCGCCGCGCCCGCCGCCGCCGAACTTGCCATACCCCTGCGCAGACTTGTGGAACGAGCCGATGCGCTCCGAGCGACCTGGTCTACCGCGGCGGCCTCGCTCCGTGCCCACGGCGAGACCTGCGCTGCACTCTGCGCAACGGTCGAAGAAGAGCGCGCAACGATCCCGGACGCCACGCCAGTCCGGGCCGCGCGGGCAAGCATCGCAACCGCAGCCGCAGAACTCGCCGGGACGCGCGGCCGGCTCGCGACGCGGGAGGAGGAAGAAGGGTCAGCCCTGCAACAGTCTCGAACCAGCAGCGCCGCGCTGCGCGCGGCGCTGCTGGCGAATTCACTGCCTGACGACTGCGATACCAACAGGCTGGCGGATGCGGTCAGGCGCTACAAGTCCGGCGCGGAACAGTGGCTACGCGCCGGGATCGACCAGCTCCGGACGGCGGGCGCAGCTCAGCTCGCACACGCCCGCTCTATCGATAGCACGCAGTCCGCCGAACGAGAACGTGGCGAGGTGAACCGCCAAACCACGCTGCTGCTTGAAAAGGAAACCGAGCTGACGGAGCTCACCAGCAACTACGGCAACGACTACCGGCAAATCGTTACCGAGCTAGAGCAACTCCGCGACCAGCAAGAGCAGCTCGAACAAGAGAACCAGGGTCTCGGCGCCAAGGAGAGCGCACAGATCAAGGCACACGCGGACGCGGAAGCGGCCCTTAGCAACCTGGATCACCGGCGCAGCGAGGCTGAAGGGGTACGCGCCAGCGCCACCGCGGCATTCCTGGCCGCGCACCGGCTGGGCCTGCTCGCGATGGCCGGACTTCCCGATGCGCCCCCCGGCGCGGGCACTGCCGGGACGGAGACCAGCCAGCCTGGGATGGTTACATCAGTCGGCGTGCGGGTCGGCCGCGACTGGGCCCGCGCCGTCCGCGAATCCGCCGGTGACCGGATAAGGCGAGACGCTGCAGCCGTCGAAGCCGCCGCGAACCGGGTCAACGAGACCCGCTACCAGCTAGAGCCGGATCTCGCGGGGAAGGTCAGCGTCCGGGACGAGCACCGCGACGGGCTGCTGGTCCTGCACGCGAGCCGCGGAAACCACGTCCTCCCACTCCTGGACATGATCGCGGTGCTGGCCGACGAGCACGCCCAGGCCCAGCAGTTGCTGGCCACGCACGAAGCCGAGCTATTCCGCATGTTCCTCGCCGACACCACCCGCCGCGAGGTTACGACCAGGGTCCGAGATGCCCGCACCGCGATCAAGGCGATGTCCGCACTCATTTCCGGTCACCCAACGGGCAGCGGAATCCAGGTCCGCCTGAACTGGGTGCCCGACGAGAAGAACGCCCCCGGCATGCAAGACATCGTGGCCCTGATGGCCAAGGACGCGCCGCTGGAATCCGAGAGAGAAAGACTTCAGGAATTCTTCCGGTCCCATCTCGCGGCCGTCCGCGCCGCCCCGGACGCCGACTACAAAGCCCAGATGGAACGCTTGCTCGATTACCGGCAATGGTGGCGCTTCACGATCAGCTTCAGGCGCAGCCCAGATCAGCCCTATGAGCCACTGACAGGCAAAGCACACGGATCCCTGTCGGGCGGGGAAAAAGCCGTATGCCTGCACCTACCACTATTCGCCGCCGCAGCTTCATACTGCAACTCAGCCGGACTACGCGCCGTTGAGCCCGACGGGTCCCATGTGCCCGGCTCGCCCAGGCTCATCCTGCTCGACGAGGTATTCGCAGGAGTCGATGAGGACAACCGCGGCGACCTTTTCGAGCTCATCCGCTCGCTGGACCTTGACCTGGTAGCGACCAGCGAAAGCGAGCAGGGCTTCTACCGGCAACTGGATGGCCTGGCGGTCTACCAGCTAATGGCCGCGGCCGATGCCATACTGGGCACCCGCACCCTGTGGGATGGCAATGCCCCTCACCGCATGCCCGCCTCCGGACCCAACATGAGTGAAAACGGCAGGCCGGGCGATGGACACCAGAAGTGAGCGTCCCCCTATCTCGCAGGATAACTACCCAGCCGCTGATGATCTCTTCCCGGCTGAGACCCTTGACGATGCCGTGATCCGGCGCATCAGGGACGTGCTCAGTGCTCCCTCGTGGCGATGGCTGACTACAACCGTCCGTGATGCCTGGGAGCGGAATCTGTCACGGCGGCGCATCAGTATTGACCTATCAGCCCTTAGCGACGCCGAGGCCGCCGCAATGGCCGACTTCTTCCGCTGGCCCACCCACCGTTCGGGAATCACCACCATCAGCCTGACACGGCTGGATGCCCTACTTCGCGCCAGCGGCCTGTCGGCTGGGCTCGCAGCATGCCTGACCGCTACGGGCGGGCCGCTGCACGATGAAGCGGGCCGCCGCCGGGCCGACAAGGCAGCGCTGCGCGCAGCCAATGACGACCTGTGGGCCGAAGCCGCCGTACATCCGGCGTTCCAGCGCCATCCACCGCTTGAGGCATGGCTCGCGGACGAACGCCGCACCGGCCGACTGCCTGCCGACCTTCCAGTACGCCGCCACGTCCTCTTCGACGCGCTGTCAGTACTCGCTGCGTTGCCTGATCCAGGCACAGGACTAGCCGGGTTCGCCACCCGCATCCTGGGGAATGCGCACGCACTCGATGACGGCCCCGTCCAGGCGACCGTATTGCGTGCCCTCGCCTGGCTCAGCGATCAACAGCACGTTCCTCCTGGCGCAGCACGCAGGCGTGCGCTATGGGCAAGCGCCGGAGTCGCTCTTGATACCGTGTCATCAACCGTGCTGACGCTGGCCCTCACCCTGCCGGGCCGGGGACCCGTGGTGACCACCCTCGCCGCCAATGCGGAGGCCGGCATGCCGGCCAGGTCCACACTCGGCCAGATACGGCACTACCTCGATGTTGAGCGCATGGAGAGTGTCGGCGCACCTGCCAGCGTGTTCGTCTGCGAGAACCCGAGCGTCATAGAAACCGCGGCGGAGGTCCTCGGACCCCGGTCCGCGCCGCTGATCTGCGTAGAAGGCAGGCCAAGCGTAGCCGCGGGCCTGCTGCTGCAAGAACTCCGGGATGCCGGGTCAGTGCTGCGTTACCATGGCGATTTCGACTGGCCAGGCCTCGCCATCGCCCAGCCTTTCCTCAGCGTCGGCGCACTCCCATGGCGCTTTGACGCCTCGGACTATCGTCGGGGGCTCGCGGGCAATCGCCGCTTGAAGCGCCTTCCGCTTCCCACCAGCCCGGTAGCGACACCATGGGATCCCGGCCTGGCCGCCACGATGATGGAACACCGCATAGCAATAGAAGAAGAAGCCGTCATCGATGACTTGCTCTCGGACCTTTCCGTTGATCATGAATGACCCTTGAAGTGGCCTGTACCTGATTCCATCTGCGCCGCCGAAGCCCATTGCCTGACATGCATCCTGCGACGCACCTTCGGCAAGCCCCGAGGAGGCCCCCACCCCAACAGCCGGCTTCAGAGCAAGCTCCCCGCCGCGTCGAGACCCACAGCGGGTACGCCGAAATCTGCCCGCTGGATGTGCATCCGAAGGGCAGGCAGGGGCGGTTGCCAGCTCGCCTACTGAGCGGTAGCCGCCGGTGGGGTGCGTGGCCGTCGGCTGCGGGGGCTGTGGGCGGGTTTGTGCTGGTGGCGGTGGGTCATGGTCCGGGTTAAGGATCTTCATCCCTGTCTGGAGGCACATCATGAACAGCAATCGCGATATCGTGTTCAAGCGGTGCGGCTGCACTGTGCGTGCCGAGAATCTCGTCCGCGGCTGTGACCAGCAGGGTTGCCCTCCTTGCCGTCCGGTCGTGATGATCACCGGTCATGTGCCTGCGGTTCGTCTTCCTCCTGAGCACGCGGATGACCTCATGGCTGCGGCTGTCCCGGCGCGAGGAAGCATGGAAGACCGCGGAGATCCTGCTCCTGCGCCACCAGCTCGCCGTCCTGCAACGGCAGCTGCCACGCCGCCCGAGCCTGGACTGGGCGGACCGGGCACTCCTGGCGACCCTGCTCAGCGTGATGCCGAAAGCCCGCCGCCACGGGCTTCGGCTGCTGGTCACCCCGGACACGATCCTGCGCTGGCACCGCGACATCGTCCGCCGCCGCTGGGCCGCGAGGTCCAAGCGGGGCAGGACCGGCAGGCCAGCCACCCGCAGGAACATCAAAGCCCTGGTGCTCCGGCTTGCCCGCGAGAACCCTGGCTGGGGTTACCGCAGGATCCACGGTGAGCTGGCCGGCCTGGGAGTGAAAATAGCGGCGTCGACGGCGTGGGAAATCCTGAAGAGTGCCGGGATCGACCCCGCGCCGCGGCGGACCGGGCCAGCCTGGTCACTGTTCCTGCGCTCTCAGGCCGAGGCGATCCTGGCGTGCGACTTCTTCACGGCCGACCTGCTGGACGGCACCCAGGCGTATGTCCTGGCCGTGATCGAGCACGCCAGCAGGCGTATCCGCATCCTCGGGGTCACTTTGCATCCAACCGGGGAGTGGACCGCCCAGCAGGCCCGGAACCTGATCATGGACCTGGGCGAGCAGGCACACCGGGTCAAGTTCATGATCCGCGACCGCGGCTCGAACTTCACCGCCGCATTCGACG
>WNFD01006098.1_pt1 | contig 13966 bp, 8 predicted proteins | sample 5400491 | NCBI WGS metagenome assembly WNFD01 (sample SAMN13153343, study PRJNA577476) | soil metagenome | isolation source: 120 cm saprolite under Douglas fir tree site 2 hole 2 replicate 2 | place: USA:California | collected 2015-04-18
GACGTTGGGAATGGGATGCGATGGACGCACATCGCCGAGCGCAATGATTGCGCGGACGAACGGTGTTTGTGCGGACGGCGAAGTCGTGTGGTCCTGGCGCTCCGATGCAGGCGCTAAGTTGGTGGAAACGATTCCACTGATGACGGTGGCAACCAAGCATGGTCACCGGGGAGATCACGTATAAGCCGTAAAACCATTGTTCAGGGAATGCCGGCTGTTGCGGTGTACCCTTGGTTGCTAACGCGTGTGCTTTTTGCTGCACACGCGGCCTCGGGTGCAACGCGCATCCGGCATTCCCTGCGCCCTCTTCTGATTTCGAGGGCGGTTCGTTTCAACAACTCGGACATTTCGTGCCGCGGGAACGAGGACTCGTGTCAGCAGTCATGTCGCGGCCCATCCTTCGAGACGCGGCCTATCGGTCGCTCCTCAGGACGAGGTCGTTTATGTGGCACGAACTCAGACCCTCGTGGTGAGGAGGCACGCAAGCGCCGTCTCCGGACGATGCGGAGCCTGTCATCGGGCGCGCGTTTGCGCGACCCGTTGGCATCGCCGGGCGAACCATGAGGCCCGCTGGCGCAATCAAGTTTTGCTTTAGGCTGATGCCGCACTCACTGGCGCTTGAATCCCTTTTCCGTAAGCTCCATGCGGGACACGTCGACGCCGTATTGGCTTGCGGCCTTGGTGGCGCTCGCGCGCAGCTCGGCCAGTTGCGGCTGACTGCCGGAGCGCTCGGCGGCGAGCTGGGCGGCGCGCATGAACAGCACCTGGTAGGCGATCGACTCCGCGAGCGCCTGGCGCTCGGCGTTGGGTAACCCGCGCAGCTTCGGATTGGTGCGCGCGACCTTGCGGATCTGGTCATGGGCGCCGCGGATCTGCGCTTCGCTGGCGTCGCGGCCGTTGGCGACCTCCCAGCAGTATGCCAGCAAGGTCGCGACATCGTCGGCGAAGTTGAGCCGCGAATAGCCGTGCGCCGCCATCACCTGGTCGAAGTCGCGCAGCATGGCGTCATCCGCCATGACCTTTTCCCATTTCGGGCGCGACTCCGGATTGGTGGCGCTGGCGAGATCGATCATCGAGACGCGGATCTTCTCGGTGACCTTCGGGTCGGGCGTATAGGTCAGGGCCACCTCGCGCTGGCTCGCAGCCGGCGCGGATCCATTGCTCCGCCGTGCCGCGCGCTCGCGCAGTGCGTTGCGGCCGAGCGACAGGTTGCCCTGGCTGAGCGAGATCGCGCCGAGCCCGCGGCCGAAGCCCGCAGTCGCGCGTCCGCTCCATTGCGCATGCGCGGACGAACCGCACAGCAACGCGAGCATTGCAAGACCGGCACAGATGCCGGCGCGGCGAGAAGCGTGGCGCATCGGGACGACTCCCCATCGCGCCACGGCCGGCGCGCCCAAGCATGATCCAAAAAATGTCTCAAAGGATCATGCGCGAACAGCTGGATCACGATGAGGAGAGCCTGCGTTCTCGATGGGGCCGTTTTTGGTCAATTCTCGGACCGTCGCCAGCGCGATGGCGAGCGGTCTTAGAGACGACAAAATTCGGGAGGTGCTCGAAGACTATCCGGCGCCGACCGCGGTCTTGCGCCGAGCGAGATGCACCGCGCAGGCGCAGCCCGGCGGATGCGAGGCCAATTCCTTCGCCGCATCTTTGGCCGCAACGTCGTTGGCGGGAACAGCGGCGGCGGGCGCCGATGTCGGCATCGCCTGCTTCAGCGCGCGATCGCCTGCCGACTGATCCTGCGCCGGGATGTAGTTCAGGATCGGCGCCAGCCAGCGCTCGATTTCGGCGGTGCTCATGTCCTTGCGCGCCGCATAGTCCTCGACCTGGTCGCGCTCGATCTTGCCGACGCCGAAATAGAAGCTTTCCGGATGGCTGAAATAGAGCCCCGACACCGACGAGCCCGGCCACATCGCAAAGCTCTCGGTGAGCTTTACACCGGACTTGTTCTCGGCGTCGAGCAGCGCGAACAGCGTCTTCTTCTCGGTGTGGTCGGGTTGCGCGGGATAGCCGGGCGCGGGGCGGAAGGATCGAGGAGTAGTCGTCATTGGCATTCTTGAAGCGGTCGGCGATCACGTCCTCGCCGATCCCAGCCGTGACCACGAAGCCGCCGATATAGTCGGGCACGCCGGACGATTGAGGCGCGATGAAATCGGACAGTGCTGCGTTGTAGCGGCCCTCGCGCTTCTCGAGTTGCTGGCGCAGCGTGTGCAGGGTCGCGATCTTTGTCGTGCGGTGCTCGTCGGCGTAAAGCGCGATGTCGTCGCCGTCCGCATTGGCCGGCCAGAAGCCGATCGTGGCGTGCGCGGTGAACCATTTCTCCTCGACGATGCGCTCCAGCATCTTTCGCGCATCGTCGTAGAGCGCGCGTGCGGCCTCGCCGACCTTGGGATCGTCGAGGATCGCAGGGTACCGCCCGGCCAGTTCCCAGGTCTGGAAGAACGGCGTCCAGTCGATATAGCCGACGAGCTCGGCGAGATCGTAATTGTCAAAACTCCTGGTGCCGAGAAACGTCGGCTTCTTCGGCGGCGCCTTGGCAAAATCGACCGGCACCGCGTTGGCGCGGGCGTTGGTCAGCTTCAGCCGCTTCTTGTCGGCCTGCGCGCGGAAATGCGCCGCGGAGATTTTGGCATATTCGGCGCGGATGTTGGCGGCATAGGCCTCGCGCCGCTCCGGCGACAGCAGCGAGGAGGCGACGCCGACGGCGCGGCTGGCGTCATTGACATGCACCACCGGGCCGCCGCGATAGTTCGGATCGATCTTGACCGCCGTATGCACGCGGCTCGTGGTCGCGCCGCCGATCAAGAGCGGCACGGTCAGGCCCTGCCGCTGCAATTCGCCGGCCAGGAAGCTCATCTCGTCGAGCGAGGGTGTGATCAGGCCGGACAGGCCGATGATGTCGGCGCCCTCGGCCTTTGCCGTCTCGATGATTTTCGCGGCCGGCACCATCACGCCGAGGTCGACGACCTCGAAATTGTTGCACTGGAGCACGATGCCGACGATGTTCTTGCCGATGTCGTGGACGTCGCCCTTGACGGTCGCGAGCACGATCTTGCCGGCAGTGTTGCGGCCGTCGCCGGTGACGCCGTTGGCGAGGTTGCGCGCCTTCTCCTCTTCCATGAACGGCATCAGATAGGCGACCGCCTGCTTCATCACGCGCGCAGACTTCACCACCTGCGGCAGGAACATTTTTCCATCGCCGAAGAGATCGCCGACCACGTTCATGCCGGCCATCAGCGGGCCCTCGATGACGTCGAGCGGGCGCGTGGCGTTTGCGCGCGCCGCCTCGGTGTCCGCCTCGATGAATTCCGTGATGCCGTGCACCAGCGCGTGGGTCAGCCGCTTGTCGACCGGCCATTCGCGCCAGGCGAGATCGGCCTCCTTGGTCTGCTTCTCCTTGCCGCGGAATTTTTCGGCAAGCGCCAGCAGCCGCTCGGACGCGCTCGGGTCGCGGTTGAGGATGACGTCCTCGCACACCTGCCGCAGCTCGGGATCGATGTCGTCATAGACGACCATCTGTCCGGCATTGACGATGCCCATATCCATGCCGGCCTTGATGGCGTGATAGAGGAACACCGAATGCATCGCCTCGCGCACCGGCTCATTGCCGCGGAACGAGAACGACAGGTTGGAGACGCCGCCCGACACGTGCGCACCGGGCAGGTTCTGGCGGATCCAGCGCGTCGCCTCGATGAAATCGACGCCGTAATTGTTGTGCTCCTCGATCCCCGTCGCGATCGCGAAAATATTGGGATCGAAGATGATGTCCTCGGGCGGGAAGTCGAGCTGTTGGACCAGGATGTCGTAGGCGCGCTTGCAGATTTCGGTCTTGCGCGCGAACGTGTCGGCTTGGCCCTTCTCGTCGAACGCCATCACCACGACGGCCGCGCCATGGCGCCGCGCGATCTTGGCCTCGTGGATGAATTTCTCCTCGCCTTCCTTCATCGAGATCGAGTTGACGACCGGCTTGCCCTGCACGCATTTCAAGCCGGCCTCGATCACCATGAATTTCGAGGAGTCGATCATCACCGGCACGCGCGCGATGTCCGGCTCGGCGGCGACCAGATTGAGGAAGGTCCGCATCGCGGCTTCCGAGTCGAGGAGGCCCTCGTCCATGTTGACGTCGACCACTTGCGCGCCGTTGTTGACCTGGTCGCGCGCCACCTGGAGCGCCGCGGTGTAGTCGCCCGCGGTGATCAGCTTGCGGAACTTGGCCGAGCCCGTGACGTTGGTGCGCTCGCCGACATTGACGAAGGGGATCGCGGGTGTCAGCTCGAACGGCTCCAGCCCCGAGAGCCGCAGGCGCGGCTCGATGGCCGGCACGGTGCGCGGTCTGTGCGGCGCGACGGCGGCGGCGATTGCCGCGATATGGTCCGGCGTGGTGCCGCAGCAGCCGCCGACGATGTTGACGAGGCCGGCCGCCGCAAACTCGCCGATCAGCCGCGCCATGTAGTCCGGGGTCTCGTCATACTGGCCGAACTCGTTCGGCAGGCCGGCATTCGGATAGGCGCAGACCAGCGTGTCCGCGATGCGGCTGATGTCGGCGATATGGGCGCGCAGATCTTCCGCGCCGAGCGCGCAGTTGAAGCCGATGGTGATCGGCTTGGTATGCCGCACCGAATTCCAGAACGCTTCCGGCAATTGCCCGGACAGCAGGCGGCCGGATTTGTCGGTGATGGTGCCGGACACCATGACGGGCACATCGACGCCGCGGGCCTCACAGATTTCGCTGATCGCGTAAAGCGCAGCCTTGGCGTTCAGCGTGTCGAAGATGGTCTCGACCAGCAGGATATCCGCGCCGCCGTCCAAAAGTCCGTTGACCTGCTCGCCATAGGCTTTGCGCAGGTCGTCGAAGGTGACGGCGCGGTAGCCGGGATTGGCGACGTCGGGCGAGATCGACGCGGTGCGGTTGGTCGGCCCGAGCGCGCCGGCCACGAAACGCGGCTTGCCGTCCTCCGCCGTGACGCGCATCGCGGCGTTGCGGGCGAGCCGCGCGCCCTCGCGGTTCATCTCGTAGACGATGCCGGCGAGGTCGTAATCGGCCTGCGCGATCGAGGTCGAGGAAAAGGTGTTGGTGGCGACGATATCCGCGCCGGCGCGCAGATAATCGGCGTGGATGTCCTCGATCGCCTGCGGCTGCGTCAGGATCAACAGATCGTTGTTGCCTCTGAGGTCGCGATGGAAATCCTTGAAGCGTTCGCCGCGGAACGCGGCCTCGTCGAACTGCAGGCCCTGGATCATGGTGCCCATGGCGCCATCGAGCACCAGGATGCGCTCGCGGGCTGCGGCCAGCAGGGCGGTACGCTTGGGAGAAACGGGAACGAACATCAGGCAGCCTTCTGCGCGCCGTTCGGACGGATGCCGAGCAGATGGCTGATCGCGAACACGAGATCGGCGCGGTTCATGGTGTAGAAATGGAAGGTATCGACGCCATGCTTGGCGAGCTTTTGCACCTGGCCGGCGGCAACGGTCGCCGCGATCAATTTGCGGGTCTCGGGATCGTCGTCGAGGCCGTCGAATTTCTGGGCGAGCCAGTCCGGCACGCTGGTGCCGGCGCGGGTCACGAAGTTGCGGGCCTGCTTGAAATTGTGCATCGGCATGATGCCGGGCACGATCGGAATGTCGATGCCGCGCCTGCGCACGCGATCGAGGTAGCGGAAGTAGAGGTCGTTGTCGAAAAACACTTGCGTAATCGCGCGCGCCGCGCCGGCGTCGACCTTGGCCTTCAGGATATCGATGTCGGCATCGATGTCGCGGCTTTCCGGATGCTTCTCCGGATAGGCGGACACGGAAACTTGGATATCACCGTGGCGCTTCCTGATGCCGGCGACGAGCTCGGCCGAGCTTTGATAGCCGTCCGGATGGGTGAAGTAGGGCGTTCCGATGCCGCCCGGCGGATCGCCGCGCAGCGCCACGATGTGGCGGACGCCGACGTCATGATAGCGGTCGACGATGTCGTCGATTTCGCCGCGCGCGGCGCCGACGCAGGTCAGATGTGCGGCCGGCAGCAGCTCGGTCTCATTGCGGATGCGGGCAATGGTCGAATGGGTGCGCTCGCGGGTCGATCCGCCCGCGCCATAGGTCACCGAGACGAAATTGGGATGAAGCGGGGCCAGCCGCTTGATGGTGTCCCAGAGGCTGCGCTCCATTTCCTCCGTTTTCGGCGGGAAGAATTCGAAAGAGATCGCAGGCGAAGGCGGCGTGCGATATCCGTTCGATGCGGGGGACGTCACCTCGGTCATGGCACCACGAACTCCAAGTCGGTTCTGGAAAGTCGGCTTTGGCTGGCTCTCAAAGGGTCAGTCTTAGTGGCAGGGCGCTAAAATATGCCGAACGACGCGAGCCCAATAGCCCACCAACGGTGGGAAATTGCCCAATTCATATAATGACATTCCCAATTTTCGCGAATATTTTCTATATTGGGCAGAACCGGTATGGAGAAAAATTTGATATATTTCAATATATTATGTGGATTCGAAGATCGGTACGCGAGGTGGGCAGGGTGACATCCATGAAAGTATTCAATGATCTATCCCACCGGTGGGTACCGCGTAAATGCGCGCCGGATCATGATCAGCCCTGCCGGGAGCCCCCATTGTCGGCCCGATTGCGTGCATTAGGTTGAGGCCATGCTGCCGCTCTCAGTCCTCGACCTTTCCGTCGTCACCACCGCCACCAGGCCAGCCGTGGCGCTCCGCAACAGCATCGATCTGGCGCGCCATGTCGATGATCTGGGCTATGTCCGCTACTGGCTGGCCGAGCACCATAATCTCGCCTCCGTCGCCAGCCCCGCGCCGGACATCATGATCGGGCAGATCGCCGCGGTGACCAGGAACATTCGCGTGGGCTCCGGCGGCGTGATGCTGCCGAACCACGCGCCGCTCGTGGTCGCCGAGCGCTTCAAGTTGCTGGAGGCGCTGTTCCCCGGCCGCATCGATCTGGGCCTCGGCCGCGCGCCCGGCACCGACGGCGCCACCGCCTACGCGCTGCGCAGCAGGCTTGACCGCCGCGAGGGCGATGATTTTCTCGAGCGGCTGCACGAATTGACGCTGTGGGAGACGCGGGATTTCCCGGCCGGCCATCCCTACAACACTGTGGTGGCGATGCCGGACGATTCGCCGCTGCCGCCGATCTGGCTGCTCGGGTCCAGCGACTACTCGTCCGAGCTCGCGGCGCAGGTGGGCATGGGCTTTGCGTTCGCGCATCATTTCGCCTCCTACGACGCGATCGAGGCGCTGACGAACTATCGTTCGCGTTTCAAGCCGTCGGGCTGGCGCACCACGCCGCATGCCATTCTTGCCGTCGCCGTGGTCGCGGCCGAGACCGATGCGGAGGCCGAACGGCTGGCGTCCTCGATGGACCTCAACCGCCTCCGGCGCGACCGCGGCCAATATTCGCCGTTGCCGAGCCCGGACGAGGCGCTGGCCTATCCCTACAGCGACGCCGAGCGGGCCTCCATCGCGCGCAACCGCGCGCGGCTGTTCGTCGGCAGCCCGGCTACCGTGATGGGCAAGCTGCAGCCGATGATCGACGCCGGCCGGACGGACGAACTGATGATCATCACCGCCGTCTACGATCACGAGGCGCGGAAGAAGTCCTACAGCCTGATGGCGGACGCGTTCGGGCTTGAGAAGAAGGTGGCGGCGTAGAACTTCGTCGTCCCGGCCAAGCCAACGGGTCGCGCGAGCGCGCGCCCGATGACAGGCTCCGCGCGAGCCGGGACCCATAACCACAGGCGGTCATGTTGCGAAAGGTGTCTGCCTTCTGAATCAAAGCGACAGATCACGCGGTATGGGTCCCTGCTTTCGCAGGGACGACATTGGAGAAATGGGTCGCGATTTATTCCATCTTCTCGCTGAACGTCGCCCGAAACGGATGGCCGGGATAGACGCCGACGATGCGGAATTCGCGCGAGAAGAATTTCAGCTCTTCCAGCGCGAAGGCGAGGCCCTTGTCGTCGGGATGACCGTCGACATCGGCGTAGAACTGCGTCGCGAAGAAATTGCCGTCGACCATGTAGCTTTCGAGCTTGGTCATGTTGACGCCGTTGGTGGCGAAGCCGCCCATCGCCTTGTAGAGCGCGGCGGGCAGGTTGCGCACCCGGAAGACAAACGTGGTGACCAGCGGTCCCGAGCCCTGCGCGGCCCATTTTTCCTCGCGCGCCAGCACCACGAAGCGCGTGGTGTTGTGGGTTTCGTCCTCGACATCCTCGGCCAGGATGTCGAGCCCATAGATCTCGGCGGCGAGCTTTGATGCAATCGCGGCCGTGCTCTTGTCGCCGCGCTCGGCGATATCGCGCGCGCTGCCGGCGGTGTCGGCCGCGACGATCGGCTTGACGCCGAGCTTGCGGATGATGCGCCGGCACTGGCCGAGCGCGTGGACGTGGCTCTCCACGCTCCTGATGTCGGCAAGCTTGGCGCCGCGCGGCGCCATCAGTTGATGGCGGATCGGCAGAAACCATTCGCCGACGATGTAGAGGCCGGAGGCCGGCAAGAGATGATGGATGTCGGCGACGCGGCCGGCGACCGAGTTCTCGATCGGGATCATGCCGAGATCGGCCTCGCCCGAGGAAATCGCCGAAAGCGCGTCCTCGAAGGTCGCGCACGGCATCGGCTCGGCCTCGGGATAGGCCTCGACGATGGCGATGTGGGAATTGGCGCCCGGCTCGCCCTGGAACGCGATTTTCAGCTTCCTGGTCATGATGCCTTGTATCAGCCGGTCAGGCTTTGGAAAGTATCTGGCGGGCGGTTTCGAGGTCGGCCGCGGTGTCGACCCCGCGCGGCACGGTATCGACGATGGTGACGTCGATCCGCATGCCCGCCTCCAGCGCGCGAAGCTGTTCGAGCTTTTCCTGCCGCTCCAGCGGCGAGGGCGGCAGGCGGACGAAGCGCTCCAGCGCCGCGCGGCGATAGGCATAAAGGCCGATATGGTGATAGCGCGGCCCCTCGCCGTGGGGCGATCGGGCGCGGGTAAAATAGAGCGCGCGCAGCCGCCGTCCGCCGATCGGCGAGCCGACCGCCTTCACCACATTGGGACTCGTCGCTTCTTCCTCGGTGTGGATCTCGGCCGCCAGGGTCGCGATATCGACCGCGGGGTCGGCCAGTGGCGGCAGCACGTCGCGGATATTGTCCGGCGAAATGGTTGGAAAATCACCCTGCAAATTGATGACGAACGCGGCCTCGCGGCGGGGGTCGAGCCGTTCGAGCGCCTCGAAAATCCGGTCCGATCCGGACGGATGCTCGGGGCGCGTCATGATGGCCTCGCCGCCGTGGGCCTTCACGGCGGCGGCGATCTCAGGTGTGTCGGTCGCAACCGCGACCCGGCCGATATCGGCCTCCTTGGCCCGTCGCAACACATGGACGATCATCGGCACGCCCGCGATATCGAGCAGCGGTTTTCCGGGCAGGCGGGTCGACGCCATGCGGGCCGGTATCAGCACGAGGTTGCGGGTGTCGGTCATCAGGACCCGGCGAAAGTGTCAGGGATTGATAGGGGTTGTTGAAATCCGGCGCATATATACGGGTTGCCAGGGAACGGGCAAACCGATATCTCCTTGGCCGCTCGGGGGTGCGGTTGCGAAAGTCCGATTCCTGGGCGTTTTCCAGGGCGTTCCGGCGGCCGCCCGGCCGCAGCCAGCGACCAACCCGAATCATCTCGACTTTCCGGCCCGGAGCCTGATCCACAATGGACTCCTTCGAACTTAATAAAATTCTCGGCGCCGTGCTCGGCACCTGCCTTGTGCTGCTGGTGACGAGCTTTACCGCCAGCGCGCTGTTTTCGCCCCAGATGCCGGCAAAGCCAGGTTTTGAGATCGCCGTGAAGGAAACAGAGGGCGGCGCCAAGGAAGCGGCGGCTGCCCCGGCCGAGCCGATCGAGAAGCTGCTGCAGACCGCCTCCGTCGAAAAGGGCGCGGCCGCGGCCAAGAAATGCCAAGCCTGTCATACCTTCGCCAAGGGCGACAAGAACGGGGTCGGTCCGAATCTTTATGGCATCGTCGGCGACCACAAGGGCGAGGGGCGTGGTGGCTTCAACTTCTCGGCCGCCATGAAGGGCAAGGGTGGCACCTGGACCATCGACGACCTGAACCAGTTCATCTCCAATCCGAAGGGCTTCGTTCCGGGAACCGCGATGGGCTTCGCTGGCATCCAGAAGGACAGCGAGCGCGCCGACGTGCTGGCCTATCTCAATTCGCTGTCGGACAGCCCGGCGCCGCTGCCCACTGCGGCGAAATAGCCGAAGCCGGCGCCGTGACATCCGCCGCAAAACGGCCAGGCTTCGCCGCCTGGCCGTTTCCATTTTGGGAGCCTCGCGGGGTTGTTATCGGGACGTTTCGCCGCATCACACCGGTTCCCGGGCGCGGATCATGAGGAAAAAGCAACGCCACAGGTCGAATCCTTGCCGTATATTGCGCTCCAAATAGCGCCCCGTCGACTTCAAGAGGATCTCTCAATTTGGCCATTACCCGACGACAGCTTCTGCAAAGCAGCGCCTTCGCCGCCCTGACCCCGGTGCTCGGGACCGTTGCGGGCATCCCCGCGATCAGCGCGGCCAGTGCGCAATCCGGCGATCCTCCCTGGCTGCATGCCCTGTCGCTGTTCGGCGACATCAAATACCCCGCCGACTTCAAGCGTTTCGACTATGTCAATCCGGGCGCTCCCAAAGGCGGCGTCGTGCGTGAGCTCGAGATCGGCACCTTCGACAACTTCAATATCGTCATCGCGGGTCTGAAGGGATCGCTCGCCGATGGCGTGGCGCGGATCTATCAGCAGCTGACGAGCCAGTCGTTCGATGAGGTGGCGACGGCCTATGGGCTGCTCGCGCAGGCCGTGGCTCACCCGGAGGATCGCTCGTTCGTGGTCTACCGATTGCGGGCCGAGGCGCGCTGGCATGACGGCAAACCCGTGACCCCGGACGACGTCGTCTTCTCGTTCGACGCGTTCAAGAAGAACAGCCCGATGTACAGCGCCTATTACCGGCATGTCGTCAAGTGCGGACAGGTCGGCGAGCGCGACGTCAAGTTCACATTCGACGGACCGGGCAATCGCGAACTGCCGCTGATCACCGGCGAACTGACCATACTGCCCAAACATTGGTGGGAAGGGACGGACGCCCAGGGACGCAAGCGCGACGTCAGCGCAACCACGCTCGATATCCCGTTGGGCTCGGGTCCTTATCGGATCAAGGAATTCGTCGCCGGCCGCTCGATGGTGCTCGAACGTGTGAAGGACTACTGGGGCAAGGACCTGGCGCAAAGCGTCGGGCAGGATAATTTCGACGAGATCCGATATGAGTTCTTCCGCGACGACACCGTTGCGCGTGAGGCCTTCAAGGCCGATCAGCTCGACTGGATCCCGGAGCGCAGCGCGAAGGAATGGTCGACGGCCTATGATTTTCCGGCGGTGCGCGAGAACAAGGTCATCAAGGAAAAATTCCCGATCCGCAGCTCGGGGCGGATGCAGGGCTGGGCATTCAACCTGCGCCGGCCGCTGTTCCAGGACGTGAGGCTCCGGCGCGCCTTCAACTATGCGTTCGACTTCGAAGAGATGAACCGGCAACTGTCCACCGGCGAGTACAGCCGGGACAACAGTTACTTCGAAGGCAATGAGCTTGCGTCCTCGGGCCTGCCGCAAGGCCTTGAGCTGCAGATTCTCGAGCCGCTCCGCGACAAGGTGCCGCCGGAGGTCTTTACGACGGCGTATCAGAATCCGGTCAACGGCAACCCGGAGAACGTCCGTACCAATCTGCGCGAGGCCACGCGACTTCTGAAAGAGGCCGGGTTCGAGGTGAAGGACCGCAAGCTGATCGATCCCAAGGGACAGCCGGTCAGCCTCGAAATCCTGTGCCGCGATCCCGGCGACGAGCGCATCGCGCTGTTCTACAAGCCGTCGCTGGAGCGGCTCGGCGTCGCCGCGAGCGTGCGGACGGTCGACGACGTGCAATACACCAATCGCGTGCGAAGTTTCGACTTCGACATGACCACAGTGGTGTGGGGCCAGTCGCTGTCGCCGGGCAACGAGCAGCGCGACATGTTCGGCTCGCAGGTGGCGGATCGTCCGGGTAGCCGCAACCTTCCCGGCATCAAGAATCCGGCAGTCGATGCCTTGATCGACCGCATCATCTTCGCCAAGGACCGCGCCGAGCTCGTCGCGACGTGCAAGGCCATGGATCGGGTGCTGCTGTGGAATTTCTACGTGGTTCCGCAGTTCACCTACGGCTTCCAGCGCTACGCACGATGGGATCGCTTCAGCCATCCCGATCCGCTGCCGCAATACGGGGTATCCGGTTTCCCGAACCTGTGGTGGTGGGACGCTGAGAAGGCCGCCAAGATAGGCAAACGCTCTTGAGCCGGTTTCGCCCGCCTTCGCTGTCGCGCCGGCATGTGCTCGGTCTCGGGATTGGCGCGCTCGCCCTCACACATGTTCGCCCCATCCGGGCGTCCGAGGCCGGCGCTGAAGCCCACGGCATGTCGGCGTTCGGGGACCTGAATTATCCGGCGGATTTTCAGCGCTTCGACTACATCAATCCAGCCGCGCCGAAGGGCGGGACGTTTTCGCTGATCCCGTCGGTGCGCGCCTATAATCAATCCTTCTTCACGTTCAATTCGTTCAACGCCTTCATTCTCAAGGGCGAGGGCGCGCAGGGCATGGACATGACCTTCATGCCGCTCATGGCGCGGGCCAACGACGAGCCCGACGCGATGTACGGTCTTGCCGCGAAGTCGGTCTGGATCTCCGCCGACAAGCTGACCTACCGTTTCACGATGCGCCCCGAGGCGAAATTTCACGACGGATCCAGGCTGACCGCACGGGACGCCGCCTCTTCACTGACCACGCTGAAGGAAAAGGGCCATCCGCTCATCATCGTGCAGTTGCGCGATCTGGTGAAGGCGGAGGCGATCGATGACGCGACGCTTGTCGTCACCTTTGCCGAGAAGCGCGCGCGCGACGTGCCGCTTTATGTGGCTAGCCTGCCGATCTTCTCGCAGGCCTATTATTCGAACAGGCCGTTCGATGAATCCACGCTCGACATTCCATTGGGTTCGGGGCCGTATAAGGTCGGAAAATACGAGGTCAACCGCTTCGTCGAGTACGAACGGGTGAAGGATTGGTGGGCGGCGGACCTGCCGGTCTGCCGCGGCAGCTACAATTTCGACATCGTGCGCTACGAGTTCTACCGCGACCGCGACGTCGCGTTCGAAGGGTTTACCGGCAAGAACTACCTGTTCCGCGAGGAATTCACGTCGCGAATTTGGGCCACGCGTTACGATTTTCCGGCCGTGAAAGACGGCCGCGTCAAGCGCGAGACCTTGCCGGATCAATTGCCATCCGGCGGGCAGGGCTGGTTCATCAACACCCGCCGCGACAAGTTCAAAGACCCGCGGGTGCGCGAAGCGCTGATCTACGCGTTCGATTTCGAATGGACCAACAAGACCGTCATGTATGGCGCCTACGCGCGCACGCGCTCGCCGTTCCAGAACTCGGACATGGTGGCGGACGGCCCGCCATCGGCGGACGAATTGAAGCTGCTCGAGCTGTTCCGTGGCCAGGTGCCGGATGAAGTGTTCGGACAACCCTTCGCGCCGCCGGTCTCCGATGGTTCGGGACAGGACCGTGCGCTGTTGCGCAAGGCGCAGCAATTGCTGCAAGAGGCGGGGCTCGAGATCAAGGACGGCAAACGGCGGTTGCCGAACGGCGAGGTTTTCAACGTCGAATTTTTGATCGACGAGCCGTCGTTTCAGCCGCACCACGCGACCTTCATCAAGAACCTCGGCCAACTCGGAATCGATGCCGGCATCCGGCTGATCGATGCCGTGCAGTTCCGCGCGCGGGTAGAAGACTTCGATTTCGACATCACGGTCGAGCGCTTGAGCATGTCGCCGACGCCGGGCGACAGCCTGCGGCCGTACTTTACGTCGCAGGCGGCCGCCACCAAGGGCTCCTACAATCTCGCAGGCGTCGCAAATCCC